>Ga0315914_1001919_pt1 | contig 31735 bp, 17 predicted proteins | sample MpolenodulesMG_FD_203920 | JGI IMG/M metagenome (GOLD analysis project Ga0315914, IMG submission 203920) | Medicago polymorpha root nodule microbial communities from Los Angeles, California, United States - elongated nodules | ecosystem: Host-associated > Plants > Roots > Nodule | place: USA...
ATAAAATTCAATTAACTCTTGGCTTTTTTCCTTGATAACTTGCATAACAAGTTACAAAAAGTGCCATAAATCTCCATTAGAATTACTACTTCTTGGCACTTATCAATAGTAATAAAAATATTAGGCCATGTCACAACCTAAGTACATAATCTAGGGTTACGCTCCTTTGAAATAAATAATTCCTAAATAAAACTTAATAGCGAACAAAAGATAAATAAAATAAAAACGACAATAATTTAAATAAATATACAACAAAATTAAACAGAGGTTAATCTTAGAACTATAACCTAAAAAGAATTAGTTACACATGATAGCTAAAAACAAATTACTAAAGATAAAAACATACCCTATAAAATCAAGGAGAAGATAGAAACTCTCTTGAAGCTCCAAAGTTGTCTTCCTCTTGAAATGCCAAAGTTCTGAACGAGGAATTCTTAATAAGGAGGCTAGTATTTATAGTGATAGTTTCTAACTGAGTTTGGACTAAAAACGCAGGCTTTACCCACAAATGCATAAAATTACGCTTGCGCCCCTTGCATTTCAAATGCTCGGGGCGCATGGGACATGCCCAAGGTGCACCAAGTGCAACCTTGGATATGCCCAAGGCGCATGGTAGATGCCCAAAGCGCATGGCATGTTTTTTCCATGCCCAAGGCGCATCCCATGTGCCCAAGGAGCATGGTTATGCTTCCCGTGTCCAGTTTCTCCGATTTTCATCATTTTTAGGTCTTCGTCTTCAAATAACTTGCCTCGGAACTTGGGAACAAAATTCCTCCCAATGTAAAGTATCATGAGGCCTCTTCATTCTTGGTCTTCCCAAAGTCTTCACAAATCTTCGGATGTTCTTGATTTGTCAATTTGCATGATAATTTCTTCATGAATTACTTCAAAGACCCCCTAAAATTACTATGTTTTGGGAAAACTAGAATTACAAACTCAAATATAGAAAACATTAGAAAAGTCCCGAAATCATAGACAATCATTCTAATAATCCTCCTTTTTTGCTGCTAAAACATACTGAAATTGATTGAAAAACAAGCTAAGAATAACGTAAGATGACCTGTCATCAATTGATTTTGCTTTTCTTGCCTCTAAAAAGAGGGTAACTTTACTTAGGTTCTAGAAATGTTGGTTGGTCTTTTTTCCTTAAAACTCAATATTCCTAAGGTGATTTCACTAATAGGGACACTGCTCGAATGAATGTTGTTGCCAAAGTTCTCCCCGAAATTGTCGCCTTACTTCTTCATTTTCATATTGAGAAAAATGAAAGAGCTAAATGCATCACGGACTACAGAGTCAAACCAAAGCCGAAGGATGTAAAAGTTGATGGGAAAGATAAAGAAGTGAATGAGGTGAAGACAAGTGGCATAGTTAACAACATCACAAGAGTTTGGGATGATGTGGATGAATCTCTTACAAAGGATTCATTTGCAAGTACGGTAATGCGATTTCGAGATGTATGCAAAAGAATTCCAAAGTTCCTTGACTATGTTGAAACTACAATATTGAACAGTGTTAGGGAAAAAATTGTCAGGGCATGGATAGACAGTGTATTGCATCTAGGCTGCAAAACCACCAACAGGGTTAAATCGACTCAAGGAAAGTTGAAAAATTATTTGAGATTAGTGTGGGAGATTTGGCAACATGTTGGGTGTAATAGACAAAATGTTGATGATCCAAATGAGTGAGATACAAGTAAACTTTGGGTGGAGTCATACCGTCTTAGAACACAGATACAAAGGCAACTTTTTGTACTCAGAGTTAGAGGGTTGTGTTTCTAGAGTCACAATGAGTTTTATATATGAGGAAGCAAAACACTTCAAGAAAATTGGCACTGTTAAGGAAAATTGTGATTTTGTGATCAAAACATTGTATGGGCTACCTTGTGCATGTGTTCTTGCAATGAAGATCCAGAAAAAATTGCATATTCAATTGGATAACATAGATCCTCATTGGAAAGGATACATGTATGTGAAGAAGAAGTTGATGATGAATTTTTTGTTATGGTGGAGTGGAATGATATTCAATAACGTCTCAAAAAAGTCCCTTACAAAATGAAACTTCACATCAAAGAGGCGCATCAGTTAGCATTTCCAGAAGACACAATATCGTCTCTCCCTCCAAAAAAGGTGGTAACCAAGGGAGCAAATAAACGAATGAGGTCTACAAAAAAAGAGTCTTTGATGGGTCGAATCCCATCTATGTGCGAGCGTGTTGATTCCAATTTCTCGATGGTCAATCATCACAAACTAAGTCATCATTCAAAGATGAAAAGTGCATGAATGGCAATTCATCGAGCTCCCCGGTTTTAACGCCTACTATAGACACTTATCTTGATTTGCCATACATTACTCATAGGCCAAAGATCATAAGACCATATATTGAAAATATTGTGAATGTTAAATGGGATGGTAATTGCGGATACCGAGTTATAGCTAGACACATGGGTATGGATGAGGAAAATCACGTATTGGTTCGTAGTGCACTTATTCATGAGTTGAAAACTAAAAAGAGTGACTATTTGCCGATATTTGGTTCGGAGGAGCATGTTGAATATATCATGAATGGTTTACACTTTACAGCCTCCCACAAATAATGATGGAATTGAATACATAGATAAATGGTTGACATTACCAGACATGAGTCATATTGTTCAACCTTGTTACAATAGAGTTGTTGTTCAATTGATAAGTCCCTAAAGAGGTGTATAGGAGATTTTTTTCCCAATCTGAAGTGCTCTACCACTTAACCCACATGCCCACATCATGTGGCTTGGCGCAATTCCAAACCACTTTATTCATCTTTATTTGAAAGAATGCTATCCAATACCACCTTTGTGTACATAAACAAGATCGGTGAGGCCGATAAATGGAAATTTGTGTTTATGGATAGACAAGATTTGTTCAAAGACCTCATGTTTAAGGTCGAGAAACCACAAAAGAAAAATAAAAAACAACTAATCATCTCAATCCAATTTATTGTGACACACCCACTCCTAAGAAACAACTGAGGCTATTTCCTTTAAAAGTGACATTGGAAGCAAGGTTTATCTCCTATCGGTACAAGAATGCAAAGATCATTTTCAAAGGCCAGTATAAACGAACTCGAAGAAAATTATTCTTGAAGACATTATAAGATTCGAAAGGTTCAATTTACAAAAATAACCACCATATTAAAGAGTGCAAAAGAAGTTTTTAAAGAAGCAATTATATTTAAAAACATTAGAAGAAACTTTCTAAAAACTTTTTCTAAGGTAGTTAGAGAATGAGTTCATTTTGCTTATGTAAATTAGTTAATATCTTTTATGCAAATTAGCCTACTAGATTACACATTTTCCCACATAAGATAAACATCTTACTAGCTGTTTTATCGAATAATGTATGTAAGTCAATTCTAACTGGACTATTATCATTTTCTTTTACTCTTGTTCTTGACTATCTGCATTTCTAGGTTTATGTGCTTGTCTTCATATAACTTTTACAATGTTTACTCACAAATTAAACCTTGTAATTTAAAACCTATCAACTAAGGACCTTTTAAGAATTTAACTTTAGTTATAAACTGATCGTCGAGTTCATTTTGGTTGAGAGAATATATTTCCTTACTAATATAAACTTTAGATAATAAAAGTAGAAAATATTTTTCACAAAGTAAATACACCCTAAACTTTCTCATTATTTTAAATACAATGGAATGTACATATTTAAGAAACAAATTGAGATCAATGAATAAAGGAAATTACATACGTATATACTACAATAATAATAATAATTTAAACATCTATTAAACGTGATTGTAAAAATATATTGACTTAATTACACTTTTGGTCTTCAACTATTGTGAATGTGCAATTTCGATCCGCTATTTTTTTCTTTAGCGATTTCGGCCCCTTGTCTTTTTCCCTTTTGTGATTTGTACCCCTTCCAATTTCCTCTTCCAACTCCATCAGCCAGTTTGACTTTCATTTAAAATCAAACTTAAAAATACCAAAAGTCATACCATAAACATGAGAAGCTGAGAGCTAATGAAATTCTAATAATGACAGTCATATTGATTTTTAAACTTGAATGTTAGACAATAAATCTGGAGTAATTAGGAGGTAGAATTCGAAATCACAAAAAGAAAATCATAGGGGGCTAAAATTGCTAAAAAAAAATAAAATTTGAGACGACAAAATCGCACAATCACAATTCGAGGGAAAAAGTGTAACTAACTGAATCTTTTCTACTTTCTAACTCCAAAGATCTGCCCCATGGTTGGTTGTTTAGTTCCAGTTGATTTAGAAGTAGTTGTTGTAGAGGATGATGGCCTTGTTGTTGGATACAGAACTTTCTGAATGCTTGGTTGCTTAGAACTCATGGTGTAATTCAAAATTGAATTGAGAGAGATGGATTGTGCACAAGCTTGTTTCTCAGAGAAAATTAACACAAATATATTTTGGAGTTGATGAGTATTGAAGAAGCTTAACGTGTTATGGGTATTTATAATGGTTGAAGAAAATAAACCCGTAGGTACCAAGCAGCAATGGTGAATTTCTACAAAATTTCTGATTTATTTATGAAATATTATTTGGATTAATACTTGTGCAGTACGTAATGTTAAATTTCCATGCATTTTGGCTTCAAAATTGAAGAACAAAAACCGTCAAAGTTTACAAATGCGGTGGACGGTGGTTGTTGATGTATTGCATTTATAATGAAAGTATCATGAATTTTACAATCCGCGGTTTGCAAGTTGCAACAAGCCCACGCCAAATAGCTAAATTGCTAACCCAAAATTTTACAAGCAGCTGAAATGAAAAAATAAAATAAAATATGGACCAAAATAAAAATAAATTTCTCATGAATGTAATATTAATTTTTGAAATAAATTATAATTTGTTTTATGGGAAATTCTAAAATTGAAATATATCATAATTTCTTTTTAAAAGTACAATTTGTTCTTTTGGTCCGTAACATTTAGGTGAGTTCTGATTCATATCATTTTTTTGGAAAATTCTTTCAAAAGAAATCATTCACTATGGTTTTAAATTAAATTAAAGACAATCGTAAATTCTCTAATGTAAGTGTAAAATTTTGAGCTGTTTTAAAAAGAAAAAAAATATACTCCCGATTTGAAAATATGTGTTATATTTTTGGATTCAAGATTTGATTAGTTCCACCAAAAGACGGATCCTTTGGAAGATCCAAAATCAACCAAACTCTAAATCACTGGCGCCCATTCTCTTTGAAATCAAAGGGTTAATAATAAAAAAAAAGTCCATAGTGTACTTTCTCTTGTATTGTAATAAATCCCAAAGTAAATCGCCGGATATCCCTGTCTATATGAGTTGAAACGCTGAATATTATTATTTTTGACTAAAAAATATATTAATTCATTCAAATCAGGAAAAATACATATATCATTATAAATTCAAGATTCCTAAAAACTAGAGAAGGTGAATCTGAATCTGCAAACATTCTTGCAACCATAGGTTAATAGCTTACTATGATAGTGCCTACAACTAAAAAAAATAATTGTAACCAGAACATTCGTGCTTTCGACTCTGCAACATGGACAACTATCTTTATTAGATCTGTAATGACTTGGAGTGATTATGTAAATCTCAACCGACGAACACTGTCTTAAGATGAAAACCCCGTTAAACATCGCTCAAGACGATGAACAAACAAAACACCGTACTAAGACAATAAAAATTTAAAAAATACAAAAAATTAAAAGCAAATATATGTGAATAACCACTTGTTTAAATAAAATGATAGAGTAACAAAGGTGTTGAGGCGTGATTTCAGGCTAAAAATGGTAAAAAAAAATAAACACCCCTTGCGATGGGAATGAAAAGAGAGAAAAGTTGAGAGATGGTGGGAGGCTGCTAACCCTAAAGTTTGCAAAGCTTTCTTTAACTAATCGGATGTTTTGTACGATGTTAATTTTTATAGAAAGTCCAATATTCTATCCCAACTAACAAATTATAACTCTCTTTGTAAAAAAAAATATATATTTCTCTCTTAACAAACTAGTCTAACATGTCTCAATAATAAAAGACTGAGACTATCTTTCTTTTATATTTTCGTAAAGAAAAAAAAATTATATTCAGAAATAAATAAATAAATGAATGAAAATCGATGGATACCGGATCGAAATTGGCTATTCGTTTCCAATCTTTTTTCTTACTTCTTACCTACAAAATATCTCTAATCTATTCCTATTTTCTTACTTCTAACATTTGAAAATTTCAAAATGGCTAACTTGTAATCGATAACAAAATTAAAACAAAGCAAAGAAATTCCTTATGAATAGAGCTGATAATTTCCAAAGCATTTTCTAAAATAAATTGTACTACGAACTAAATATGATGAAATGAAGGGAAACAGTGCAATTTAACCCTAATTTACATCATTTTGACTCAGCTCATGGCATTAAATATGGCTTAAACTACCATGAATTACATGGTGCATTACCTGTGTAATGCATGCAGCCTGCATCGCAAGGTTTTATTTATAAATACTACTCAACATTCCTTTAAAGAGAGAAAAAATACATCATTATCTAGTACTTTTGCTTGAAACCTAATATTTGTATTGCGTACAAAAATGAAGTCGAAGGATACTAAGAAAAACCAAGTTTCAGACCAGGTTAAACATACGGGCTATTCGGGTCCTCCTCCTGCAAATACGAAGGCGAAGGACACTAAGAAAAACCAAGTCGCAAACCAGAAAAGTATGGGTTATTCGGATCCTCCTCCTGAGAAAAGCAATACTTTTCAAAGAACTCAGACACTAAGTGCTAGAAATCAGTCTTATAGCAACACTTGATATATATATATATGGCTAACAGGTATATCAAGACACTATGATTGTATTTGATTTTTCTCTCTCCTGTATATATTTTAAGGTTTTGCCTAACGTGCACTTGCATCATGCACAAATATGTTTTTCACCGTTGAATCAATAAATTTCATCATATCTCATTCGATCCAATAATATGATTATTGATCAAATAATGAAAACTAACCTATACATAATGCAAGACTTATATAATTTGTACACCATAGAGTTTACCTTCTCTTTATTTATGTTTTAATTATTTTAAAAACCTCACAATCTTATTTAGTCTTGAAAATGAGTTCCCAAAGAAGTGGTGACATTTATCTTTTATTAAAAATGATTTTCTTCAAAACTTAATTAAACAATAAAGAGGTGGGTGAAATGCAACACAAAGACTTCACACGAGGTATTTCTTTTTTTCTTAAAAATGCTTTTCTTCAAAACTTAATTAAATTACTTTTTAGGATAAAAATCATTTTTTTAACAAATTGGTTAAAAAAACATACACATAGTCAACTAAAAGATCAAAAATAATTTTAAACAAACGGCCTAATTTTGAATTGTTTAAAAAAAGTAAGTATATATATGTATTCACCAACCAGTTATTATTTTATTTTTTTTGTTTTTTTAAGTTGAGTAACCTAATAAAAACTGAAATTCTATCAAAAAAGAAATTCAAAGACTCCACTATACATTTTATTTATAAGTTCCAGAATTCAATCATAATGTATTTTAGTTAAAAAATTGATTTAAAACTCTCAAATAATTCAAAGATGACAAAGATGAGTGTCTTATTATTTATTTATTCATTAATCTTTTATATTTTGTATCGGCACATTCACATCATTCTTCATAAACTTTGCAGGATATTTTGCTTGTGGAAATTATACATGGAAGAAAGTTTACAACAACGGATTCTATTGTTTGTTAAAGATTTACTGTTTGTTTGTAATAGTTGAATTGTGATATTAATCCAGCTTATGTTATAGTTATAGCCTATAGGTGTATAAATAAGACTCAATGTATTGCTCAAAGTGTGCATTTCAATTTTTATTCAATAAAATTTGTTAGATCATTCAGTAAATGTACTTTGAGTATTGTTTTTAGGAGGAAAGGAAGTCCCTTTTCTTGACTGGTTAACGGAGATTTACAGACATTCAAATTTGCAGGGGTTCCAAACCTCATTTATTTTGTCTTGTCAACTATAAAAATTCTTCAATTAATAGCTGTTCTATAAAAAATAAAATAACAGCAGTTTTATGTTTATATCATTTCAGTCCCATTTCTTATATAATTTCCGATGAGTTATACATTTAAGTGTTACAAAATTAATGTTTAGAATAATCACAAATACAATTTTTAGGTCGGTTATAATTTTATGAAACGAGAATAGTCAAAGTTGAAACTCAAGCTTGCTATATCTATATAGGTAGTTTCGAAGTAAAAGCTATGCAAATGTATAAATGGTGGTAATTTTCTGTATACATTTCTGTTTCATATTTTCTTACACGGCTTTATATTTCCAGGAACATATATGTATGCAGGAAGGAATGTTATTTACGGTCTGCGTGGCGTTTCTTTACATGCCTTAAGAGCAGGCACTAACCTCAAGACGGTCACTAACGTGTTTGTCTTTTAGGACAAGATCAAATAAAATAAAAATAATTAAATGAATGATAAAATTGAAAAAAAAAAAAATTACCCCAAAAAACAATATAATTCAAACGTGTGAAATTCTCCTCATGATCATAATTTTGAAATACAAATCTGAATTTTGCAGTCCACGTGCATTTGGAATAGAAAACACCTTCACATTCATTAAATTTAGGTATCACAACAACAAAATTCATCTTCTCTCTCTTTATCTCTCTTCTCTCCTTCTAAAATGTAACCCTAGTTGTCACCTTCTTCTTCTTCTTCTTATTCTTCTTCTCCTTCTCCTTCTCTTCTTCTGTAGATAACTGGAAATTGAAACACTAAAATTAAAGAAAAATAAAAAACATAAGTTAGACAAAAAAAAATCATGGATGAGTCAAGTTAATATCACTCTTGCAATGTACATAGTTTCTTCATTGTGTTCCATTATGCATGACATGATTTCTTTATCTGTCTGTGGACAAACCATACTAGTGTAAATAACATGAACATATCTGACAAACATAATATTGACACCTCATCACATGATATTTTTAACGTATGTTATTGAGTCTTTTCATGTCATTTTAGGACTTCATAAATAATGTTTGGGAATGGTTTTCAAATATTTTGATTTGAGCCATTGCAATTTTCATTTTTCCATAACCAGACAACTATATATGTGTTTTAGGTCTTTTTGAAGGGAAATACGATCATATAAAGTCAGCAGAAATTAGAATTTTTGATTTTCTTTCCTTGGATCATTACGAATCTAACATGAATCAGTGTTGAAATTGTTACCACTGGAAATGAAGAAAATATCTCGATCACAGCAAAAAAATGGAGTAGGGCCTCTATTCGCCCACACGAACAGTTCTCCTCTGTTTCCCGGTGCTAGCCAATCGATCAGAGATTCAGAGAGAACTAGGGTTTGATTTGCGGTTTTAGGGTTTCTGTAAAAGTAACGTATTGACTTCAGCACAAGGTTCTATTCATAGAACCCCTTGTGTGTTGTGCAAGTCCCGTAATCATTATTGGGCTTCTGTAAGCTTATTAACTCATTAGCCTTCGCTAACTAATTAGCCTCATTTGCTAATTGCACCCCAAGTTATATGTCTTACTTATATTTCTCCTTTTGACTGTTATATTATGTGTGACCCTATAGATTCTTGTAACGTTGACAATAATATTAAATCTTATATTTAATATTATAAATAGTGAGCGGTATCTAGCACACCCCATCACTACTACCCAAGTGACAAGAATGTCAAGTGATATGACAAAACCGTTTTCATATTAATGTTCATGTGTACAATTCTTTGTCCTCATATCTATATTGAACACAAGGCATAGATTGTGTCACCCTTGTATAGCTTCATATTTATATTCATTGATCCCAAAATATATCAATTAACGAATAAGTCAAATATCTCATTTTAACTAAATTCAGCATGACCATGCAATTTTACAGTCATATTTCATCAAGAGGCCTAAAGATATATCTCATGTTATGCAAGAGGGACAAACCTCATCTAGGACACTCATGTCCCTTAGCATGACTCGTCAAATGCCCATGGACCAACGTTATAGTTATCATGTTACAAATAACGCTTGAATGGAAATAAAACACTTGAGTCGACATCTAGACATCATAGTGGTTTCAGGTCTAAGAGTGGTATAAACTATTATCACTATAAGAATATCTTATGACACTTTTATAACATGCTATATAGTATTCTCATGGTGGATCAATCCAGTATAAATACATAATAGTTTCTACACTTTATTAGTCTACATACATAATAGTTTCTACACTTTATTATTATTATTATTATTATTATTATTCCAATTTATATTTAAGCTTGACTACGGATACTTTTAAGAATAGTGTTCTTTAGGTTAATGTAATCTCACGATTAAGTCTCACTTAATGTTTCATTACATGAATTGTCTATTCCAGGTACTTTATTAATCTTACTCATTTGTGTGTTTTAGTATTTATTATTGGAGCATACTATTGATGCATGCATAGGGAGCAGAAGAATATTTTTTTCCATATGGACCAATTTGCTTGATTATTATCAATTGGGTTGATAGGTCTTTACCCCCCTGTAATATAGGTCATTTCTGGTTTTCCCCCCTGTAAAATTTTTATTTTGATTCACCCCCTTGTAAAATATTTTTGTTTTGATTTACCCCCTAATAGGCCGAACAAAAACCAATTTTATATTTTTTTTCAAGAAATTTTTGTTTTTGTTTGGCCTATTAGGGGGTAAATCAAAACAAAAATATTTTACAGGGGGGTGAATCAAAATAAAAATTCTACAGGGGAAAACCGAAAATGACCTATATTATAGGGGGTAAAGATCTATTAACCCTTATCAATTTTAGAGGCATTTTGAACATAAATGTAAAATTTCAGGGGGTGTATTTTCTCATAACCGTAAAAAAAATCCATATCTTTTTCAATTTGTTTTTTATCCCCTGTAATGTGGCATGACACGTCAGACATGTAGCAGTGCCACATAGATAGTCAAATGTCATGTCATGTTAACTAACGAATGAAATTAATGGAGAGGGCAGATTAACTGACGTTTGACAATTTCAGAGGATTTTTTTTGAAATTTTACAAAATTCAGCGGTTTTTTGACGAAAGTTGAAATTTCAAAGGGGTAAATGCTTATTCACTCGATATTTTTAGGTATGTTATTGAGTCTTTTCATGTCATTTTAGGACTTCCTAAAGGTTTTAAATGTTGGAATATTTTATTATTTAATTATATTCCAATATCATTACGTGGGCAAATATAATAATAACAATTATATTAGCTATTTATCTATTGTGAGCCTTGATTGATTAGTGATCAAATTAAATTATAAGGCTATTATATTTCTATTTAGTTAATTATTTAATTAATTGATATGGACTCAATGAATGAATGTCTGGAGGGTCCGTTAACGGAATAATTGGAAACCTTAACGACCATCACACTATAAGAGGTTATGGTCCTCAATATATCGTACACAGCAAACTCCCTCATCTTCATATCTGAAGAGAACCTGAAACATAAATGTATTGATTGAGGGAGAACCAAATCAGCCGCCGCCAACCCTATGTTTGTGTGTTTCAGGACAACTCATTTCTCTGTTTCAGATCCTTGTTGTTGAGCGGTCTGCCATCAAAACTTCATCAAGGTATACCTAATACCTAATTATTAATATCCTTGATAAATCAAACATGTTGTAAATCCGATCATATCCATGTTGAATGTTTTGTTTGCTTCCACTATTAATTCATATTTATTGAACATGATTTATGAAATCTGTGTTTTTTTATACCTAAATTTCTAACATTAAAATGAGTTACTCGTGGTTTGGAAAAGGTTTTGTAAAATTTTGATTTAAGTTGTTGTAATTTTTTTTCTTCCATAACCAGACAACTATATATGTGTTTTGAGTCTTTTTTTTGTATAAATCTTGTAATTCGGTCAACCAAGACATCTCATGAAAGCTATAGAAGCTAGAGGATCAAGCACAACCACAACATGCATTTTAAAGTCCTACACAAGTAGCTACGTCTGGCGATTATGTGACGAGGTGTATATATATGAGGCTAGAAGGAGGACATAGATCTCGCACTAGAGGATTCACTATCCAAAAAAAAAAAGCAGGACTCATCCAGTTCTGCAAATATGTTTCAAGTAGCAAGTTCATTTATTGAAAGAATATATTTCCACATCAACACTAATATAAGCTTCAGATAATAAAATTATAATTTCATTTTTGCAAAGTAATACACGCTAAACTTTCTTATTGCTTCAAATACAAAGGAATATCCTCTAATAAAAAATACAAAGGAATATATATTTAAGAAAGAAATTTAAATCAATGAATAAAGGAAATCTACATAAATATATTACACACAACTGTAAAAATATGTTGCTTAATTGCCCTTTTGGTATCCAACTATCGTGATTGTGAGATTTTGGCCATTACTTTTTTCTTCAATGATTTTGACCGCTTATGTTTTTCCCATTTGTGATTTGGCATCCTCCATCCAATTTTCTCCAAAATTTACATTGATGTGTCATCATTTACGTTGCAGTTATTGCCAAACAAATCAGACCTTCAGTGTGAGAGCGAAAGAAATTCGCTACTCATATTCCAAACGTCTTGACCTTTTTAAGTTTCAATTATAAGAAAAAGTATATTGGTTACGAAAGTTGTGTGTCACGTTAATAATTGATCACACCTCAACTTAAATTTTGAGGAAAGTTGAGAGGGAGACTGCCACGTCATTAAGAGAAAATCATAAGGGGTTAAAATCACTAAAAAAAAAAAGTATGATACCAAAACCGCACAATCATATGATTCGAGAGGCAAAAGTGTAATTAATTGAATATTTTCTAGTTTCTAATTCCAAAGATCTGACCCATGGTGGGATGTTTAGTTCCAGTTGATTTAGAAGTAGTTGATGTAGAGGATGATGGCCTTGTTGTTGGATATAGAACTTTCTGAATGTTTGGCTGTTTAGAACTCATGGTGCAATTGACACAAATATATTTTGAAACGAGAGAGATAGATAGTGCACAAGCGTTTTTCTCAGAGAAAACTAACACAAATATATTATGGAATCGATGAGTATTGAAGAAGCTTAACGTGTTAATGATATATTTATAATGGTTGAAGAAAATAAACCCGTAGGTACCAAGCAGCAATGGTGAATTTCTACAAAATTTCTGATTTATTTATGAAATATTATTTGGATTAATACTTGTACAGTACGTAATGTTAAATTTCCATGCATTTTGGCTTCAAAATTGAAGAACAAAAACCGTCAAAGTTTACAAATGCGGTGGACGGTGGTTGTTGATGTATTGCATTTATAATGAAAGTATCATGAATTTTACAAGCCGCGGTTTGCAACACGCCCACGCCAAATAGCATATATATGACTACCTTTGTTTATTTATTTTTATGAAATTATAACTATAACTTTGATTATTTTTTTTTTACAAAAATAAAAGATATTTATTCATTTAAATTAATAATACATCAATATAATACAAATTCAATGTCGCTAAAAACAAAAACAAAAATCTGTAAACAAACTCATTGCATCTATGCAGGCTCGACCCTTAACAAGCACAAGGTGATCTACGGTGTTGGGAAATAATAACTATAACTTTGATTTATTTTTTTTACAAAAATAAAAGATATTCATTCATTTAAATTAACAATACATCAATATAATACAAATTCAATGTCGCTAAAAACAAAAAAACTCTGTAAACAAACTCATTGCATCTATGCAGGTCCGACCCTTAGCAAAAGCAATGTGAGCTACGGTGTCGGGCCTCATAATCTTAGGAGCCTCAAAATATTTTTTATTTTAATATAGCACCCAAAAGTGTTAGGTTTATATAATAAAATATTAAAAATCAATAGACATCTTGTAATAGTTTAGTGGTAAAATAGAATGCACTTGAGTCTTTGATCTTGAGGTTCAATCCTGAACATTTATGTGAATTTGAACCAAATATAAAAGTCTCGATTACATACACAACAACTAGGACCTTACAATTTAATATTAATTTCAGAGTTATCTGTGAATGTAGAAAACTACTATATATCTTGAATTTCATTCATCTATTTCCATTAACAACACAAATTAAATCCGTTAAATAAATAGTATTTTTTCTGTTGTTTTAAGTTTAACCATGCATGCTAGTACTAACTTGCTATTTTTTTTTTCCCGATATTAGTACTAGTTTGTCACTATTTAGATAACAAAGACACTTTTGTTAAGCAACATCAACCAATATGCTTAAGATCTATTTTGCCGTAAACAAAGTAATGATTCTTTTTATGTTATTGGGGTTTCTTTTTAGGCTTAATAGCAGTTTTAGCCCCCTAGCTATCCCAAAGTTGCGATTTTGTCCCCCTAAAAAGAAACTACAAAACCGCTTCCTAAGTTTTCCATCTGTGACAGTTTTAGTCCCGAAGACCAATTTTGACTCGGTCTACACTGATGTGGCACCCTAAGTGAGGTGCCACGTGTTATTTCTTTTTACCAAAAATTGGCCTTGAGGGGCCAAAACTGCTACAGTTGCAAAACTTAGGGGGCGATTTTGTAGTTTTTTCTTAGGGGGCCAAAATCGCAACTTCGTGAAAGTTAGGGGGCGAAACTGCTATTAAGCCTTCTTTTTATTATGCACCCAATTTTTAATATTAAAACATATAGTTGTTAGTGAAGTTCAACACAAGTTAATTAGTTCCTCCAATACAAACTTACTTTTACTTGATAAGAATGACTATTTTTTATGTTATTTACAACTTAAATAGATGATTACTATTGCTTAAAAGATCTTGTTTGTCCACAGGGACCCATTTTTAATATTTGAACATGGCCTTCGATTTTATCCGAACGAACGACACTTCATCCAGGTTAATAGCCTTAAACAACATAGTACTTATGCCCGGGGGCTAGGTATGTGTAATAGAGGGGTAGCTTTTGTAACACCATAAACCCTTAAAGCGATAAATCACACAAATAATCAAAATCATATGAAGGATTTAGATGCTATTTCTTCTATAAGTCCAAACATGCATAAATAATTTTTCAAAATATCGCAGCGGAATAATATCATGACATCTCATCAATACATCATAAAAATCTCCAAAGTAGCCATGCCACATATCTTATAAATACATCACCAAAATAAATCTAAAATCTCAACATACTAGGTGATAAAATCTCGTAAAGTCCTAAAACGTAAATAACCGACAGACACCTTAATCTGAGCCCGACACGAAGACTCCAAAAGCAAAAGACAAGGTAGCTCCAAAGCTAGCCTCCAGATACTCACAAGCAAAGTGAAGGAACTAATCATGCATGTCGTCTACTCATCCATACAAATAAGGTAAGCGGTCAACCAAACATCCACTGGGGTTAGATAACATTTCACAATTAAATTATAATTAATTGAAAGTAAAACGACATAATTAATTTCAAATGATTTGAATAACACTTAATTAAGTCATTCACAACAACTCAACATCATTAATAGTCATCAAGCATACAAGTATAACAATACAACAAGTATTCTTTAACATTTGCACATATTCACCAAATTTCACCAAGCACATATATCCCATAAACACATAATGACACATATGTTGAAATAATCCACACTACATTAGCATGAAAAAAAGAAAGAGCAAGACTAAATATCACAACATTACAACAGATTGCCAAAACCAAAACGACGACATAGTATCAGTATACATATAAAGTGGATACAATCGTTCCTAATCCACCCACCTAGAGAGACCCCAGTTAAAAAATTAACAATAATAAAGATACTGAAATAAATGGATATATAAAAGAACATAAGTATGAAGTGTAACAACTTGATCAATTAATGGTCCCATCACTTTCATATAAGCTTTCCTGCAAAGAAATATTGAAAATACGTATAACCAAATTAGAACAATTCAACATAAGTTACCTCAAAAAGAAAATGTACATAAGTTGAGCAACATAATTTTTAACCACCACAAAGAAAATGTACATATATAGATTTTATTTAAAAAAACATTAATTAAATATGAATTCTTAACACCAGAAATATAAAAATTCATGTTTTGTTAAAAAAATTTAATTTTTATAGAAGAGTCTCTTATAATATTATAAATTTTTCTGTAATTCTTTTTCAAAAATATGAATTATATGAATTCTACGTACTAGATTACTTAAATAGAGAGACCAAAAGTGAAGATAGCAAATTTTATAGGGACTAGAAGTTGAAGTAAAATTTTAGAGAAATTAAAACAAAAAGCTGATATATTTATAGGAAATAAAAACATATTTAACCCTTATGTCCAAAAAATTATCAACTGATATGCAATATTCCATCTCTATTAACAAATTATTTATCTCTCAACAAACTAGTCTAACATGTCTCGATAATAAAAGAATGAAAACATCTTTCTTTTATATTTTTGTTGTCTCTTTTATATAAAAATAAAGAATAAAGAATATGAAAATCGATGGATAGTGTATCGAAATTGGCTATTCGTTTCCAATCTTTTTTCTTACTTCTTACCAACAAAATCTCTCTGATCTATTCCTATTTTCTTACTTCTAATATTTGAACATTCCAAAATGGCTAACTTGTAATTGATAACAAAATTAAAACAAAGCAGAGAAATTCCTTATGAATAGAGCTCATAATTTCCAAAGCATTTTCTAAAATAAATGGTACTACGAACTAAATATATGATGAAATGAAGAGAAATGATGCAATTTAACCCTAATTTACATCATTTTGACTCAGCTTATAGCTTTCAAACCTTAACTACAATGAAGGGTATTATAAATACCAGGCCTAAATCACATATCTCCAAAGAAAGAAATAGAAATAATAGATTATCATCTAAAACGTTTTGCTTGAACCTAACATTTGTATCAGCATACTAAAATGGGTAAGAAAAAAAATGTGTTGGAAATTGATACGGGCTACTCTAATCCTCCTCCTGCACATACTACGAATTCGAGAGATAATAAGGAAAATGTGTTGAAAAATGATACGGGCTATTCAGACCCTCCTCCTGAAAATACGAAGCCGAAGGATAAGAAAAACCCAATCTCAAACCAGGAAGGCTATTCGGATCGTCGTCCTAAGAAAAAATAGTCTTATGGCTAACAGGTATATCAAGACACTACAATTGTGTTTGATTTTTCTCTCATGTTTATATTTTGAGATTTTGTCTAAGGTGCAAAAGTAAAATAATTCTGCGACATGCACAAGTGTTTTCATCTTTAAATTGATACATCTCATTATATATCTCCTCGATCCAATGGTAGGATTTATTAATCACAATAATATAAACTAATTTTTATGCATGATGCAAGGCTAATAATCTTTGTGTAGTATAGAGTTTACCTGTTTTTTAGATGTTTTAGTTATTTTATTAAAAGATTGAACTTAAGAATCTTACAAACTTGTAATGTTTTGAAAATGAGTCCCCAAAGTAGTGACGTCTAAGTTTTGATTCGTGTGCTACTAACAAATCACATTACTCAATGTCAAAATCACTTTTATTTTAATCTATAACAAATGACCCTAAAATAGTGTTTAGGATAAAATCTATTTTTTAACATATTAGTTAAAAAAAAACATACACATAAATATAACTAAAAGATCAAAAATAATTTTAAACAAATGGCATAAATTTGATTGGTTTAAACAAAAAATTAAAAAGTAATTATATGTTCAACAAGCAGTTATAATTTATTTTTATTTTCTTTAAGTTGAGTAACCTAATAAAAATTCAACTTCTATTGAAAAAAATTGAAAGACTCAACTGAACATAACATTTTAGTTTGATTTTTTTAATAGATTCTCAAATAATTTAAAGTGTGCCTTTTTATTTATTTATTTATCCTTTATATTTTGCATCGGGACATTCATCGTTGATCGTTTCATAAACTTTGCAGGACCTTTTGTTTGTGAAAATTACAAATGGAAGAAAGTTTACAGCAACATATTTACAAAACATATTTACGTAATGTATTGTTTGTTAAAGATTTACTGTTTGTTTGTAATAGTTGTATTATGATATTATTTCAGCTTTTTTTTTTTTAGAGATATTATTTCAGCTTTTGTTATTGGTGTATAAATTTGTATTGTGATATTAATCTAGCTTATGTTACATGTGTATAAATAAAACTCAATGTATTGTTTAAAGTGTGCATTTCAATATTTATTCACTAAAATTTCAGAGATAATTCAGTCCATTGTCAAGTCGTAAAACATGTTTCATTCTCTAATCCTCTCTATTACGTAGAGCTGTTAAAATAGAGAGAGAGATAGAGAGAGATACCACATCTCTACTCAAAACCTTCAGATCTGACCTTAGATATATGTGCCACCTCTCTTAAATATAGCATATTTTACCCATTCATTGTCAATAGGAGATTAACAACTCACACGTATGCCCAACATAATACCAAGACCAAAAGAAATTAGTTTCCATCTTTGTCATTTAGTGAGAGGATTGAAGACATAAATTTTTTTGTCTAATTTTCATTAAATTTCAACAGATATATAAAAATCATAGATTATCTAATGTTTTTGTTTGCTAATTCGTTCATAGTTAACAAATAATAAATAGATAAAAAATAAAAATATAAGTAACCATGCATTTTTTTTAGAAATAATTGAAATAGTTCGTTTGCCATTTTTCTTTGTTTATGGGAATTAATATATTCTTTATTTTAAGAATCTTCTTTCACTTTTTTTTTGTAACGTCTAAATGAGAATGCACAAATGATATGATTGAGTCTGCTTTCTCCTCATTATTAATAAGTAAAATTGACATAAATTTTACAAAATAAAAATAAAAATATTTTCACAAAGAAAATAGACTATAAGCTATCATATAACTTCAAATACAAATAAATATATATTTCAAAAACAAATTGATATCAATGAATTAATGAAATTACATAAGTATATGCTGTAATTAAATAAAATCTTCTATTAAACAAACTTTCTTTGACGATACTATTAAACAGACTTGTAAAAATATTATGTGATAGTTGCAATTTTAATCCTCCAAATATTGTGATTGTGGAATTTAACTCCCCATTTATATAGATGCCAAAATCTCTAAAAATTATGGGGGTTAAAATCGCACAATCGCGATCAATGGAAGACCAAAAGTGCAAATAAATCAAATATTTTCTAATTTCTAATTCCAAAGATCTTGTCCATGGTTGGATGTTTAGGCCCGGAGGGTTTAGGGGCAGTTGATGTTGATGATGATGATGGCCTTGTAGTTGGGTAAAGAACCTTCTGAATGCTTGGCTGTTTAGAACTCATGGTGCAATTCAGCAATAACTTATAAATTTCAAGTTTAAAATGAGAGAGATGAATAGTAAAAAAAGCTTGTTCCTGAGAGGAAATTAACACAAATATTCTTTTTCTTGGAGTTGATAAGTATTGAATAAGATTTACCAATGTTATGGATATTTATAATAGCTGAAGAAACTAAAGCCATATATAGGCGCAATTCAAAGAAGAAAGACATTGTGAATTTCTGCAAAATTTCAGTTTAATTATTTATGAAATATTTTTATGAAGATCCTTGGGTGTTACGAAATGTTAAATTTCCCTAACAGAAATGAAAATGAGAAACCGTCAAAGGTTTTTATATGCTTGCATGTGGTGGTTGGTTATTTGTATATTGCATGAAATTGAGTCAAAAAAATGAATGTAACATGAATTTTACAATCCGCGGTTGCTACACGCGTTACCTATACAACTTTCAAATTTTATTTTTTTTCCGTCAGAAAACTTGAAAATGTTTTGTTACACGCTGCTGAAATGAAGAAAAAAAATATATTTCATGGTTTTTCTCGTAAATTTAAATATTAATTTTGGAAATAAAATGAAAATAGGATACGGTATGGAGAAATGTAAAATAATTGTACATCATCGAATAGAAATAGTTTATTCCCCCAAATCATCACACTACATAATAGTCTCTACGCTTTATTATTATTATTATCCCAATTTATATTTAAGCTTAACTACGGATACTTTCAAGAATAGTGTTATTTAGGTTAATGTAACCTCATGATTAAGTCTCACTTATTGTTTCATTACATGAATTATCTATTCTAGGGACTTTATTAATCTTACGCATTTGTGTGTTTTAGTAATTATTATTGGAGCATACTATTGATGCATGCATAGGGAGAAGATGAATAATTATTATCAATTTTAGGGGCATTTTGCATATAATTGTAAAAAAAACAGTCCATATTTTTTTTTCAATTTTTTTTACCCCCTGTCACGTAGCATGCCACATCAGACACGTGGCAGTGCCGCATACATAGTCAAATGCCATGTCATTTTGACTAACAGATTAAATTGATGGAGAGGACAAATTGACTAACGTTCGATAATTTTAGGGGGGGTGGTGTTGAAGTTTTGCAAAATTCAGGGGATTTTTTACGAAAGTTGCAATTTCAAGGAGGTAATTGCCTATTGACTCAATATATTGAGTCTTTTCATGTCATTTTAAGACTTCCTAACTGTTTTAAATGTTGGAATATTTTATTAGTTATTTATCAATTGTGAGCATCGATTGATTAGTGATCAAATTAAGTTATCAGGCTATTGGATTTCTATTAAGTTAATTAATTAATTAATTAATTATTTAATTAATTTGATATGGACTAAATAAATGGATGTTTAGATGGTTCGTTAACAGAATAATGGAAAACCCTAATGACCATCACACTATAAGAGGTTATGGTCCTCAATATACTGTACACAACAAACTCCCTCTTCTCCATATCTGAAGAGAACCTGAAGCATAACGGTATCAGTTGAGGGAAAACCAAATCAGCCGCCGCTAACCTTATGTTTGTGTGTTTCAAATCACATCCTCTCTCTGTATCAGATCCTTGTTGTTGAGAGGACTACCATCAAAACTACATCAAAGTATTCATAATGCCTAATTATTAATATCCTTGATCAATCAAATATGTCGTATTAGATCCGATCATATCCATGTTCAATGTATTTTTTGCTTACGCTATTAATTCATAATAATTGAACATGTTTTATGAAATCTATTTTTATTTATACCTAAATTTTTAATATTAAAATGAGTTACTCATAGTTTGGAAAAGGTTTTGTAATATTTTGATTTAAGTCATTGTAATTTTCTTTCTTCCATAACTAGACAACTATATATGTGTTTTAAGTCTTTTTTTTTGTATAAATCTTGTAATTCGGTCAACCAAAACATCTCATGAAACCTATAGAAACCAGAGGATCAAGCAAAACCACAACCACAACGAGAACATGCATTGTAAAGTTATATACAAGTACCTACGTCTAACGATCATGTGACAAGGTGTATATATATATGAGGCTAGAAGGAGGACATAGATCTCACACTGGAGGATTCACTATCCAAAAAAATGCAGGACTCGTCCAGTTCTGCAAATGTGTTTCAAACTGATTATTCTAGTAGTGAAGAATATATTCTTTGTGCTGCATCTAGCTAGTGAAATATGTGTGGATTCTTAACTCTAGTTGTTCTTAGCACATGACGCGGCACCGAGAGTGGTTCGCCACATTTACATCTGGTAGTTTTGGATTTTTTTTATGGGTAATTACAAAGCATGTGCAATCAGGGCTGGCCTAAGGGCCAAGCAACTCAAACAAAGGCTTTAGGCCTCAAAATTTTAGGTGAATAAAAAGGCCTCTAAAAAATTAATTTGATTATAAGCATATTATATGACAGATAAATTACAGACATTTACATAGCTTAACTGATTACAAAAAGACCTCAATTATTTTTGATCATGAATTCAAATTTTGATCTCCACAAAATTGATTTTATATAAATATTTTGTTAAAAAACAATATTTTTAAAAGCCACATATTTTTTTTCCTTTAGGCCTCTTAATCTAAGGCCGACCCTGTATGCTATCATACGGATGGGAATTGAAATTGACACAGGCGATGGTGGTGTCTATATTTTGAATGATGTCAGATTTGTTCCGAAATTCATAAAAAAATTGATTTCCCATGAGTTAATTTATTTTATTCTCTATAAATAGTATAATCACACCCCATGGATGGAAGTTCACTTTAGTTCTATAATTAGACTAACTAGATTATATGACTGCCCACATAGAATAAACATCTTATTGGTTGTTTGATCGAACGATGTATATAATTCAATTTTCCTTGCAATAATACCATTTTCTTTTACTTTTGTTCTTGTCCTTCTGCATTTCTACGTTTGTGTTCTTCTTCAAATATTTTCTTACAATGTTTACTCAGCATTACATGTTTCTTGAACTCCGGCTAAAACTTGCAACTTTGAACATATCAAGTAAGAACCCATTAGAGATCTGACTTGAGTTCTTAATGGATCATCAAGTTCATTTATTGAAAGAATATATTTCCACATCAACACTAATATAGGCTTCGGATGATAAAATTATAATTTAATGTTTGCAAAGTAATACACCCTAAACTTTCCTATTGCTCAAATACAAAGGAATATCCTCTAAAAAAATACAAAGGATATTTAAGAAACAAATTTAAATCAACGAATAAAGGAAATCTACATAAATATATTACACACAACTGTAAAAATATGTTGCTTAATTGCCCTTTTGGTATCCAACTATCGTGATTGTGAGATTTTGGCCATTACTTTTTTCTTCAACGATTTTGACCGCTTATGTTTTTCCCATTTGTGATTCGGCAGCCTCCATCCAATTTTCTCCAAAATTTACGTTGATGTGTCATCATTTACGTTGCAGTTATTGCCAAACAAATCAGACCTTTAGTGTGAGAGCGAACGAAATTCACTACTCATGTTTCAAACTTCTTGGCCTTTTTAAGTTTGAATTTTAAGAAAAAGTATATTTCGGCTACGAAAATTGAGTGTCACGTTAATAATTGATTACACCTCAACTTAAATTTTGAGAAAAGTTGAGAGGGAGACTGCCACGTCATCAAGAGAAAATCATAAGGGGATCAAAATCGCTAAGAAAAGCATGATGTCAAAATCGCACAATTACTCTTGGAGGGCCAAAAGTGTAATGAACTAAATATTTTCTAGTTTCTAATTCCAAATATTTGCCCCATGGTTGGATGTTTAGTCCCAGTTGATTTAGAGGTAGTTGTTGTAGTCGATGATGATGGCCTAGTAGTTGGATAAAGAACTTTCTGAATGCTTGGGTGTTTAGAACTCATGGTGCAATTTAGCAAGGACTTATAAATTTCAAGTTTGAATATAGTACCTATGCATATCAAATGACTATATTCATGTCTTCAAAATATTGCATATTTGCACTTGCTCAAAGCTAATTTTTCAACCTGAATCAAATAAACAAAGCACTAAGATGTGGAACAAAAAACACACCGCACAAAGACGAGGATCAAAACAAACAGAGTCATGCAAAGAATATGAAATCACAAAAACTAACAAAATAAGTTTGAAAATACGTGGAACAAATATGATTTTTTTTTTTTGGGGCTTTAAAATTCATATTTAGTTCATGTTTTGTATCATTTACACTGCACTAATACCCTTATTATTTCCTCCTGATAAAATAGAATTTTTTAACATGAATTAAATATGAATTTTTTTTTTTGGAGAGAAAATATGAATTTTTATGTTTTTAGTGCTTTAAACTTCATATTTAATTCATGTATTGTATCATTTACACTGCACAATAACCTTATTATTTTGAACATTTATGCAAAAACTCATCCAAAAAGTTGAAGGGTGCATATAACCTGACTTAAAAGAATGGACCAACAATATGGACGAAACTTTTTTTAGGCTAAAAGTCGAAAAAAATTCAGAGCCTAAAACGAAAGGTTTGACTGTTTACAGAGAAAAGAAATATTTAAATATGAAGTAGTGAAAATAAATATTTAACTCTAGAAAATATTGAACATTCAAATAAAAATGTATCGGCTCCTAATTTCAGGACAATAACTATAAGGGAAATGTGTTTTCTATCTTACAACATCTGGATCAGCAACTAAAGCAAGTATTCGATGTAACTCTATGGAGTATATGGAAGCATTGAAACAATAAGGTATCTAACAATGTTACTGAAACAGCTCAAACTATTTGTGATCCTGCAAGTTCTCTTCTTACTAGCTAGAGGAATGCTCAGATTATTTGTCATCTTATCCCTCAACATATTACACCGAACGATTTGAAGTGGGTGAAACCAAGTCCCAACAGGTTTAAATATAACGTAAATGCGTCCTTTTGTCAAGCTTTAAATAGGTTCGGCATTGGTGTATGTATTGGAGATGATAAAGGTTGTTATGTTTTAGCCAAAACTCTGCTCCTTGATGTAGATTTGGGTGAGGCCTTAGGTTTATTATCAGCAATGTATTGGGTTCGTGATCTGCAGCTGGTATTGTGAACTTTGAGTTTGATTCCAAAACTGTGGTGGATAGTCTTTATAGTAGTAAAAATGGTCTTTAATTTTAGCGCAGTGATTAATGATTATAAACGCATGTTGGTTTCTGATTTAACAATCTCTGATGTTACGTTTATTTGGAGACAAGCCAATGAAGTCCTCATAGCTTTACTAGGGTGGTTTCGCGTCATGCTAGTTTCCAGATTCATATTAGGATTATGTCTTGTATCTATACTATTATTATGAATGAAATGCAATAAGTTTCTTGTTGTAAAAAAAAACTATATGAAAAATGTTAATGAGTGCCCCAAGACACTTTTTAAGGGTTTTAAATGGTAATTTTTTATGAAAAGTTGTGTGTTTAATGTATTGAGAATTGAACTATTTAACTTTTTTAAAGTATAATTTTCTAATTTAAAATGCTTAAAAAGTACCCGATGCACTTTAACAAAAAAATTGGATGATGTGGGTATCGAACAAACAACTTAATGGTTGCAAAATGGAGTAAACCACTTTCTACTTAATGAGAAATTATCATAAATTCCACTCAATGTATAATTACAACTTATTTAATAAATAAATAAATAAGTGAAAAATATACTCTATCCGTTCCTTTTTAGGTGTCGTTTTAGAATTTTAACACAAAAATAGTGAAGTGCATTTTTGCACACTTTTTTCCTATTATACCCTCATTCTAATCCGCTAATAATTTCCTATTTTTTTGCACACACTTTATCTTTCCAATAAATTTAATATGTAGCAAACAATTGTTAGTTACTACTCTATTTCTCCAACAAATTTCTATTTTTTTGCGCGTTTTATCTTTCTCTCATAACAAACAATTTGCAATTTTCTAAATATTGTGCATATCTCTTGAAATTTTTAACAAGTACTACTCATGTTATTTATAGAATTTTAACTCTTCATGGAACTATTACATAGGTAACAAAAATTTTGTTTAAATTTGAAAACAACAAGAAACAAACTTTGTTTTAAAACAAAACAAACAAACTTTATTTAAAAAAACAAACTTTCATTTTTCAAATATATAGCATTAATTAGTTTTATTGAAAAATATAAGAATAATTGACAAAGGGTATAATTGACAAATCATACCTTTAAAATACCAAAACGATAACTAAATAGGAACGAAAAATTCACCTTAAAAAAGACACTTAAAAAGAAACGGAGGGAGTAACAATTACAACTTTTTAAGACGGAGCACAGTGTACAGTAGAGAGATTCAACTACAATTAATGAAAAGTACTTCCAAATGGAAAGAGTAGCAATGTTATAACTTCCAATAAAAAAGAATAAAAGTATAAACATAAAAATAAATTGGAATAAATGTATACAAGAAAATAAAGGTATATACGATATCCAACATCAGCTCCATATTTGCTAGCCTGCAAGAGATTTAAAATAGAATCCGAGGAGTGAGTAAAATATAAATTCATGTTTTTGAAGTAAAAAAAGTAATAAAAGGGTGCAATTATCAAACATACTGTTGAAAATATCCTAATATCTGCTGCATAGTTGGATAAAGAACTTTCTGAATTTTTATGTTTTTTGAACTCATGGTGCAATGCAACAATGGTTTAATTAAAATTAACTCAAATATCTTTTAGAAATGAGTAATGGATAAGTTTAACGATGGTATATGGATATATTTATAGTCGTCAAAGAAACTAAAAATAGGTAGTTTCTAATCAAAAACAGTATAAATATAAATGGTGATTTTCTGCAAACTTTCAGTTTTATTTATCAAATATTTTTCCTATGATACTTTTCCATTACGTAATGTTAAAGATTGGCTTCATAATATTATTTTATTATTATTGTATATTACATACATAGTTCTTCTTAATTTCCAGAAAATCACGTCTTACCCAAGCACGGAGGCGATATGGTCAATTTTAAGCTGCTGAAATGAAAACAATTAATTTCACTTTTTCCTCATAGATTTAAATAATGATTTCAAGAATAATTAAAATATATCATAAAACATATTTTTCATAAAATATCAAAAGGCCACGTCAACTAATGATTAAAATAACTTTAGACTTTGTTAGTCTAAACAGTTCAACTAGTTTGTAAATTACCAAGGATTATTCTTAGATAATCACAAGCCCAAATAGAAATCTTTTAGGCACACTCACCAAATTTAAATTCCACATCATATTCTTTTAATTATTTCAAAAGTGATGATATAGTTAATTTTATATTTTACTTTTATGTGAGCGTGTTTAAACTTGTGTTCATAGTCTTGTGACTATAGAAGACTTGCTCAATTACCCATTTCTTTTGGTTTACTTTTTTTTTTTAAAACAAGAAATAATATTCAATTGGACACTAAGTGTTTTGACTCCTCGCAAGCCGTAAAACGAGAAAGTTAAGGTTGTTTTTGTGTTAAGAAGGCAAAATGAATTATATTAAATTGAAAAGAGCTCTAAACATATGAAAGAAGTATTAGGCTAGGACTCATATTAAGTTACAAGTAAGATGAATAAAAAGAGAAAGAAAAAAAAAACCAACCACTGGCTAGCATCGGAAACGAAACACAAGCTAAATTACATGATCAAAACATTGAAGGGGATTTATCCACGATCAGTGAAAATCAAAAGTTAAGTATTTGTTCCTTGCTTTCAACCACCAAGAAGATAAAATGTTTACTTTATCAAATTCTTGTTGTAGAGATATTTCATTTTGCTGAATAATATGACAACTCATTTTCTTCTATATAACTCTGACACAAGTCAACCAAATCAAATGAAGCGAAGACCGGCTTTTCTTGGATCAGCTCCTCAGTTTTCAAAATGGATGAAATGATCAATAATATGCATCTTGTCTGCTAAACAAATGCCCAACCATTGGCAAATAAGAGGCCAGATTTGCCCAAAAACTCCAGAACCTACGAACAGTTGATCCACACTTTCCTCCTGCCCGCAACCACTCACACATAAACATGAATTAGCTTGAATAATTTCACATCGAATCAGATTGTCTTTCATTGGTAAGAGATTTTGTAACAAATTATGAGCAAGAGAACCTTCAAAGGAGCCACTTTATTTCAAATTATGTCATAGATGGCAGATCTATGGCTCGGCACCACCGAAGAAAGCATGTGAAAAACACTTCAATGACTATCAAAAAGAGAAAAGAAGAAAGAGGGACACCTCTCTCTTTCCAAATTAAATTCATCGATTAACCGCCAATAACGAGGACTAATGTTGTTGCCGTAGTCACACATTCCATGATCTATTTATGCCACAATCTTAGAAAATTCATTTTTCTCACAACTTGTTCCAAATATTTTCAATCCACCGGAATCTATTTTCCCTTAGCAATAACTGACTGTGATTCATAAATGACACTACCTATAACCTTTCTAATTCTATTGGCTAACACCTTACCTAACACTTTATACAAACATTCAATCACAAATATTGGTTGAAAGTCCGCTAAGCCTTGTGGGTTCTCTACTCTATGAATTAAGACTATAAAAGTGCAATCATCACTTTCACAAGATGAAAATTGATGTTCACACATATTAGATGGCTAAGAAATACCAATAAAATACAAAAATACACCCTCGGCATTTAACTGCCGCAGAAGTAAACCGGCGGTAGTTAACTGTCGAAATCCGTTAAGTGTCGTAGAGCATTTTCTTCCATCGTGTAGCCATTAATGCATTTTCCTTTAATTCCGCCCCCATTGATTTGATTGTAATTAAGATTAAAGATTTTTAGTTAGCACTATACACAGTGAGAAAGTCGATGAGAAAGTTTTATTAAAATTAAATGCTATATTTAATTGAGCAGGTCAGTGATTTTTTCTAGATACGAACCAAGTGAATTTTTTTTTTTAGAGGAGCAAGTGATTTGTTTTATCATTACAAAGAATTATTCCCGACTTTCCAACAAAGATTTCTTGCAAATAAAACTGGACAATTCCCCTAAAATAATCTAGACCATTGAGCACATTAGCAAATCAATTACTGTTAACATCAAAAAAAAAAATCAATTACTGTTGTAAAATTCAAATGAACTAAATAGTACTTCCACAAAATATTATACTTTAGTTGCTAAAAAAAATAATATCATCCCTTAAAAAAATAGTATATATTAGTTTATTATTTTAATATTATATATATTACTATTAGTATATTAGTTTATTGTTTTATATTATATAAAGGTGAGTGATAATCTCTAGTTACAGTGGGGTGGCGAACACTGTGTAGAAGTATATGTGTACTATAGTGATACATATAATGATACACATAATGATAAAATATTCTAGATTAATTGAGAGATATGGTGAACTGATTCTGATCATTTTATTTGCAAATATATTGCACCATCAATGACAAAAATATTACATCTTAATGAGGAAGATATGGCTCCTTTAAAAATATTTTATATCCCTAGACCAAAAAAATATATATATTATCACCATTAATGCGTTGATCCTCTTTCTTGTGTTAATATTTGTAATCAATGTTGACTTTCCTCTTTGAGCAACCAAAATTTTGCATTTAAAACATAAAAATGTGATCGGCACTTAATTGCCGACATATATAACTAGATTTCGACAGTTAACTACCGCCGGTTAACTTCCGCGGCAGTTAACCGTCGAGGAGGTATTTTGGTCATTTGCTGGTGTGTTTCAGCCTAAACACATGTGTCAACAACAATTTTCTCACAATATTGCAATTTCTATGAAATTCAAAGATGACCCTCATAAAACTGGACCTAATTTCTCCCTAAAAATCTTTGAGGATTACTTTTTCCATCCTGTGACCTTCTCCCGCACCCTGTAAAATTTTCAAAAATGCCCTTGTGCAGTTCAAATTTTAAAATCCGGATTCATGTTTACTATTTCGGATTTTATAATCCGGACAATTCTTATGTATAATCAGCCATCAAACTCTCACATTTCAGCAGTTTTGAGTTTTGTTTTTAAAAACAACAAAAAACCTAAATAAAAATGATAAAAACCTGTCAAATAAAATCATAAAAATATAAAAATACCAAAAAAATTCTAAAAATCAAATAAAACTAATGCAAATTTTTTCGGATTATTCTGAAAATATGAAAAAAAATTTAAAAAAAATGAAAAATGGGTATAAACGATCAAATTTTGGATTTTGAGGGGTGGAGTTCCGTAAGAAGTCCTTTCTACGGGAGTCATGATCCTTGAATTTTTTATGATTTTCTAGGGAAGTTTCGGAGCAATCCAATCAAGTAGCCCAAAAACCCGATTTTTTACGAAGAACAGGTAACAATGACTCAAAACAGAAGGATGGGAGTTAGGAAGATTAATATTGTTACCTAAAATGACTATTCATGTTACAAACATGTTTAAAATTTGTGCTGATACAGTTCGGATTATATAATCCGAACTGTGGATTATATAATCCGAACTGTTTTTCCCTTGAAAAAAGGTGTTTAGGGGGTGTTCGGATTATGTAATTCGGAAAAATCATGTAACGCGCCCTATTTTTTGAAGTTTCTGGAGTACAAAATCCGGAAAAATCCGTAACTCATTTTTCACCTTTTAACAAAGGAAAACACCGTTCCGGATTATTAAATCCGGAATTTTTAAGAGCAATTTTGAAAAAACGCAGGACGCACCATAATACCGTAAGGTGGAATAGGTAATACTCAAAATCTTCGACGAAGCCAAAACTGCTTCCATTAGGCCCAAGACTCTTAAAATTTTAACAATCCCACATTGCATGTCTCCTCTTCACTGAACATTCTAAAGAAACCCCCACTATCATTCCCGTTGAGACACTTGACAATCAAATTATCCAAACAAGGTCTTTCGATTCTATCTACTTTAAAATGAGTTGCAAAGTGATCATGGACCGCTGCTCTAATATTAGAAACCTCATTCATCTGAACACTGTTAACATTTAAAGTAATAATAATGTTAATCCTCTTTTTATTCGACATCAACCCATGAAAATTTTTGTATTAGCATCGCCTTAATTAAGCCATTTTACTCTAGACTTCTATACCACTACAGGTTATAAATGGTTGATAATGAGAAGTAAGTTTTTATGAAATAGTAGGCAATTCCTCCCTCTCCTCTTTTAACAATTGGGCCTCCTCTCCTTTTATATCCAGCTTTGAAATTCGACTTTTCACTTCTTTCAATCTATAATCCATATTATGAGAATCAATTTGATACCAACTTTCCATCCATATTATGAGAAAATGATACTTTGGCTAAGTTATGTGGTCTTGTTGGCACTGTTCATGATTCATCGCTAATGATAAGAGATCTTAATTAGATTGCGAGAAAAACAAAATCTAGCTAAACACTTGAGAAAAACAACCTTGATAATCACAAGTCCTTGAAGATCGATAACTTTTTATTACATGATATACTTGTACACTTGTGGGCGTATTAATAATGGAAGAAACAATCTCATCAATGATGAGGGCACATGAGGCAGTAACCATTGATCAATTAAAAATATTATTTTTAATCGGGCACATTGGAATAGGAACCGTTAAAAATATTATTAATATGGGGTGCTAATATTTTTAATTGGGCACATGATATACTTCTAACACATAAAGTGAATACAACGGTTCCTATTCCACCCCAACTAAAAATATTAGCAATAATAAAAATACTGAAATAAATGGATATAATAGAAGAACATAAGTATGAAGTGCAACAGCTTGATCAATTAATGGTCCCATTAGTTTCATATAAGCTTTCCTGCAAAGGAATATTGAAAATACATATAACCAAATGAGAAAAATTCAACATGTGCATAAGTAACCTAAAAAAACAACATGTACATAAGTTGAGGTGTCAAAAAAAAAGTGCATAAGTTGAAGAATAGAAGGATTTTAGATTAATACCTCAATTTCGTCCTTGAATTTTAACGCATCGGCCAAATTCGTCCTTGAATTTTGCGAAATAGCTATTTAGTCCCTGAATTTTACAGGCGTCCATCAAAATGGTCCCTCCGTCCAAAAGCTCCGTTAGTGGTGATGACATGTTGTCATGCATGCTGTGTTGTCTTGTACATGTGTTAACAAAGCAGCCACGTGTACAAGGACTAAATTGATGGAAATGGTAAAAATTCGAAATGCAACTTTTAAGTGTAATTTTTCCTTTGTTTCCAATTATACCCCTCTATTACCATTGTCTTTCATCCTCACATTTTCACTCAAAGCATCAAACAAGTCCCTAACCTTTCACCTTCCCGCCTAAACCGTCACCCTCTTCCCTTCTCCAAAACCATCATCATCACCGGCGATCAA
>Ga0315914_1001920_pt1 | contig 31717 bp, 16 predicted proteins | sample MpolenodulesMG_FD_203920 | JGI IMG/M metagenome (GOLD analysis project Ga0315914, IMG submission 203920) | Medicago polymorpha root nodule microbial communities from Los Angeles, California, United States - elongated nodules | ecosystem: Host-associated > Plants > Roots > Nodule | place: USA...
CTCTCTCTCTCTATATATATATATATATGTCACTGTAAAGCTATTGAGCCATCTTTTTTTTTTAATGACAAAATATATATATAAAAATAAAAGGATGAATAGTACAATATACACCCGAAGAGCCGTCAAAAAGACGCTCCAGCAAACCAACACCATGGGATGCACTCGAAAACCCCACAAACGAGGACGGAAGCGCACCCACAACAACACAGAACAAAAAGCAACAAAAAAAAACAAAAGACACCAACAAACCGAGAGCTACAAACGGCAGCAACCCAACAACACCTGCAGACACAAAAAGCAAACAAAGATAACCTGAAAGCCACACCAGGAAGGGAGGAGATGCAACCCTAGGAAAAACAACCACTACAAAAACCCTAGCGGTTCCAACACATGACGGGCTGCACCTCCCACTATTGAGCCATCTATTTCTTATCCGCGATGGAACCAAAGAAACTTATTTAAAAGCCAAATTTGCTAGCTTAGAATTAGTTTCAAGCCATCGGTCACTGTATTTTCTGTGTAGCAATCTCCAAATACCACATGACACATGATAGTTTAGCATCTAGAGAGTGTCCAAACTATGAGTAACTCATTGTAAAACTTCTTGAATGTCTTCAAATGACACGAAAAATATTCAATAACATACATAAAAACATCATATCATGATGTGTTATCAATATGCTTGTCACATAGGTTCATGTTATTGAGGCTAGTATGGTTTGTCCCAAGATAGTTGAAGAAATCTTGTCTTTCATGCTTGAACTCAACGAACTAACGAAGAAACCACGTATTTTGCATGAGTGTTACTTGCTTGACTCATCCATGATCTTTTTGTGTTTAACTTATGTTTTTAATTTCTCATTAAGTTTAGTATTCAATTGCATGTTACTTGTATGAATTATGTTGTTGTGATACTTGAATTAATGAATGTGATGGTGTTTTCTATTCCTAGTGCATCCGTATTACAAAATTTGGATGTTTATTTCGAAATTATGACCGGACAGAAATTTCAAACATTTGGATTATACGATTCGTACAAGTCTGGTCTGAATTTTAGGATTCCGAAATGGTAAATTTGAAAAGAAAAAAATTATATTAGCTTGATAAAAAAAATTCTTATATACTCATCCAACAAAAAGTGGAAAGAGTTAAACTCGTTAAGTTGGCACCAATTAAGATTATTTATTTGTTTTTCATTATTTTATAATTTGAATAATGGAAGACAAATTAAATGAATTATTTTTATCAGCATCAACTCTATGTTTAATTCTATCTATGTTTATCGGGTAATATAGTTGTGTAAAAAACAAAAACTAGTAACTAGCTTGCGCAATAAGTTTAAGATCATTAGCGATTTAATACCTTGCTCTTAGATCATCCATAATGGTGGGTACTTCACCTATTTAGCACTAAGTTAAATAACACCTCTAATGTCAAATGGGTGTCTATGGAGAAGAGTGACTATGGAAGCACTCTCTCCCTCTTCATTTTTCGCAAGTCCCATTTAATAAATCTTAATAAAATAAATAAATTTTGTTGAAATTTAATGATATAATTTTTTTTATGAGATCTATTTAATAATTTCTTTTGAGGCGCATCGGAGAAAATTGATATTTATTAAATATATTGTCATAAAATGAATGATGCAGAAATATGAGACCTATTTAAGCATTCAATTTAAGATGTTATGTTGTGGATGGTCTTAAGACTCGTGGATAACATTTCTGCCTAGCTGCATGGCGACAACAATATATATGTTCCTCGAAAATACGTAGCCGTGTACAATTTTATTTAAGATATCTTTGGTTGGTTTCTCTCAATTCTCGTTCAACTTAGAACCAGTTTTCAGTTATTAACTACACGGCTATACCTTATACCTCTACTTGTTACTCAAGAAACCTTAATAATAATTTGAAAATATGAAACATTAGAAATGTTTCGGAAAATTATCACCATTTATACATATGTCTATCTAGCTTTTGCTTCGAATCTACATATAGCTAGAGTTTCAACTTTGACTATTCTCATTTAATAAAGTTTTTTTTTTGTTGAAGAAATTAACATTAAATTTGTTAACAACTGTCACAAATAATAGGAGCTGTTAGTTTAAACTTTAAAGAACCAGTACAAAGTTGGCTCGCATTTTTTTTTAGCCATCTGTTTATGGGTTTTTGTTGGTTTTAAGGTAAATTAGCTATTCTAGCAAAAAAAAAAAATTTTGTGAGAACTATATTATTTATATTTTATAGAGAACGGAAACTAAATAACTTCAACTTCAATGACATTGAGTCTTATTTATACAACCATAACATAAGCAGGACTAATATCACAATACAAAAATTACAAATAAACTCTGAATCCTCAACAAATGAAACTAATTTATAAACCAATAACAAAAGCTGAAATAATATTACAACACGACTACTAGAAACAATAACTGAATCTGTAACAAACAATAGAATCCGCTGCTGTAAATTTCCTTCCCATGTCAAATTTCCAAAAGCATAAGATCCTGAAGATTTTAAACAAAAATGATGATGTATCAATGCAAAATATTAAAGTTTAATAATTAAATAAAGTTTTAAACCAATCAAATTTAGGCCTTTTATTTAAAGATATATTTTTTATCTTTTAGTTATATTTTTCAGTATTTTTATTTAATTTTTACTTTTTTGTTAAAAAATGTTATCCTAAAACTATTTTAATAAAGTTTTCTTATATTTAATTTTTATCTTAATTATTTCTAAATATTATTGATACTTCTAATTCATTTAACAAAATTCTTTCTAAAAATTATTAGAGGCAACTTTACAGTAATTAATTTGTCAGGGGTGATGAGATTTGTTAGTAGTAAATCGAAAAATAGATGTCACCACTTCGTTAAGGACTCATTTTCAAAACAACATAATTTTGTGAAATTTTTAAGTTCAAACTTTTAATACAAGAAAATAAAACATAAAAAATCTAGATAAATATTATGGTGCACAAATGAAATATATCATGCATCATTATGCATGATGAGAACTATTTTATTTGTGCACATTATACAAAATCTCAAAATGTATATATAGGAGAGAAAAATCATATACCTGTTGGCCATATCAAGTGTTGCTATAAGACCGAGTTGTAGCACTTAGTGTCGGAGTTCTATGAGAAGTAGAGTTCTTCTCAGGAGGAGGATCCGAATAGCTCATACTTTTCTGGTTTGAGACTGGGTTTTTCTTAGTATCCTTAGTTTTCGTATTTGCCGGCGGAGGACCCGAATAGCTAATACCTATCATCTGGTCTGAGACTTGGTTTTTCTTTGCATCATTGGACTTCATTTTTGTATGCTAATAGAAAAAATATGTTCAAGCAAAAGTGCTTGATAATGGTTTATGTGTTCTATTTCGTTCATCTTTGGTGGTATTTATAACACCCTTGCGATGCTGGCTTCATTATATACAGGCAATGTACCATGTATTTCATGGTGATTTAAGCTGTGACTCGGTTGTATGCCTAGGTTCAAGCAAAAGTGCTGGATAATAATGTATGTTTTCTATGTCTTTCAAGTAAATCTGGGTGGTATTTATAAAACCTTGCGATGCTTTCTGCATTACACAGGTAAATGTACCGTGTAATTCATAGTAATTTAAGCTGTGACTGGGTTGTATATATGCCAATTCAAAATTTATGTTCAAGCAAAACTGCTAGATATATAATAATGTATTTTTTCTATGTCTTTCAAGCAATGCTAGGTGATACTTATAAACCCTTGCTATGCTGGCTGCATTATACAGGTAATGTACACCATTTAATTCATGGTAATTTAAGCTGTGACTGGGTTATAGGACAGTTCACATATCATATAATGAACAACCCATGTGTATTTTAAACAAAAATGAGAGGTATTTATAAGCAATCCAGCATATTTATTCAGGTGTAAAATTGTGGTCCATGTTGTAACTGTAAGTTTGACAGTTGTTATAAATTCATGCATATTGTAGAAATAGGTTGAAGATTTGGAGTTGTTTTTTAAGATATGGTAGAAGTAGAACTAGCTAGATAGCTAGGGAGAAAAGTTATGGATCGCCAGAATTTCACAGCTTGCTCTTATGTTCCTGGAAGTACAATTTATCTGTTTATTTTCAACAATCCATAAACCGGACTTATATCAAAATATGATTTTTTTAATATTAGAAGAGGGAAGCGATAAGTGTGTTACTTGCGTACAGGAAGCTGGAGAGTGTTGAGTTTTGAAGGAGCCAGCACGAGTTGGCAGATGGAAGAGAGAAGGTGGGCCAGCTCACGAGGTGTCATATAGGTGGCAAAGGTAAGGCTTGCCGTGGAAGATTGTGTGGATCTTTTGGGAGGTCTAGATAGCAAGGAGAGATGACTTTTGGTAGACTGGGCTACTGGTTAAATAACACTAATGGGCCTATTCAACATTTAAATAGTGGAAAATTGCTCTTCTCCCTTTCCATTTTGCTCATTCCAACCTCAAACTTCCAAAAATAATTCCAACGTGCACATGCCTGTACTGTCTCATCACCCGCTCCAGCAAGTGATGAAACATCGTCTTAGTGCTGGCCTGGCCATGATCCAACCGGGGTATACCAAAATATATCATGGAAAGCTATGACTTCTCGGTGATCATCTTACGACCTCCATATGATGTCCTCCATCGTCAGCCAATCTAGGAGGCCTCAGTAGTGACTTGTGGAAGCATGGCCGCTTGTCGCAACAAATCGGTTGGCACACGGGAAATAACACTCATAATACGCATTAGCATTCGATGGATATAATTTGGTGAAGTGCTTCATAGCCCATGCATACAAATACAAACAAACAAACATATCAACACATGTATATACAAACAAATATTTCATCATCACATGTATATACAAACACAATCATATCAACACAATTATAAATTTCTATAGAAAGGATTATATTACTACCTTAAATAGAGACATGTATCCGAAAATGGAGCAAACTGTAAGGTATGTAGCCTTTGAAAGTTGGGGTGTAGAGAAGGGCTAGTGCCATCCCACCCCAGGACCACTCGTGCACCCTGTACAAGTCTCGCATCACCTCCGTCCATATCAAACTAATGTATTTCTTGTCGGTGAAAATGAAGACACCAACTGAGAACAACAAAAAGGCCCTCAAACAATACTCCTTAGTCTAACGAAGCTCCTCCTCCTCTTCAACAATTGGGTCCTCCAACTCATTACACCTACTAAGGTGTCTCACGTACGGCTTCTCCAACGAAGGAATACTCACAATTACACCCCCTTTTGGCATGTATCCACTGTAGCCTCGTCATCAGTAACACCCAACAGCTCTATCATCAGCTCAACGCCTAACTCGTAACCGCAATCGCCGAACTTCATCAGCTTCCTTTCGATGGGGATATGTAGAAGACATGACACATCATCGAGTGTGAGGGTCATCTCTCAAACAAGTAGATGGAAATTGTTGGTCTCCTCGTTCCACCTCTCCGACAATGCAGTGATGAGGGCAGGGTTGATGCTAGAAAACCCAGTTTGAAGAAGCTGGGAAAGACCCGATCTATTTACTCAATCCTAAAACCAATTTGCACCCGGTCCCGGAACTGCTAACTTGTCAGCCTTAAGCTTCTTTCCGTGCAAGGAAGGGGTCAGGTTATGCGTCCTCCGAAACTGAAATACAATCAAAGGGCGCGCAATCACCCTTTCTGTATGTGCACTCCCGGTCATCAACTTTTTGCCGAGTTTATGCGTGTTTGACAATTCTAGGAGCCAAGGAGGAGTTCTATCTTCTCCTATCTTTTATAGAGTATGTTTTTATCTTTTTGTATTTTGTCTTAGTTATCAAGTGAAACTATATATTTATAGGCTACAGTTCAAAGATGAACCTCTCTATTTGTTTTGTTGGATAATTATTTAATTTAATGTCGTTTATTTCAGTTTACTTTCTATTCGCTATTAAGATTTATTAGGATTAATTTAATCTGGCGAAGTGCAACTCTAGATTAGGTACTTAGGTTGTGACATGACCTAACATTGCTATTACTATATCTGAATGCTTATATCTAGATATTTTTATCCTTATACTAATAACTACCTGTTTAGGAAGTAAGTGATTAATAACTAGATGAAAGATATCGAAAGCGAGTTGACCCTAGTAGTAAGTACTTAGGAGGTGACATTACTAATATTGAGTAAAATCTGTTGAACTTAGGATGTAACTAGTTATTAATAAGGGAAACAAACTCCAAGGGAAGTAAACCTAGTAAGATCATTATCCTCGACCTCTAAGTAAGGTAGACGCTAATAGGATTGTCCGTTTGTAGAACTACTTAGGTGTATAAGAATTTTGTGTAATATACTTCAATTTTATTATAAACGTACTGTGAAAATATTTATGTATTAATAATTTATTTAAGATCATTGTAGTCATTACGCGGCTATACCTCTACTTGTTACTCAAGAAACATCCTTCACTGCACGCTATGAAAATTTAATTTAATAATGCTATGAAAATTTAAAACTGAAATTGTACAGAAAATTATTCACAGTTTATACATATAAACATAGCATTTGCTTTGAAACTACTTATATCTAGCTAGAGTTTCAAGTTTCAACCTTGACTAAAAACTATAATTGTGATTATTCTGAACATTAATTTTGTAACACGTAAAAACATATCTCATTGGAAAATATATAAGTGGGACTGAAATGTTGCAGTATTTACGGTAGTTGATAATCGCCTCAACATATGTTTGGCAGTGGTTTCCATCCGTCGCAAATAACAACCGTTAGAACAATTGTTCATATTTGGATCATGCATGTTTAAGAGGTCCATATTAAACACACCAATATTTTAATTCTTATTTAATTTTTATTTAGTATTTATCACATTAACATATTATTGAAACAATTTTTTAATTAAAAAAAACGACAGTTGAGCATATCATTAAAAAGAGGGAAAGAAACTACCTCAAATAGTCTATCGTGCATATTACACGAAAATCTTGTAGAACACTTTAGCAATTTTCGTTTTTCTTTTGGGGTTCTTAGATATGTGCTTTAACGATATAAGTTAGCATTATCATTTAAAGAACTGAAAGAGGATAGAGTAATACTCCATATAGTTGACTAGAGGCGGAGTCCTTTATTTTGCTAGATTTTAAACAATTCTGTGATGATTTTTGTTTTCGGCACATCAAAATCTCTCTAAAGTGGTGTAGTGGCCTACCCAAAAATAAAAAAATAAAAAGTCTCAGGTCTATTTTGTGAGATTTTAAACAATTTTTCAACGGTTTTAGATTTCGGCGATTCCATAAGTGGCATACGTGATTTTTGTCATGCCTATGCTTGACTGGTAAGCGGAGGATTACATACTTTCAAATTTGTGGGGGGTTTCAAACCTCCTTTATATTGTATGTCAACTAAAAATTGTTTCAATTAACATTTGTATTGTAAAAAATAGTTTCATAATTTAGTGGCCCACTCAAGACATTTTTTCTGACTCCGTCATTGTAATTGACAGTATATTAGGAAAAATAACATTTAATATTTCATTGGTATTAACCCACTTGGGTTGGTTAGGTGGAATTGGCTTGTGACCTAGAAGTGTGCTCCTCCTCGAGGTCTAAGGTTCGATTCTTCTCAACGCCAAGTTAAATGGGCTAATTTAGCTTATTCAACAAAAAATATTTTATTGGTATTGTAAAACGAGTTATAATTGGATACAATTTTTTCTTGAAAACAACTTACAATTAGGGACGGAGAGAGTATACGTCTCTTTTTGGTCAATTTAATAGATATATTTACATTTTGGTTGGTTGTTTTAAAAATGTCTCTTATTTGAATTCCTCTGGTTTTTATGGTTGAAATTGGCTAAAAAAGTTTTAAGGCTAGTATATTTGTTTAAGAAGATAAAATAAAATTATATTACCACATAACCGATACTTTTCAGCAGAAGATGTACAAGGAAGAATTAGCTAAAGTTTAAATAATTACAAAGTCGAGAAGATTGAAATGAAAAAAATGAAGAAATTATAAGACAAGGACTAAGTAATTTCTCCTAAGAACAACAAATGAGGGTAAAGCCACCAAATGATACTCATAAGCGAAAGCAATGTATTTCGCTTTCAACAACAAATAAGCTTCAACTTTATTATAAATATACTATTAAAATATTTATATATTAATAAAATGAAAATTTGTATCATGTTTATCTCTTTACCTTTTGTCTATTTACATTTATTTTATTTTATTTTTGTCACTGTTGTTCTGAAAATCTAGGTAATACAAGATTTCAAATTTTATATAATTCGAAAGTTTCTTAGACCATCTTTATTGGGAGGGTCTTAACTATTTAAGACCAGGTACCTATTAGGTACCCCCAGTGGAGAGAATCTTTTTCAAGGTCTTATAAGACCCGAGGTCTTACTTAAGACCCCCACTTTTAAGCGGGACCCGTACTCTTTTAATATTAAAAAATTAAAATATAATGATATAAAATTATTGATAGTTGATTAGTGAGTTCGATTTAAGAACTTTGTGTGAGATCTAGGTTGGAGTGATTGAGTGCTTATTAGGTACTACTATTAAAAAATTATAAATGAGTGATGTGTACACATGAGACCCATTTAAAAACTCAAAAATGAGTGTCTCCATTGTGGATGTTCTTAATCATGATTTAAATTATATAATTCCAACAAATGATAATTAAATTAAATAAGACGGATGAGAAAACTAGAGAGTAAAGAATAATAGTCTAATATAAACTCACTCAAGAGAAACTAGGAAATTAGGACTTTAAAGGGAGTTTAATAAAATGGACTTTCTAGTTTGAGGATTGTTTGATAGCTCTACAAATCCTTAACAATCATTCACATTATCAAGCCGTGTACAATATATTTGTCGGTTTCTCTCATTCTTGTAATTCAACTCAAAAACCAGTTTATAGTTATTATTACGCGGCTATACCTTATACATCTACTTGTTACTCAAGAAACAATCCTTCACCGCTACCTTTATTCTCAACATTTCGTAAGTCCGATTTAATAATCCTATAAAAATATGAAACCGAAATTGTACAGAAAATTAATCACCGTTTATACATATACATATCTTTTGCTTTGAAACTACGTAGTTTCAACCTTAAAAGTCTATATCATCGGAAAATATATAAGAAATGGGGCTGAAATGTTGTACTATGTTACGGTGGTTCAAAACCGCCTCAACATATGTTTGGCAGTCCTTTTCCACCGTCAGTAGGGACGATAGTTTACAGATCCATACAAAGTTAGTAGGTGACTTTCACCACTTGTGGTTTAAGGTAAGTTAACGAGATCTAAAACACAAATAAATATTTAATCACTAGGACCGTGTGGGAGTCAACTGAACAAGTTAATAGTTAGTTATTTTTACGTTAGTGTTGACTTTTTTTTGCCTCAGAACTCCGGATTGAACTCGTTCAGTTTTATGGTAGAAAATGGTTAAAAACGTTTAAGGCTAATATTGCTGCAAGATTAAATGATGATTTGAATTGCATTGAGAATGCATGGAACGTAAAAAGACGGGATTGCATCAAAGAGAATGTTCCCTGATACTTATTTTTTGTAACCAACACTCGCTTGTATGAATCATCACACACGCTGAATTTATTTATATTGAAATTTCACAATTTGATCAATTACATTGAGTCTTATTTTGCACACATAACAATATATATTTCATCAATACATTTTTTGTTCAGATCTCTGCTCAAGACGAACAGAGACCGGTGAAACTGAGAATACAAACAAAAGACGCTATATATAGGCGGAACATCAAAATAAACTTCTTAAAAACACCCCTGAGGACAACACCCACCAAAGTACACGTCACCACTTAAAACAAACTTCTTCACAAAAACGACCACTGTAAATACGATATCCAACCACCCATCATAACTACCCACCCCTTTAAAAAAACACCCCTCAAAATAAAACTCCTAGTCCTGAACACCAACAAACAAAGAGTACTATATATAACAAACAAAACGATAGAATCCGCTGGCGCAGTAATTTATTTCTTCCATAAGCATGAGATCCTGCAAAAGTTATGAACTGATGAATGTGTTGATATACAAAATCTAAAAGTTTAATAATTAAATAATAAGACATTCCTTAAACTAAAATAAATTATGATTGAATCCTTGAACTTGTAAAAAAATGTATAGTTGATATTTTTAATTTTTATTAGGTTACTCAACTTTCTTTTAATTTTATGTGTTAACCCTCCGATTCTCAGATGAAGGGGTCATGATAATAATCTTGAGATAAATATAATATGATCAAGAATTACTCCACTCATAAATCAAATTTACTCAATTTTAAAAAGCAATTACAACCTATCATTAAAAATATAATTTTTTTTTGTTTAAATCACCCAAATTTAGGCCGTTTGTTTTTTTTAAAAAAAAAATTATCTTTTAGTTATACTTGTGTGTATGTTTATTTTTAACTATTTTGTTAAAAAATAATTTTCAAACATAAAAAAAAATTTAAAATAAAATTTGAAAACAAATATTTGTGAAAACCATGTGGAATCAATGTAAAAAAAATAAAAAATATTGTCAATATAAAGATTTTTATATTGTGATTCAATCATATTCCTCAAATGATTAGAAATGTCTAACTTTAATCATATCTACTTTTAATAAAGTCATATATATACTTCATTTTTATTTGATGAAGTGTAAAACTTTTTTACATTAACGGTGTAAAAAAAATAGCGATGCGACTGGATTTGTACCTTATCGGTTTTTTGTTTCAATTAATATAAAAACAAATTTGCTTTCCAAACAAATAAAATTTGAATTATATATAACGAATTATAACTTCTTATTAACTCTTGTCAAAAAAAAAAACTTCTAATAACTAAGTTTTTTTTTGTTACAATTTATCTTGGTAGTATATGATTATTTATAAAAAAATCTTCATCTCCATTTTAAAGAAACAATACCAATGTTTTTATTACTTCCTGTTTTATTTCTATTTGTTATCTTTCAAAGCTGTAATAAAACAAATCATTCTAAGTTGATTTAGAATTTGAGTTTTCTTAATTATTAAAGTCGTATATGATTTTAAGTTGATTGAAAAACAATTTATATTTGGTACTATGATTGAAAAACAGTTTTATTAGAAGCTTATTTAAAATCATTAATTTTTGAAGAGCAAGTAGATTTGTTTCTAGGCCTGGAATCAAAACTTGGATGTCACCATAATTTTGTGAGATTTTTAAGTTTAAACTTTAAATAAAAAAAATTAAAATATCCAATAAATAGATAAATTTTATGATGAACAAATAAAATAAATCTTATGTATAAGTTCATTTTCATATATAATCGTAGTGTCTTGATATATACCTGCTAGCCATGCCTATGCTTCTTGCCATGAGCTATATGTTTAACATCCATTGTCGATTTTTTTTCAGGAGTACTGTCTTTCTTAGGGGCAGAACTCGAACCTCCCTTACTTGGGGGATGACCATGAGAACTGGAAGGGCTCGCACCTGAAGAGCTCCCATTTGAAGAAGAACTGAAATGACGAGCATCATACACATTCACTTTACCTTCTTGTGTGGTGTTCCCATTCCTGTTAGTACTCATTTTTTAATGATAATACAAATACTAGGTAATAATGTATTCTTTCTATGGCTACGATTTATGGCTTGTATTTATAATAAACACTTGCGATGCATTATTATATAGGTAATGTACCATGTAATTGGTATTAAATTGTAACGTCAACCTTCCTCTTTTTCTTGTTAAATTGGAAAGTAATAAATTATTAGTATTCATGATACTAATGAGTACTCTTTTCGATCTAGAATGTAAATAACGGTTTTTTTTGTTTGACTAAAATATATGGGAAATGCTAACCGGTATTCTCGGAGCATTGGTTAAGGATACTAAAAAAAGTAAATTATACAATAGTTATTGCATTGAGAATTGTGCAATCAATCCATAAAAAGTCAAAAAAGTTTTTTTTTTTAATAACTTCCTTTTTCGGTTTCTTTATCCAGTACCCCCAGGAATAAATGTTAGCATGACCCTTAATATATAAGCAAACATTGACTATTTATACTATATTTTTTTGTTATTTCTCCTAAATTACTCTTTATTTATTTTGTACTATACATAAAAAAGAAATATGAGATTTTAGGATGACTTTTTAATTTATTTTACACCATAATTTATTAGCAACTCAACTCTTTTTCAATTTTAAATTTAATTCAAATTTACAACGTAATTTTAGAGAATTTTAAAATTAACTACCAATTTTAGTTGAATTTTTTCGTTATTAATATTTAAAAATAATTAAATCAAAATATATGATTGAATAAATATATGAAATACAATAGAAAAAGAGCGGTTAGACAGGTACAAAAGTGTTCTTTTGTACACCAGTGTAAATAATAATTTCTAGCAACCTTTTTATTTTCATGGAACACATTTTCACAGGGAGAATTCGGAGAGTACAATTATAATTTGAAGGAAAAAAAAATGTTCAATTGGGACAGTTCGGAAAGTACAATTATATTTTGAAAAAATAAAGGAGTTCAATTTTTTTTTAAAATGGTGTAAAATAATTGTTTTTCTTCCTTATATATGAGATCGGAAGAAGTATTTTATAACTTTCATATGTGAATTAGAACTTTGTCCATTAAAATCACAAAATCATTTACCATGGACACCTCTTGGACAAATTGCTTTGTTACCCTTCATTTACTCCACCAAGTTAGTTCGTAGCACAATACTTAGGTGGCAAATACATAGAAATTATATGTTTTGTTCATAAGGAATTTCTCTTTTTTTGTTTTAATTTTGTTTAACGATTACAAGTTAACCATTTTGAAATGTTCAAATATTAGACAATATGGAAAAGATTGGAAATGAGCTATTTTTGGTTGCAAATATTTGCTATTTTGAAATGTTCAAATTTCTCCGCTTTCAAATATTAAAAAAAAAAAAAAAAAAGGAAAAGATTGGAGAGGTTTTGTAGGTAGAAATCAGAAAAAAGATTAGAAACGAATATCAAATTTCGATACAGACATACAGTATCCACCATCGATTTTCCTTCTTTTATTTTTGGTTGCAAATATTTGGTATTTTGAAATGTTCAAATTTCTCCGCTTTCAAATATTAAAAAAAATAAATAAAAGGAAAAGATCGGAGAGGTTTTGTAGGTAGAAATCAGAAGAAAGATTGGAAATGAATATCAAATTTCGATACAGTATCCATCGATTTTCCTTCTTTTATTATTGAGTCATGTTATACAATTTTGTTGGATAGGGAGTAATAAATTTTTTGTGGTGGTCGGGTTTTGAATTCAGACCTTGTATATATTATTCACTGTCCCTGTCAATTAAGCTAAGTTAAGCTCACATAGACAAAGGAGTAATAATTTGTTAGTGAGATAGAGGGTATATTTGTCAAAGAGTTAAGAAAAAAAAATTTGCTTTATAATTAAAAAAATAATTGTAACATTCAATAACTTAGGTATTGTTCGTTAGAAATTTAACATAATAAAAATTAATGTTAAATTACATTGTTTCCCTTCATTTGATAGTATTTAGCTTACTACCAAGTTGGCAGTACAATATTATTATTTTTTGGTAAATACCTAGGAAATTTCGTATATTAGTTTGTCATTTTGAAACACTTACTAATTACACTTGATAATTACAAGTTTGTCATTTTGAAATGTTCATATATTACAAAGAGAGAAAAAAAAAGAGCTGCAGAAATATAAATTGTTAGAGTTGTACACTATGTTTAAAGGACCTTTTGGTAACATATTTGCAATATCTATTTGGTGGATTTGACACTTCAGAAATAAACATACGCTTGGCGACAAGCGATGGAAAACTTAAAATATTATTCATTTTATAGACATCATGCGTACCGACCTAACTTCTGATCATATTCACTCCTTTAAGCACCACATTAATCGTCACATTGTTAAATTAGTCTCACCTCAAGATGGATGCAATAAGTTGAATATGGATGGAAGTTCTGGTGCTTTTGATGTTGGTAATCAACAACTCTATTCAACGAGTTATTTGCGAGATAAATTCTTTAGAAGTCATTCATCTTCTTTAACATCTGCATCACTCACATATATGCATGTACATCCTCGAGTTACTATTATAAGCAAAAGTTAATATATTAGATTCATTTATTAAATGAAGTATGTGGTCTATAATAAAGACCATATACATCATTAGTTGAATGAATCTAAAATGTAGATTTTTCCTTATATTACTAACCAGAGGGTGTATACACTTCTTTCTTGGTGAAATTTTTTGGTTTAAAGGAGCATATTCCTAACTTTTCTTTCTAACATGTGCTTAGAGAGAGAAACCATTGCACGTATTTCTTGGTCAAGCTCCGACGCTCTTCAAGATTAGGTGCAACCTTTTGGGTGACTCTCCCATCATATTTGAAGTCAATGTTGAGGCTTGATGCCCTAGGTTGAACCCTGTTTTTAGGGTTCTTTTTTCTTCTTTTTCTTTTGTCATTCTACTAAAAAAAAAATTAAATTTAAGTGGCTAATAAACTCCACCAAATGATGAATTGTTTAGAAGAATCAAGATTTGATTCCCAAAAAGCAAAATTCTTGCCCAGATTTTATTTACCTCTCAAGCATACTTTAAATTACAGAAGCCCTTTCTCTTATAAATCAGATGATTAACACACAATATATCTATAAGATGAAGGTCCATTTCAAATAACAACTTTCAATCCACAACTTATCCTTATTATTCTCACTAAAATCCACAATTATGGGTTAACCTTCAACTTTTTTTTAATAGACAAAATGACAAATAATTAGAGTTGTAAAAAATGGAGTATATTAATGGGCCAACCCATTAGCTCATATTTAAGGTTGGGCCTAAGAAAGGCTAGCCCAAATGTACTCAAACTTATGAAAATTGTTGTTCACACAATTGATAAGGCTGAAACACACATATAAAAGACGAAAATACCCATCGGCAGTTAACTGCCGCCAATTTCAATATTCCTCGGCAGTTACCTGTCGAAATTCCTCGGCAGTTAACTGCCGCCGGTTCCATCGGTAGTTAATTGCCAAGGAAAGCAATTATGCAGACAGTGGGTTCTGCATAATTGAACCAAGCCATATTTTGGCCTTACTAGATGTACAACTAGAGCATTTCCAGAGGCAATACTAGATGTACAACATTTATACTCAGTCATAAACAACAAAAATACATTAACTTTTATAGTTGTCCTTAATTAAATCAATCCGACATTTCGTTATAATTACACGAGTGTTTGAAATTCATCAAAACATTAAAGAGTGTCCATAATTAAACAACACATTACATATCATTAACTTAAATCTCTACTGACATTCTACGCAACTGCAGAAGGAACGAACATACATATATAATATATTATCTTCCACCATATTCCTAAACATAAATCCGATGTCCCTATCATCCCGAATAAGCCAAGACACATAGCTCGCCGTTTTCCACGCGTGTTCATCTTTATCTTCTCCTAAGTCTATGCAAGGCATTTGAGCAAATAAGTGACGTGTATATTGATTTTCACCAAGATGCTCAAAATAAGTGTTAACTTGTGCCTTCAAATCATCAATATAGTTATTTGGTGTTATCATAACCTTAATTGTCTTTTTAAAAGCGGAGTACCGAACACGGCCTTCAATTTTTGCAACCTCGGACATGTTTCACTTCACAAAAGCTTTATGAAAAAAATTATACATTAGAATGAAATTAAATGAAACGTAATAACCAATAAAGAATAACGAATAAATCAAATGCGTAAACATTAATACCGAATAAATAAGTATTGCACTAGTTTCACCACATAAAAGTCATATTTTCATATATTTATATAAATTACATAATGATAGTTATATAATGGTCATAAAAAATTGACGTTACAATATCGACCCAAAAAATATGTCGGTGTAATTTCTTAAAAAAAAAAGAATTAACACCGACAAAAAATCACTCATCAATCACCAAGTGATTGGAGAAGATCAAGTGAAATAGAATCTTCTTCATCTTCCTCAATAACTTCAAATTGTTGCTTTGGTTTTTCGGGAGTGTCGCGCAAAATAGGTTCCACTTTGTTTGACTCCTTTTTTGGTTGGGCCGGTTTATCTCCCTTTTCAATAATCATGAGATCTCAGAACAAATCATGTTGATCCAAATACTCATCTTCCCAAGTCATTGCCTCTTCATTCTTGTGATTGTGTCACTCCGTAGATAAAGGAGGTAGTGGAAAACCACCTTCAAAAAAATAAGCACGAAATGATTCGGAATTAAGCCAAGCCACATGATGGGAGTTTTTTGCTTAGCCGGTGGTGGCCCTCTTAGTGGGAAAAAAGATTACGATTTTCCAATTTCAAGATTTGTCAACAAGACCACACACCTTTTGTAATCATTAGAAACAATGTGTCCCATGTCCGGAAACGTCAACCACTTATCAACATGTGCGATACCACTCATATTTGCGGGAGGATGTAAGCCATTTAAAATGTAGTTATAACGATTCTCACCCGCATATACTTCCACATAATCATCTCTATGATCTTTCAACTCTTGAATAAGATGTCTACGAATCATGATATGACTTTCTTCGGTCAATCCCATGAACTCGGCTATAGCTCGAAATCCACAATGTCCATCGCCTATAACATCCACCACTTTTTCAATAAATGGAACCATGAACTTTGACATATAATCAATAGGTCTCAAAACCGGAATAGACATTTGAACAAAAATAGGCTTTGGAAACCGAGTAGGTGGTGATAGTGGGGAACATGATGTTTTACCAAGACGAGCACCTTTTTTTTATATAGAAAATGATGAAGTTGGTGGTGAGGGTGACGGTTGACTATCCAGATTTTGGGAATCAACAACCTCCTACGAAGAAGGGATTCGACTAGTCGATGCCACTTTTGCTCTAGACCTCGCAATATCCACTTTTTTCTTGGCTCCCTTGATTGGTACTTTTCGTGGTGGTGGAGACAACATGGTGGTGTCAGGAAATTCCAACTGCCACAAAACCTCTTTCATTTTAAGCTTCATTTGGAAAGGGACTTTCTTGAGACGTTCTTGAATACCATTCCACTCATCCTCGACAAAAAAACCATCTTCACTACATTCTTGACCCATACATAACTTATGCCAATGATGGTGTATCTCATACAATAAAATAGGCTTGTCTTCACGGATTTTAGTAGCAATAAATCATGCACATGGTAGCCCGTAAGATGTCCTTTGAATACAACCACAAATTTCTTTGTCCATACACAATGTTCCCTTACAACGCTCCTCTTCCAAAGCAATGTTGTCCAAAGCATATCTAGACACATAACCCCCTAACCAAGAGTACAGAGTGACATCTTTGAATCAATGTTCTAATACGGTAACACTCTGACCAAATCATGTTTGTATCCCAGTTAACTAAATCACCAATATATCATGTATTTTCTCCCAACAAGTACCCAAATCACCCACACTATTGTTCAAATATTTCTTTACTAAAGCATGAGCCGATTCTTCCCTGTTGGTGGTTCTGCAACCAAGATGCAACACATGGTATGTCCATGCCCTCACTATTTTCTCCTTAACTTCATCCAAGTTGGTCATGGCATAAGTTAGGAAAATTGGGAAATCACTACAAACATCTTGGAACTCCACTAATACATTTGCATATAATTCTTGAGTGGACGATTCAACAATAACTTTCCATGCACTCATTATCTTCTTTACTACATCACCATGTTTCACCTCTTTCCCATTCTTTTTTCCCAAAGGATATCTACAGTCTAAGATGCACCTTTCTTTAACATTTTTTTGCACATGAAAGTAACAACTCATTGCATAACTTTCGGGGAGAACATTTGCAACTGCATTCATCAAAGACATATCCCTGTTAGTCACAACACCTTATGCATATTCATCTTTGACGTATGAATTTTACGCATCATTTGTAAAACCCAAACAAAGTTTTCCTCTTTCTCATGTGTCACAAATCCAAAGCCAACCGAATAGGTCAAATCGGTCAAGGCGACCTCAACTATCTCAAACATTGGCATCTTGTACATGTTGGTTTTGTAGGTGGAGTCCATAACCAAAAGATATCTTCAATAGTAGTACTTTCACTTTGTGCTCTTGAGAAATAAACATAGTTGTACTTCTCCAACTTTGAGAGTAGAAACTACAACACCGTCTTGTTACCTCTGTTTGTCTTCCATATTTGTTGACGTTCATTGTATACTTGCTTGATATTTGTTATGCAATCTTGTCTTTTGCTCTTCAAATTTAACAAAATATTTCTTGGACACACCTTGCTCTTGGCCAAGTCACGTACAATCTTCTTGTCATCCTTTTTTAATCTACCGGCAAGCATGTGTTCTTCTACAGCCGGCTCCATCACATGGTTGTGAACTCCATTAACAATGTTCAATCTCCATTCCTTTGTTTGCTTACTAAGACATTGATGACAGTCTGTCATATCACATTTTTAGAGTCTTTTTAATTAAGTTTTAATTCTATTTCTATTAGTTTAATGTTTAATTTAGAGTCATTTTAAATAAATTGTTGTTATTAATTTATTGAGTCAACTAGTGTTCAATTGGTCAATTAGTGTGGCATTTGAAGGAAGAAAATAAACCAGCATGTCATGCCTTTATTGGCCCACCAAGAAAAACAAACATGTCATAGTAATTGGAGGAGTGGTGAATGAAAAGAATTGAAGTCATTTGGATTAAGAAAACAATTGGGCTTTGACCCTGTTATGTGAACCGAAAGAAAATGGAATGGAACTAGATCACAAGGCTACATGGGCAATATATAAGGAGCCGCTGCACAGAAGTTAAGGATCCTTGGATCACTGTTTCGGCCACACACAAAGGGCACCACACATCACAATTTTTTGGAAAGATAGAGAGATGGTGTTTCTAGAGAGAAACACAAAGCAAGGTTGCTAAGAGTAGATTCTACCCAAGATTTGTTGAGACATCATGAGTCTAGGTTTGGAATCTTCATCTTTCTTTCATCCTTTGCCAAGCTTGCATAGACATATGTAGCTACATCTACCCTTGTGGGTTTTGAGGTATTCAAACATGCCATTATGTAAACTCTTGATCTTTTAATATATGATTCTAGCTATTTATTCAATATTGTTATTATTCTTGCATTTAAAGCTTTATTTGAGATTTGAAATGTTATTGACAAATATTTTTGGATCGAGGATTAGAATAATAATCTATCTAAGTTTTCATTCTAGACATAGAATTTAATCTTTGATAATCACCTTGAAATCAAGAGCTTAATGCTTTTGGGTCGTTTAATAGATTGGGAAATCGTCGATTAAGCGATCCAATCGATTTTGTGATTGTTTAATAGTTTGGGAAATCGACTTTTAAATAGTCAAGTAGAAATCACGACATCATTAGGACACGAATGATGTTGTCGAGTGATTGTGATAATATCGTTTAAAAAGCTAGAATCTGTTATTTGATCGAGATGTTGCAGTTGTTACGCTTGGTTGAGTGTCTTTGACCCCAAGAGAAATGACCTTATCTATTCTCTATTTATTTTATGTCAAATAGTTTATATAGGTTTACACAAACAAATATTTTAAATTCATACACTTAGAACAATATTGATTGTTGAATGGCTTGAATATCGCGCTAGTCCCTGTGGAGACGATATACAATACTTACTTTTGATTGATAGAAAAATACTACATCAGACATCCACTAACCATGAACAAGCACCCACATTTTCTTGAGCCCATTGTCTCATGTTTCGGTTTTTTTTTCGGCACTTTGTGAGCTCCACTCCTTTCACACACTAGTCGCACCATTGGATTAATCAAACTTGATCTTTGTGTAAAAATTTTAAATCCCGACTTATTTGCTTGACGACGTACCCAATTAAGCAAGTCATCCCTATCTTTCCATTTAACGTCGCCGGAAAAAACTTAGCCGTGTCAACTTTGTTGGCATGAAGTGGGAGGACACCAGAGTCAACACATAATGAAGCTTCAACATGGACGAAAGCTCCATCAATGTTTGGTTCGGCTTCAACTTTAGGCGGTTTGACATCTCCGGATTTTTTCACAAAATTTGGTTTTGTCTCTCCCAGATCATCATCCGCGTTCTCAACCATTACTATAAATATACAACACAAAACTATGAATTAACAACTAACTGATGCATAAACATCAATGCCATAATGAATTAAAACAAAAAAAACATCCAAAAAAATTGGAAAAAGAGGCAGTAGCATGCGAAAACTGCCAGATTTCCTCGGCAGTTAACTACCGATGTCCCCATGCCTCGGCAGTAAACTGCTGATCCCCCCATGTCAGTGTTTAACGTAAACTGACAGTATAAACCACAAAAACAGAAGAAAAAAATGAACGGATTAAAAGCAACAATACTGATAAGTTCTCAAAAGTAACATATTTTATGTGTTAATCTAGACATTTTAGTGACTAGCTTGTTCTGCAAGTTATCTAAGGAAAAGCTACCAAATTGTGTTCTTTTTACCATTTATGCTTTACATGCCTGATCTCCTCCCTTTTTTGCAGAACATGACAAGCAAGGAACAAGAAAGAAGCTCATGAACCAAAGTCAATACGCTTAAGCGTCCTCAGCACGCTTAAGCGTACACAATGTCGAGAGCAACTTCATGTACACCATTGGTACGCTGTCAGCACGCTTCCCAGATTCAGAGAGCACGCTTAAGCGACCCATTGTATGTGTAAGCGTACACAATGTCGAGAGCTCAGATCTGTATGCTAACTGCACGCTTCACGCACGCTCAAGCGAACTTCATCAGGATGCAAGTGGATAAGGCACACGTGGCTGTTCCCAATTGGACAACGGAAGATTTCAAGGAGGCACGCTTAAGCGTCCTGTGTATGCTTAAGCGTGCAGGCACGAATTCTACCCAACTTAAAGAGTTTTTCTTCTCTTTCTCATAATCTTATCATTTTTGCAATACATTTTCTGGTTTTTAGAGAGAGAATAAGACATTTTCTAGAGAGAGAAACACAAAGCAAGGTAGTTAGGAGTAGATTCAACCCAAGATTTGTTGAGACATCATGGATCTAGGCATTGAATCTTCATCTTTTCTTCATCCTTTGCAAAGTTATCATAGACATATGTAGCTACATCTACCCTTGTGGGTTTTGAGGTATTCAAACAAGCTATTATGTAATTTCTTGATCTTTTAATATATGGTTCTAGCTTATTTATTCAATATTGTTTTTATTCTTGTATTTGATGCTTTATAAAGATTCAAAATGATATTGACAAATACTTTTGGATTTAAGAAATAGAATAACAATCTATCTTAAGTTATCATTCTAGACATAGATGTTAATATTTGATAATCACTTTTAATCGAGAACTTAATGCTTTGGGTCATTTAATCGGTTGGGAAATCGTCGATTAAACGATCCAATCGACTTTGTGTTTGTTTAAATGTTTGGGAAATCGACATTTAAACAATCCCTTAGAAATAACGATATCAATTGGACATGAATGATATTGTCGAGTTATTGTGATAATATCGTTTAAAAATCTAGAATCCGTTATTTGATCGAGAGATTGCAGCTGTTACGCTTGGTTGATGTTTCTGACCCCAAGCGAAATAGCCCTATCTCTTCTCGTTTTACTTTTATGTCTAATAGAACAACAGTTTTACACAAACAAACAATTTATACCCAAACACTTAACGTGATGAATATTGTGAAAATGCTTATGAAATACGCAACTCCCTGCGGAAACGATCATATTATACTTACGTGTAAATAGTTTTATGACATGTAAAAATCTTACATCAAAAACCTGTTTTTAACGTCAAAAGTATGTTGATACCTCCTAGGATTGATGCATCAATGATTTTGGGGCAAGATTTGATGAAAAAATATTGGATTTTGTGTGTTTAGATGGAAGAGGAAAGAAAGATGATGATGAAATAGTGAGTAGGGGGAGCAGCTGGCTGTTTCATCTGATGAAACAGCGCCTCGATACTTAACTGTCGAGGAATTCAAAAAACCGACGACACTTAACTGCTGAGGAATAGTGAATCCGGCGGCCGTTAACTACCGAGGGGTATTATGATCATTTAATGGTGTTTTTCAGCCTTATAACATGTGTTTGAACAACAATTTTCCAAGCTTATTTCGCCCTAGCCCTTTCAACCCATATAAAAATTGAGTTGGGTTGGGTATTGTGCCGACCCACTATCAACATTTTCATTTGATTTTTACTAAATAGTACTATATTTTTTTTTTTTTTTAAAAAAAAAAAGGCTTAATACTGCTCCCGGTCCCTTAACTTATTTTATTTTCTCAGTTTGGTCCCTTAACTAAGAAACGTCTCAAATTGGTCCCTTATGTATTCTTCTGTTACTTATTGCGGTTCTCTCTGTTAGTATTTTAATTTCTAATATTTTTTATTCGATTTCAACTGTTTGATTGCAAGTCCATCATATACAACACTGAACCACCAACATCTAATCTTTTTTGTTCTGCTTCATCTTCTTCTCTCATCTTCTTTATCCTCATCAACATTCATAAAAAAATAAAATAAAAAACCAGAAAAACCCTTAAATAATTAACTTTAAACCAAGAAGAAGAAAATCAATTTATCACCCACCTCCACCCCTTCATCTCTCTCACATGCAGCAACACCATTTTTTTTAACAATTTCCATATTCTCCAACAACAATTTTCTTCATCTTCTAATAATCTTCTCCAAATGCGAAAACAAAATCACCAAAGTTTCAATCTCTATTATTATCCTTGTGTGGTTTCCTCTTCTTGTTCCTTTCATAAATAACTTTCAAAATTTTCACTTCTTTATAAAATCATTCATCGTATACCCATAAACATAAAAATGAAGGAAATAAAAACCTTGGAAATAATAACTTGCGAATTCTGAGAAAAGAACAGTCTTCTTCATTTTCGAATTTGTATACTGCAGAAAAATGAAATTGTGAGAAATAGGAATTTTGAATTATGGAAAATCGTGAGAATTGAGAATTTTGAATTCTGAAAAATGAAATTGTTGTTGGAATTTTGAGAATTTAAATTGAGGGTTTCGTTGAAGTAGAGACGGGATTTGAGGTTGTGGTAACAAAGAGTGATGGTGGTGGTGTTGACAATGGAGGTGTCCTTGAGGAAGGAATTGAGAATGGGTATTGAATAATATGAGTTATGGATTTGAGTTCAAAGTTGAGATCAAATTTTTTGGGAAGAGAATAGAGGGATTAGGCTTTGGGTTTTGGTGTTAAGAGAGTGAAGGACATGATGGTATGGTGATTCAGGAAGAAGCATTTTTCCAGAAGAAAAGTAGAAGAAAAGATGATGGCTGACATTGTTGTTTTTAATCTTTCCTTTCTTAAATTTGAGAAAATTGTGAGAATTGACAATTTTGAATTCTGAAAAATGATATTTTGTTTTATTTCAAATTAGAGAAGATGAAGACTTTTTTATGTTTTATGTGGTTGTTGTTGATGAATCTCTTTGCTAGGTTTATTTGAAGATAAATATGATGAAGGATTTAATTTTATTGTTTTGAAGATGATAAACAAATTTTACATTTTTTTTTTATTTCTGGGTTTTAATGGTTAAAGATTGATGAAGGTATGTGTAGATGTTGTTGAAGATGATGAAGAAATGAAAGGAAGAAGATAAGGAAATGGGAAAAAATTGATGCTAGCGGTTCACTATACGATACAATAGACATGTATGATCTAACTGTTCTCATTTATAGATAAAATATCAAAGGGTTAAAATTAAAAATCTATTAAGATCTATGGTGGACCACCTATAATGTTGGTTCACCTTAGATATTCAGGGTTAAAAACTAACGGAGAGAAGCAAAATAGTAAACGACAGAAGAGTTATGAGACCAAATTGAGACACTTAATAGTTAAGGGACCAAACTGAAAAAATAAAATAAGTTAAGGGACCAGAAGATGTATTAAGTCAAAAATAAAATATAAATTAAGTTAAAAATTATTAATAAAAAGATGTTTAAATATGTAAACTTAATAAAAATGTATAAATTTAGCTAAATTTGTTTAAAATTTAAAGTTAATAAATTATTAATTTGATTCAATTGAACGAATAAATTCAGAGTTAAAAAAAATTACTTACACTTCTATGTTTATCTAATTATATTTTAGCAAATAGATAATTGTGAGTAATTAATATATAAAAAAAGACACACAAAAGAATGAATTAATCAAAAAAGAAATATTAAATGGGTTGGGCTGGCCTATGGATCACATGGATTGGACCGAGCTCTAGAATATTTGTCCTAAGAAAATTGCCTTTCTCCTAACAAAAAACGCTCACTCCCATACAAACTGACCAATATACCCCACACGTGAGTTAACTCACGTTCAATAAGCTGAAGTATAACATACATGAGTTAACTCATGTGGGATGTACCAATGTAGCGAACGTGACTTAAGTCACGTTGGGTTTAAAACATGGGTGAGTTAACTCATGTGGAGGGTATTTTGGTCAGTTGGTTTAAAACATGAGAGTGAGCGTTTTTTGTTGAGAGAAGAACAATTTTCTTGTTCTAATTATAAACGGAAAATTGCTTTTCTAACATCTATAACTTCCTAACAACACATGGAAAATACCAAATTACCCATAGCGGTAGTTAACAAGTGTTTGATAATCCGACAGCAGTTAACTACCGTTGAGGCCAACAGTAGTTAACTACCCCTACAGTCAGTGGCAGTTAACTGCTGCTACGTTGCCGGTGCAAATTCCAACAGCTTTCTCCTTTCCTTTTTCCCCACATTTCAACATGTTTATACATACTATTTTGAACACATTTTTTCACTCATTTTCATCCAATTTCACATTCATCAATTCTAAAACATATAAAAAGTAATATTAATATTAACATGATAAAAATAAAACGCAAGAAATAATATAAAAGGTATGTAAATGTCAGAGAAATACGATAATGTCACAAGGTACGAAAATGTCATAATATTACATCACCATCACCATAGTCAAAATGTACACAAAAAAAAAGCCTAATGAGAATCAACCATGCTGCCTATGCCTATGCCCCTGCACTGCCTGGCAATCCGATACATAAGGGCAGGGTGGGCAGTACTGCCATTCTGAATCATCTCCTGCACCAGCTCCTCTTTAGTCATCTCGACGAATGTGTCAGGCATCTCTCTGAAATGCTCCTCCTCTATAAGTTGCTGTCGGTTCGCCGATCTGCAAGGAGATCCGTCATCAGGTGGGATAATCCGAGGGTGAGAGGCGTTGGCATACCAAGCCATGTAGCCAGGCTGATGCTCCCATGCTCTATCACACCTCTGTCCCCAATCATTATAGAACCACAAGACGGGGGTCTCTGAACACATTAGCCAACATATCCACATGAATCTCAAGGACATTTGACGGATGTCTGGGGATGTCCTATACAAACCCAAACTGCTTTTTAACCAACTCATGTAAATGACGGTACACCCTCTCCTTCCCGCACATCAGTCATCCCGAGTAAGTGCAAATAAGCTGAATAGGGTGACCGCTCTGTGATCATTATATGTAGACCACTTCACGTCATCCACCTCTAAGCGATCCAGGAATGTGCGGTAATGGTGCACATTTGTATGCCCTCTGGTAGTAAGCCATCTCCCCGCACATGGTCTCTCCGGCTTTCAGCTCTTGTTTTGCCTGCTTGGATACGAACCTGACAAATGCTCCAAAATCTATCCCTGCACAAAAATAATACCCAAAAATAAATATTAGAATTAAATCTTAAATAAATCTAAAGAAATGGTAAATAAATTATAAAAACTTCACAAAAATATTAAAATAAAATCCTAAATCAATGTAGAACAGCTTAGAAAAAAAATAGTCTAACATAATGATAAAAAAAATTATAAAAACTTCACAAAAAATATTAAAATAAATTCATAAATAAATGAAGATAAATATTAAATTATTACCATAGAAGGGTCACACATCCAACCATCGTATTGTTACATAGACAGACAAAATCATCAAGATAATCATACATGTAAGCTAAGGTCATCCGTCCCTATGACCACTTCCCAATAGCATTCAAGTCCGTCATACAATCAAGATATATCAAGTCGATGTGCCTATTCATTTTGTTAGTGAACAGCGCACTACCGACGAGATATAGAAGAAAACTCCTCACACACCACTACCTCCTCCTATCTCTCTCCAGCTACTCTTCCCTCGTCTTTGGGACCTCCAGTTGTCTAGCTACTGTCAAGTGCTCCTCATAAAACCGCTTCAGTGCAGGATAACTAATATGAGCACCATACTCACTCTTTGACGCAGCACGAGCAACATCATCTGACATGCCCAACAACATAGCCACCTGTGTAATCCTATGTGCCCGATCCATTACCACGCCATGGTCTAGCATGCGACCCTCAATAGGAAGGTGGAGGAGATTAGACACGTCGCCCAAAGTGATCGTCATCTCCCCCACATGTAGATGAAAACTACTGTTCTATGTGTGCCACCTCTCGCAGAGAGCACGTATCATGCCATGGGTCACACTCGAATGCCCGGTGTATATCAGATCATGTAAGCCAGACGCCTCCACAGGATCCCAAAACCACCTCAAAGTATCCTCCGACTTAGAAAGCTCTCCCACCTTTCTCCCTGAATTTCCACTGCGATACTCCTGATCATACCACATATGAAAATCAAATCAATTAAGACATCATCACTACAAATTTTAATCACTTTAAATCACCTAAAACTAAATCACTAACATTTAATACTTAATATCTAAATAACTAAATCACCTAAAACTATTAACATTTAATAAACATTTTAACATTTAAATCACTAAAGAATTTAATAAGACATTTTAACATTTAAATCATTAAAGAATTTAACATTTTAACATTTAATAAAAAATTTAAAGAATTTGCACACTTACATTTTTATCGTTCACCCGAAGAGGGATTGCCACGTGCTTCGCGTAGTCGGATAACAATGTCGTGGTCTGAGGACCTCGAGGAAAGGGAGGCATTACAATAGGCACGACAGGTGCCACCTCATCACAGTCACGATATTGCTGAGGCTCGGGCTCAGGCCCAGCCGCATGCATATGTCTGTCGTCATCCTCTGCCTCAACATCCTCGGCCTCATCATCCTTTCCCTGTGCCACCTCCTCTGTCTCATAATACTGAGATGTCTCCTCCCTTGGCTGATAAAACATAGCAACCTCCTCGATCCGATCATATCCATCAAAACCCTCCGCATACCCGGCATACTCATGCGCTTGTGTCGGATCAACCACCTGGGAGTAATCCATCTGTGACTGTGATCCCTCTCCACCTAGCCTCGCATCCCTATGTTTCCGTGTCTTTGGGACATACGGGTTTTGCTCATGCTGCTCCTTTCGATGGCTAGCGGTAGTTGCCTGTTTACCTTTACGCATCATGGCTTCTCTAATATGTTGTTGCTGCTCGTCCTCATCCACAAACATATATGTGCATAAACAAAATCAAAAAAACATAAATAAATGGACAATGCATTTAGGCATTTCAAAGGAACTATATACTCTTACGGTAACACAACCTAAGGCATGGAACAATGGATATAAACCCACACATTATATACAATAACAAAATGCAAGTAACATATCACCAAAACAAACTTATGCATTCATCAAACTTAATATAACATATATACATTCATCATACTTTATGGAACGTATAACATTATGTAATTCATCAAACTTGCCAAAAAAAAAGTAAAAATCCAAGCTTAGAATCATTATAACATATATACATTATAAAATTTAACATATTTGCAAAAAAATTACACAAAAAAAACAAGAATATCTCACTTAGGTATTTCATCAAACACCTTAAGTGCATCCAAATTACTAGCACAATTAATGTTAATTCATCATCAAAACAACTACATTGTCCCTAAACCTACTCTAAACAACAACGCCAGCAACAACCATTCATTATAACATCAAAATCATACTTAATTTGCAATTTTCTAACCTAACCTAAAACTAACATTTCACTCTAAATTAAGTAAAATAAAGTCATAAACAAGCTACATTGCATATAAATAGGAAGAAAAGAACTTTCTTGTGAATTAATTAATTGATGAAATTAGGATGATTTTCGAGCAAATTGAAGTTTGAGTGATTTTTGGATATATTTTTACAAGTTTTGCACGTGTTACTGCAATGAGAAAACTGAAGTTTCTGTGTTCATATGATACAGACCGCAACGGTAGTTAACTACTGCTGGCCTCAGTGGTAGTAACCTGATGCCAGATTATCAAACGGTAGTCAACTACCGTTAGGGATAATTTGGTATTTTTAATGTGTTATTAGGAAATTTTAGATGTCAGAAAAGCAATTTTCTTATAAACGGGCACGGCAAGGCTAGTCCAATTAAGTAGTTGGGCCTCTCGGGCCGGTCTGGGTTGTACCTCACCAACCCATTGGACAAATAACCACCATTAAATCACACACATGTGGAAGAGACAAGGTTTGAACCATGTGCATGACTAGTAATTTTGACATTTTTACTAGTTAAGATAGGACTTATGGTCACCTTCACCTATTTTAGATAGCAAATATTTTCCTTTTCTTTTCAATTACAAAATCGACTAGTTTTTATTTTCGTTGGTTTGTTTACGCAAGAGTCATAAACCACTTGCTTAATAATTTTGTAAGAATTATATGATATAGACATATAGTTATCTCATTTCAACAGCGTGTATAACAATTGTTATCACATTTCAACATCGTGTATAACAATTTCAAAGTTAGTTTAGGAGATATTTGACACCGTGTAGGAATTCATGGTATCTTCTCGGTATATATTAGATATTTGTTTACATATTTCAAATGTTCGCCGGTTTGTTTGTTCATTTTCTGTGGTCAAACTGCAGAGAAACTTAACATTTACTAATACCCAAGGATCACATAAAACAGAAAATTTTCATAAATTCACTACTCTCTCTATTCCATTTCCATATTAAGCGAGCCTTTTGCAAAAAAAAAAAAAATTGTATCATTTCACCTTTCAATATAATATTAATTACTTTTTTCTAATTATAACTCTAATTAATAATAATTTCATCACTCTTAATTTAATATATTATATCACTCTTAATTTAATATATTATATTTTGCATTTATGATAATCAGAAATGCTCCAATATTTGACAAGATATTCAAAACAATTTTTCTCTTTCTTTCGATATGTATGAAATGAGCAAGAAGCTTACTTAATATGAGACGGGTTGAGTATTGTTTTTGCTTGAGTCACCTAGTTAGGTAAGGTAGGGGTCATATGTTCGATAAATATAGTACTAGTTAATAATAACTTAATTTATAGTTTTTTTTGAACAACTTAATTTATAGTTGATTAGTTAATAGAGGATAATATATAAGTTAATTGATAGTTTACGAACTAATTCAATGAATTTTCAGTGTTCTATAAAATTAGGTGTTGAATTAGTTTATATATATTAAATGACAAAAAAAACATATGTTTAATTTTTTTTAATTTTTTTTCAATTAAGATGAAGGATTAAAGTTGAGAGGTAACATATAATCTAGAAGCAACACATATTTAAATGTTTGACAGTTTCTGTCCTGCAATTCTTCAGCCAAACTGCAAAGGAAATGTAACATTTCTTAATGACCAAGGATCAATTGCAACAGAAATTTTGAAGAAACTCACCATAGCTTTAATATGATACACATATGAAAACTGTTGAAATTGTAAGCCACCTGACGTTTACAAAGGGAAATGAACAATGTATACACTGAAGTTATCAAGAAAAAACAAGGAAAGAAGTTTAAATAATCTTGGTTGATTTCATGAAGTATAGGGCTGAGGTGCAGATTGGCTAGAATCACCATAATTGTTTCTCTAGCCTTTGAACAATCTCAATGGTAAGGGTCCACCCTTGATTTTTTTTTTTGGAGCATGAATCATTTTTAATAGGTCAACATTAAACAAAGTCTACAATGAAGTATTATTGTCTCTTAATGCTCTAAAATTTTAGGATTAATTGAGTAAATGATTTTCATAAATATTTAAATTTTTGTTTTTAGTCGCTAAAAAAATCACATTTTTCAACCCCTGTAAAATTTTCTGTTAACATTTTCAATCCTTGTAAAATTTTCCACCCGCATTTTTAAATCCGGTAAAAGTTTTTGTCCCTAAAAATGTGAAAGGAAATGTTACAAGGACTAAAAAAAATGCAACTTTTTGTATGAATTAAAAACAAAATTCTCGATATTTATAAGGATCATTTACTTAATTAACCTAAAATTTTATAACTACATTTCATTTTAATATTCTTAATTGATTTTTTCTAACATGTACAAATATTAAATATATATCTTTTTCATAAATATATATATCTTTTTCAATAAAAAATTTCCCCTCTTGGTTACTTTAATATGTGCAATATTGCACATGTTAGATAAACTCTGCTTAATATCTGAAATATTTTGCTCCAAATGACCGTTCACTCTTTCTTAGCGGTTTACTTATGTTTATATAACTTCTTAACTAAGGAATGGGTTGGATTCGAGTAGTTTTTGAACTACAGTCAAGATCGAATAGCTCTGAAAAATATGAGTTTGAACTCATTGAAACAATCCATAACCAGACTTTATTTATCTTCTGACAAAACTATATACGAATTATGAGAGCTCCTCTACTTGGAACATCTTATCCATTTTGATGTTTTTTTTTCCTATCCCATTGTATTTTAGAATTTGAACTTCACATTTATGTTGCTTTTAAATTGTTTAAAGGCACCCACTACTAGAAACTCTCGATTTTCCTGCGGCATTACCTGCGGAGTTTAGGTATATTTCCGCAGGAAAGCCCTTTCCTGCGGAATTTGCCAAGGATTCAGGTTCCCAGCTAATACCTTCGTGGGTAACTGTTTCCTGAGGATTTTAGGAACCGCAGGAAACTTACTTGCGGATAAACTCCCATGATAATCCGCAGGAAACGTCTGGGCAGCGTTTTAAGGGTTTTCCTGCCCGTGTCCCTGTTTTCTGAAATATATCCGCAGGTACTTCCGCAGCTTATAACACAGAAATCCGTATGAAAATCCGCAGGAAATTGATATATTTCTTTTAAAATATAATGCACTTTAATGCATTCCTTATATAAAATAATTTTATTTATTTTACAGTATTTGCAACTTTTAAACATTGCACCAGCTAATACAAAAAAGAAAAAAAAAAACTTCAATTTAAATAACACAAAAATGACATAAGGAACAACAGAATATAACACAACTCCTAAGTCACCTTAGTTACCTCTAGGACCCTTCTAAACTCCATTTTATCTTTCATTTTTAACAGTTGTCAACCACAACACAACTGCAGTTTTCTTATCGACAACTTGTTAAAGTGTGGATGAGTTTTCTTATTGACAACATGTTAAAGTGTTGATGAGTTAAATGAGTCATTAACTAAGTGTTGTCAACAAAATTCAATTCAGACAAAATTTTCATTGGAATAGTAAAATCTAGACCACATCCACAAGCATGAGGCACATAATCAAAACTGACACACTATAAGCTGTCACATCCAAATTAAACTTGTAATAATCAGTCATTATAAATTAAAATTCAC
>Ga0315914_1001922_pt1 | contig 31696 bp, 15 predicted proteins | sample MpolenodulesMG_FD_203920 | JGI IMG/M metagenome (GOLD analysis project Ga0315914, IMG submission 203920) | Medicago polymorpha root nodule microbial communities from Los Angeles, California, United States - elongated nodules | ecosystem: Host-associated > Plants > Roots > Nodule | place: USA...
TAAAAAAAATTAGGGTTTTAAGTTTTTTGAATTGAGGAAGAACATTGACATCAATTCATGGAAGAATTTTGGGGGATTTTGAACTCTAGGTGACAAATTATAACATTAGGGTTTCAAATTTATATATTTGGGGAAGAAAGACCTGTTAATGAGGAAGAGGAGAAAGAGCCGTTAATGAAAAAGAGGAGAAAGAGCCGTTGTCAATTTTCTGAAAATCCATCAATTTGGTCCTTGACAATTTTCTGTAAATCAATCAATTTGGTCCCTGCTTGCGTGGCATCTGACGTGTTAAGCCCTGTAAGAGGTTAACGTTACACGTCACCTCCGTTAACAGACCAACTTAACGGAGGGACTGATTTGATTGACATTTTGTAAATTCAGAGACTAAATAGCTATTTCGCAAAATTCAGGGACGAATTTGGCCGATTTTTTAAAATTCAAGGACGAATTTGAGGTATTAGTCAAATTTTGTTGGAGTTTGTGTGTCAATTTTTTCATGGCTAATGTTACTATCTATGAAGCCCGGATTCTGGTACAGGTGCGGGTACGATACGATAAGGATACGCGGATACGTGATTTTTTTTTAAAATTTAGGATATGATACGGCTATGATACGTTCGCAAATGTTTTATAATAAAACTTATATGTATGTAAAATACTTGAAGAAAATAAACATTGATTACTCTTCATTATTATATTATTATAAAAGTCACAATTTTTTTAAAAATAATACATGTGATAAAAATAAAAAATGTAAAGTTTTCTTATAAGTCATATTATATCTAATGTTGCTTAATTGAATCACCTCTCTCTCGTTACCTTCATCCACAAGAAGTATAATTTTAGATGGTTCATCGAGAAACAATTATATTGATGCATATATAAAATTGAATCATATACATCTCAACTGAATTTTACAACATTGTCTCGCTTTTTACCCTTCATCTTTTTCTAGGATACATATCTGTGAAGTATTTTAGAAGTATTTTTGTGTATTTGTGGAGTATCATATAAGTATCCGATAAAATATTTTTTAAAAATTATAATAATTAATTTCGATACTGGTACGTCTCGGTTTTGAGTATCCGAGCTCTAGTTTACTATAGTTTGTGCTATATATTGATTGATGTGAGAATATCTCTCTCACCTTAAACCAATCTAATATCTTTTCTTTGAGTAAATATAACGCAATCATGTTAGTTAAAGTAATAAAAAAAAAATTGATAAGAAAATAAAACAATACTTAAATTTGATGATAATATTTTATGTATATAATACTTTCAATTGACTAGTTTGAAGATTGAGTAGACGTGAAGAACTAATATGACCACAAAATGGTTACTACTGGGCCACTTCTAGTTGTAGCTAAAGAGACTCAAATAGAATGCCCTAGTTTTATTGTTTTTTGGGTTTTAGTATAATCTATAATTCAACTCCTTTATTTTGTTCCTCAAATCATCCATACAAGATTCCTAAAATGACGCCTTTTGCTGTGGTGCATCGGCTAATTCAGGTGGAGGTGGTGGTGGTGGAATTTCTTTCTGTCTGCCCACGACACCCAATTTTCTCATAAATTCCACATCTGTAAAATGAATCGTTTAGTCAATAATATATTACAAGAAAAATACGGTTCTTTTAAATTATTTAATCACGGCAGGTTACTAATTTATTTTTTTATATTAGTTTAGCCATTTAACTCATAAAACATGTACAAGTTACCCTATTTTAGTTTTTCGTCCAACTCCAACTCCATTAAAAAATAATGTTTACATAATTGTTTCGATGCAGATGTGGCAAGTTCACATGTATAGATTTCCGATTCAAAATTTACATTTTGTAAAAAAATATTAAAAATAAAAGGTAAACACAATAATACACAATGAAGTTTGGTTGGATATGTACTCACCTTCTAATCATTCAATGATAAATTCAAATATTAAATAAATTTTACCTAAAAGGTACTCGTACCTAGCGAAATTCTAAAGTACCTAAGAATTTACAAAAATGAAAACCCTTGATTGAAATACCTTAACCCTGAATTGGATAACACCTCTTGTGTTATCAAGTTATCCATGTATGCATGCATATGTGTGTGTTGTGATGGCAATGCAAATTTACCTGCGTTAACTTGAGTAGAGTGGAGGAAGAAAATTAATGCAAGCATGATGAGAAGGGAGAAGGATATAATATGCATCTTCTGAACTCAAATTATTATGGTTATGATGGACTCGTTGTTCAACTCATTCTAATGTACTTTGTAGATTTATATAAATATTTTCAAATTTCCAAGTCTTTTTTTTTTTTTTTTATAACCCAAAATTCCAAGTCGTTCTTCATTGTAAATTTCAACACGAATTCTGCTCTTCACCCAAATGGTTATGCTCATTCCCAAAGCAAATGTCCGAATTGCCCCTGCGTAAGTTAACATGCGCTACGTGAGTTAAGTCACGCGACGTGAGTTAACTCACGCTGGGTACTATTTTCGTTCAAAATCCAGCAGACAACCACAAAGCTCCATTTTTTCTTTCCCTCCACCTCCAAAAACCCAAAAAGTGCGAATTTTTGGGTCAAAATCTTCGTTCCAAATCATTGCAAATCGTCAGGAAGAGTGTTTCTACGTTCATCAAGCATCAAAGAACAACGTGAGTTAACTGGTTGCATTTAATGCAGATTCTGCTGTCTCCTATGAACGTGAGTTAACTCCCGCTAGTACAAAGTACAACGTGAGTTAACTCACGCTGCAACATGCTGCAATTAACACTAGCGCATGTTAAGTCACGCAACGTGAGTTAACTCACGCTGCAACATACTGCAATTAACACTAGCGCATGTTAAGTCACGCAACGTGAGTTAACATACCCATTTGTACTAGCGTGAGTTAACATGCGTAGGGGTATTTTGGACTTTTACTTTGGGAATGAGCAAATCCATTTGGGTAAAGAGCATAATTCTTTCAACACTATGTCATTTTCACAGCGATAACGTGGAGTTCCTGGCATGTACAAACCCACACAAATGAGAGAGAGAGAGAGAGAGAGAGATGAAAGAAGAAAAAGACCAAGCCCTCAGAGAAATCTTGAGCCATTTTTTTTTGTCAAAAGTTTGCATTGATAATCAACACGAATAAATGTGCTAATATCAACAAAAAAAAAATTACCGTAAGAAAAATAACCACTATAAAAGTAGGTATATTTTGGATTGCATTTCTGTAACATAGTGGCGGGCTATGTCACATGACATAGCCAGTAATATTGCGCCACGTGTCACTTCTTTTTTTAAAAACAAAAATCAAATAAAATAATAGAAAGGAACAAAAACAGAACACTTCGCACAATAATCTTCTTCTTCTTCAAAACGCGTTCGGCGTTCCCTCACTTCTCCCTGTGCTACCCACCCACAATCATTTGTGCATAGGGCCGCCTTCACTTCTCCACCACTCGCTGCCTCCTTCCTCCGCCGCCGGAATCATCTATGCACAGGCCACCGTCGTTTTTCATGAACTGGTGGATTGACCACTATTCTGTCAAAGGGATTCAGTATTGTATTGTGTAGCTGTGTTTTCTTTTCAAATTTGTTGAATTTATTTGAAATTGATTAGAGATTGAGGGTTATTATCTCAGAGAATTGATTTGGAATTTGAAATTGCTCAATAAAAAAAAAACAATGTTTCTACTTGTTATGAAATAATTACAAATAAAGAAAATACTTGTTATGTGAATCCAAGACCTGTGACCTCTGAGATGTGTAAATTGCGGCATCGAATTCTGGTTTGAAGTGTTAAAATTGCGGCATCGGATATTGGTTTGAAGATGTGGTTTTTGGTGTGTTAATGGAGTATATGGTTGCAATGTGTGCTGCTAGTCTTTCAAGAAAGTTTGGTGGTGCAAATTGCGTATCGGATTCTGGTTTGAAATGTTAAATTGCGGAATTGGATTTTTGGTGTGTTAATGGAGTATTCTGGTTTGAAGTGCAAATTGAGGCCCACACAATTGCTACAAGCACTGCTAATAACAATTGTAACTTGTGAATGTAGAAAGCAACAGAGAATGCAATTCTTTAGGATAGTATAGGTCGCACACTTTATATTTTTTATAGGTTATTGCAGTCTTTAGTTTTGACTAGACAAACCCTCAATCACTTTCAATTATGATAATTGTTTAACACTTTAACTAAAACAATATAAAATAGCAGAAGAATCTGAAGAAAAAAATTATTAGTCACACTATGACCTGATCAATTATTAGTCACAGTGAATCTGAAAAAATAGCAGAAGATTACATTAGAAATGGGAGGAAACAAAACCTGTTAAACCAAAACAGAAACTATGCACAGAAACCTCCCTAAATACAACACAACAGCAACAAAAGCTTGCCTCTAAACAGTTGAGGGATCCTAACAACCAACCCCATAGTAGATCCAAAAAAACAGCGCAACACATAAGTTACCACTTAAGTTACCATAAACAGAAAAAATCTAAAATCGCAACGCATAAATGCAGGCAAAACAAACCTGAAACGCTGCAACACATTAATGTAGAAACGTAATTAAACGCAGGTAAAAAAAACCAGAAACGGTGCAACGCATTAACGCATAAATGCCGAAGCGCAATACTATAAATGCATAAACACATACTGCAGTACACATCAGATAATTCAAGATCGGAACCAATAGTACATAAAAATTTTCCTCCGTATATAATAATTGGAGAAAACAAAATACTTGTTCAAAATACAAAATCAAGCTATATTTTTTAGCGCATCTCCAAAACATGTTTAATGTTGGCATGAAATTACAAAAAAACTTCATTTCTTTCAATGTAGATCACCGGTCAATCAAGGTAAGGATATGCTCCAATATTTGTATCGTCAAAGGGTGCCTACGTTAATAACAAAGAGATAATTAGTATCAAGATACTTTTATATGTAAGGATAGTTCACAATGAAAAAGATGTGAAATTACCATTAACATGGCTGTGTAGTTAACTTGATTTTCTTGTGCTTGTGGGGGCACATAAGTTGGAGGCGCAGAACAAGATATTCCATCGACCATATGAGTTGTTAATCCTTTAACCTAAAATGATTATGTAAAATTAAAATAAGCTAATTTTATTAATTATGTAGCCAATGTTATTAACACAAAACTGGGCCAACATAAACACCTTACTAGACAGCCATACTTGTGCACTTCTTTCTTTAGGTGGAGCCCGACTATGCTGTTTTTCAAGGCAACTTTTAATTCGATTGGTTCTTTTTGAGCCGGGTCGATTCTTGAATCCCTTTGCTTGCATAGGATCAGAACTCATAATTGTCGTACGAGCACCGTTTTCACCGTTCTTATCCATAGCTTGTGCACGAGATTCCATCATTTTCTTTAGCATATCATCTACACTTTTATCAACAAACTTGAGGCTTTCTTCATCATTTGATGCTTCAACCGCTGCTCTAATGAACTTAGAGACAACTTGTCTGTACATTCGATTTCTTGACGACTTAGGATCTCCTTCAACCTCATTTCCCATAAAATCTTGCACAATGCCATAACGGGCTTCTTTTGTCCACCTTCTTAAGATATACATATCAGGAATTACCTTAACATCATTCAATTGAAAGACTTTTAATGCATGTGAACAAAGTATGCCAAATGCCTCAAACTTCCTACAACTACAAGCAATGGAAGTTGAGACACGATTAAATGACACTCTCCAAGATCCTTTGTGCTTTGGCTTAGTGATGACATATTGGCAAAGAGAGGCAATTTCATGTCTTATTGGTACAGATAGAGCTAAGAACAACTTAAACTCATCTTGAAACAATTCAAAGACAGTGTGTGTGTACTTTTCCCATTTGGATTAGTATCGGTGAAGTTTCATATTTCAACCTTGCAAGCTTATGCGAGGATTCATACACACAACTCAATTCTTTTGCTCTCTTCTCATCAACAACTCTTTCGCAATGATTGAAGAATTCTAGGATATCTACATTTGGTTGCATACAAGACTTGAAGTGAGCATTCAAACTTTCACTAAGTTGTGTACTTCGCATGCCAAGTGTTAACACTCCCTTCATATAACACGCTACCCTTTTTTTTTTAATGGTATAAGTTGTCTTGATCCAAGATTTATCACGAATATTATATTCGTTGATCAAATCAAACCAAAGTTTCTCAAAATCTAATTCATTGTCAATATCATACATGCATTTTTTTATATCTCTAAGCATAAAACTTCCTCCCTTCATCAAGTTCCCAAGATGTTTGACTCCATTTTGTAACAAGTGCCATGTGCATAAACCATGGTGAGTCTCATGCATCACTTTTTCAAGTGCACTTGCCATTGCTTGATCTTGGTCAGTGAAGATCGTCTTTGGTTTTTTGTTGTTGTGTGCTTGTAAAAATGTACCAAACAACCATTTAAATGACTCAATTGTCTCATCATACATTAATGCTGCACCAAAAATGATCGAACCTCTGTAATGGTTAAAACCAGAAGAAGAAAAAAGCAGGTGATTTATTGGCATGGTTGGTACAATATGTGGTGTCTAATGAAACAACATCACCAAAATACCCGTAATCCAAAATCATACGTGTATCACACCAAAACACATTTGTAATTTGTTCTTCGGCATCCATCTAATATGCATGAAAGAAGGATGGATTCTCCAACAATTGTCGTTGAAAATATTGTGAAAGACATCCAATCTCACTATACGCCATACTGCTTTTTCTTTTTGCAGTGATATAGTTTCTTACATCCTTCTCTGTGAATCCAACATTAGCTATATGCCCTGCATGTGTGCTCGTAAGTTGAAATGTGGACTTTTGTCTTAATCCAGAGTCGTTGGCCATATCAATTTCATATGCTTGTACTTTAGTTATCTTTCTATGTGATCGAAGCATGTGTGTAGTCTCTGGATTTTGTAGTTCATGGTTATGTTCATCTAGAAACTCGTGGATGACCAACTTTCCGTTCTTACAACGAGAAAGTGTAATTCTTGCAAGGCAATTTGTTCTAATATCAGCTCTCATATTCTCCTTCATATGCATTTTTGTTCCCTGTATTCTTTAGCCCTTCCTTACAACAAACGAACCTACATGATGTTACACTACCGTCTTTCTTCTTGTTTGTAAAACGTACTCTAATTCCGAAGCCCACACGTAAACCATAAGCAAGCCAAAATTGTTTAGCCTCTTCCATATTATCAAATCCCATTCCAACCTCTGGCTTCCAATCAACATTTGTAGATGCCATGTTTGACCAAACTATCCAAGGAATAACAAGAACAACATAAGTCAAGCTATTAAAAAAAGAAGAAGTAGAGTCTATGTAACAGTAAGAAAAAGAAACACTAAAATTATCATGGCATGGTATTTTGAAGTATGCATTGAACTAAGAGTCTAGCTTGGCATGGTGATCAATCCAATAGTGCATACAAAACAATGCATACAAAACATTAATAAAGAATGAATGATAAGGACACAAATTCTCAAGGATCAATCAATCCTTTTTGCTATTTCACAACAACAACAACATTAGTCAAACCATTAAAAAAAAACAGAGTTAAAAACAGAGTTTATGTAACATTGCAATGGGTTCTGTATCATCCTCAAATAAAACCCTAAATTTCCTAAAATCATATCCCAATGAATTGAAACTAGTTCAAAAAGGTTTGTTTTGTTCCTAATCAAGTATTTCTATTCTCTGCTTTCATTGAAATTTTGATTTTTATTATGGTTTGTTCTCATTCATATTAGCATTTCAATCATTCAAAAGAAAAATAGATAAAGAAAAAAAAACCTTAAGATGGCAGGTTCATAGCAGGTCGACGACGGCAGAGACGGTGGCGACTGGTGGTGGAACAAAATCAAATGATTGACGGTGGTTGTGTTTTTGAGAAGAAGAAGAAGAGTCTGCTACAAAGGAACGTGTTCTGTTTTTGTTCATTTCTATTATTTTATTTGATTTTTGTTTTTAAAAAAAAGAAGTGACACGTGGTGCAATATTACTGGCTATGTCATGTGACATCGCCCGCCACTATGTTATAGAAGTGCAATCCGTATATTTTGCTGTACACTTTTTATTTTTGAGTAAATTTTGCGGTACACATTTAAAAAAAGGAAAAACTAATACCGTAAATATCATGCCCACCTTTTACTATTTTAAAAAAAATAATATACTGTATAATTCATGTTAACTTTACGTTACTTATTTTATTGAAAATTCTCAAGGGAAGAAACGTTTTTAAATAAAATGACTTACGAGATATTTTCATCATTTCATGTATAAATATATGGTTGCACGACCAGCCTTAGGGGGGTATAATTAACAGTTTTCAAAAAGTACTATCTCTGTCTTTTTTTTTTTTTTTGAAGGAAGTACTATCTCTGTCTTTGTTACCCCAAATCTTTGGGCCATTTCCACAAGTTCATGGTTCCCAATCCCATGGACACGGTTGAAGAGTTGCAGTTGAAATTTGAAAGGAAAGCTTTACTCTCGCACATGTAATCCCTACCCCCACAACACAACAAAAAAAATCAATTTTACACATACTCAATTTTAAATATTCTTACTTTTATAAAATTATTTATTGATAATTTCAAATTTGAGATTGTCGTAATATAAATTAATTCTATGTAATTTAAATTTTGTATTTTTCAAAACATAAAATAAATTAGAAATAAAAAAAATTGAGGTATCTAAACGAAATAAGTCCTTTTTTTTTTGTATACATGGGAAAAGAAAAGAAAAAAAAAATGTGCACCCTCAAAAAGGCAATGCCCAACCCATCAACCAATATAGTTGAAGATAGCCTTAGACAAGGTTTATGCAAGATGATTATGGACTCAACACTATTTTCTCCTTTCTTATTAAAAAATCAAAACAAGCATTGTCTTTACGAAGAATGCGATGAATAAAGGTCATCCACTACTTAGATTTAAAGGCTTCAATGTTGCCCCTAGTTATAAAGATTATTCACTACGAAAAAAAAATGTCTGCAACTATAGAAGGTAAAAATAGGCAAGTAGCTTCAACTACAAAATAGTAACTTAAATTCGTAGTCAAACGACACTTAAAAATGAACGAAGAAGTATTATGATCACATATTTTGTTTAAAGAAATAGTGTCAAATATTGTTCCTATTTTAGTGGTGTTGTTCTTATATTCAACAAGATTTAACTAATTTTTATATTTTCATTGTAGTGATGTTTGTTCCTTTTTCAAAGGAATTTAATATTTTTAAATTAATCATTTTAATTATAAAGTAAAAGAGATGAAATTGTAAATATAATTATTTAAATAAAAGTTAAAATTGGGAGCTAAAAAATTTTAGTAAATAATTATGCATCTCTTTTATATATACTAGGGGATAGACATATATATGTGTTTTTCTACTACCTTTGTTCATATGCTTTAAAATATATATCAATATTAACATACAATACGATCAAATATATTTTTGACAAATAAAATTGAAATAATTTCTTTAATTAATAATTAAAATATATTTGAAGTTTTTAATATAATTAAAATATATTTGAAGCATGAGTCTTTTAGAAAAATGAGTCAAAAAATAAAAGTTTTTGAGAAAACTCTTTGAAGTAGTGTTCAAACTTATCAAATTTTAGATTTGTTTAAAAAACAATTGAGGTCTAAAGAGAAAAATTACAAACTTATCAAACAAGAAGTAGAAACTCCAGCTGAATCAGCTAATAAAAGAAAGCATAGTATGACATGGACAATGTTTATAATAAATCATTGAAACATCGCCTTCAAATCTCAAGTTTTTGAACACATCTACACGAAGTTTTGGTTTGCGATAAGAACGACTCACTCTTTTTTGTTTTGTTAGATAGACCGAATGATAAAAACCATTTGAAAACTCACACAAACAACTGTAGGGTTTCAGATTCAAACAAAGATCACGACGTCTAATCTAACAATTTGATATTTGTCGGTTGAGTTAGAACTTGTGAACAAGAATAACACACTTATTTTTTTTTTTAATAAATCACAAATCTAATATTAATATACGTCACCTCCTACTATTAGAAAAAAATCCGGTAATAATTCCTAAATACCATAGAGTTTGATTGATTACCGGTTCTACGTTGCAAATTTGTTTAACATTTTAATTAATTTTTAAATAAATTAATGTAAAAATATAACATGATATTAAATGATTGATAAATACATAACCAACGAAACTCCATATGTACTATAATGTTCACCAAAACATATATGTCACCTCCCTTCAAAAAGAAATCATAATATGCCACAATATTTATACATCCCAATAACTCATAAATTTGAACAATATGGGATTCCATACAAGAATGAGACTAAATGCTTATAACATTTTTTCGTCAACAAATAATACTTTTTTGACACAAATATACAAACTTTTTGTTAAATAGACTTGAATTTCATCCAAAATTTAGCTTAAGGACGATGGTGACCAATGATATTTATACATCCCAACAACCCATAAATTTGAACAATACAAGACTCCAACAAAACTTCAATACCCACTCGCACATTTTAAAACTTGATTTTGATGCTATGTAAAATAAATTTGTATCCCTTCTCAGCTCAAACGATAAAGGTCCAAACACATTTTTTTTTTTTTTGAAAGAAAAGGTCCAAACACATTTATATATTCAACCAATAAACATAAAATATGCAAGACACCATCGCAACTTAAATACTTTTTTTTTTGTGCTATACATGCAACAATTTTATTTTATTTGACCATCAACAGTGCAATTTGTTGTGTGTTTACGTTCCTGTGTAATTGTCTATATTGATTTGAATTTTTGAAAAAAAGAAAAAAATACAACATTACATATTGTTTTTAATTTATCAAAAGGATGACTATATTAATCAAATTCATTTGGTATAATACCCCTTTTACTCAATATCAATTTCTCCAACTTAAATATACTAATAATTTAAAACGTTACGTGGTAGAATTCGTCAAGTCTGACAAGGAACATATCTCAAATGGAAAAAGACAAGAAAGTATGTTGGCTCCTTACTTAGAATTAAAATAGAACAATAAATAAAGTCATCTAAATGAACGAATAATTAATAACCTACTATTCTTTACTTTTTTTTAATATATGAAAACCACATCAAGTTTTGGGACCTTTATTTTTTCTTAATATATGAAAACCACATCAAGTTTTGGGACCTATTTAAATAAGTCAATTTAAATTTATCTACGTATAAAAGATTTCAAAAACCAAAAACTGATTATGACATGTCCCACAAGTTTAAGGATAACTTATTATAGTTTTTTTTGGGGCTTATTATAGTTCTTATGAAAATATTTTCTATGTATATTTATAATAAATTATGAGTTTTTTATCCATTATTTCAAACTAAGTAAGGTAGAAATTTCCCTCAAAAAAAAAAAAGTAGAAATTGTTTTTCTTTTTTGCTGAACAGTTTTTATTTCAGATATTAAATATGAAAACTACAATTTTAATAGACATAATTTTTTTATGAAGCTATTCAGTGGTTAGAACCTTCATCCTTACATATGGCAATGTTGATAACAATTGAATGAAGATTAATGAGACACTAACATGTCCCGTAAGCTTAAATAAATGATAATGTATATTATATATAGAGGTTGGAGTTCGAACCTTGAACAACCCACTTATTCACGTGTAACTATTGGTTCAATATCATAATTTTTCACCTGTAACTTTCATTATCAATCGAGAAAAACGGACAGGTAGTGCTGTTTACACTTGAGGAAACGATAATAATGAGAAATCAATCCTGATTTTAATTTTAATTAGCTATTTTTGGATGAATAAGATGTGATGGTTCATTATAAATAAGATAGACTCTCCCACACCCAAATGGCGGCCATAGCTTCTGCCATTGTTATTGCTTTCTCAAAATCTTCCTCTCCTTCCCTGTTTCTCACTTCGCGTCTTCGCTTTGCTTCATTTCCTAAGCGAAGTTTTCATTTAACGACGAAGCTCATGTCTCAGTCACGTGACACCACTCTCGGCCTCACTCACCCCACCAACATCGAATCCCCTAAGGTTAATTTTCTTCTTCAATTTTGATGCCCATGTTTCTTTTTTTTTTTTGTTTCATTTACGTTAAATATGAATAAAGTCGTTACCTTGTTGATTTTCTCGTTGTGGGTTGTTTATTTTATGTGTTTACTGATAGTGCCTTTAATGTGTTTGTGAAAATTCCTGAAAGATCTCTTTTTCTGCTACGGATGTTGATGTGACTGAATGGAAAGGAGACATACTAGCAGTGGGTGTTACTGAGAAAGATTTAACAAGAGATGCAAAATCGAGATTCGAGAATTCGATTTTGAACAAGATTGATTTGAAGTTGGATGGTTTGTTATCCGAAGCTTCTTCTGAAGAGGATTTCTCTGGTAAAGTTGGTCAATCAACCGTTGTTAGGATTAAAGGACTTGGATCAAAGAGGGTTGGTTTGATTGGTCTTGGTCAGTCACCTTCAACTACTGCACTGTATAAGGGTCTTGGTGAGGCTGTTGTCGCGGCTGCTAAGTCTGCTCAGGCAAGCAATGTTGCTATTGTTCTTGCCTCTTCTGAAGGACTTTCTTCGCAATCAAAGCTTAGTACTGCGTATGCAATTGCATCTGGTATTTGATTTTATGATTTATAATTGTTTGATATATTGATTTATGATTTTCAAGTGTTTGATGTGTTAAAATAGGGATCTCTCCATTACTATTTACTAATGTTTTGAGTGTATAAAGTTTAATTATACAAAAAATAAAAATACATGTCACCATTTTTAGAAACATTGACTTTTTATCATCACGAACTTTAGAAATGGTGAGGATCCCTACTTGTGTTGTGTGTATATGTGCGCGCGTGTGTGAATGTTAGCTTGTGATTTTTATAGCTACATTTGATGTGTGGGCTTGAATTATGCTAGGGGCTGTGCTGGGATTATTTGAAGATCAAAGATACAAGTCAGAATCAAAGAAACCAGCAGTTAGATCCATTGACATTATTGGTCTTGGAACGGGATCTGAATTGGAGAAAAAGCTCAAGTATGCTGGAGATGTTTCTTCTGGAATAATTTTTGGAAGGGAGCTTGTAAACTCTCCTGCTAATGTTCTCACACCAGGTTCGTACGACACTTTAAATTGTATTATATAGCTATAGCTATATCTATGTATGTATATATGCATGTACGTGTGCTTTTCTAAAATCTGATCTGTACTCGGTGATGTTTTGGTCTCAGGGGTGTTGGCAGAAGAGGCATCTAAGGTTGCTTCCACCTACAGTGATGTTTTCACCGCTAAAATATTAGATGCTGATCAGTGCAAGGAATTGAAAATGGGGTCCTATCTAGGTGTTGCTGCAGCGTCGGCAAATCCTCCTCGTTTTATCCATCTTTGTTACAAACCTCTGAGTGGACCTGTCAAGGTCAAGCTGGCTTTGGTTGGAAAGGGTTTGACTTTTGATAGGTAATTCACCAAACCGTGTTTTTTATCTACAATTCATAAGACAGTGAAAAATTTGAAATGGGATTCCCCCCCTATATTATCCATGGTTTTGATTATGGTATTAAAGCATTCAGCAGTTATGAAGTTTGATGTGTTTGCTAGTTGATAAATCTTTAGTATGAGGTCCTAAGTAGAATTTTTCAATATATTCTTTCTAAATACAACAACAACAACCAAGCCTTATCCCACTAAGTGGGGCCGGCTACATGGATCAAATTATTGGTCCATGTCATAGAGATTCGACAAAGTTTTACGTTGGCTGTCGAGGCCTAACAAAACCCTCTCCTTTTACCCAGCCTTGGGACTGGCTATGCATGGCAATGCTAACATAGGCATGATTATGTATTCTTTTTTCATGCATTGCCAAGTTGCTCAATGGCATACTAAATATGGTGTAAATATATATGTTGTTTCAACTCAAAATTTAGGAGTCCATGTTTTTTTTTTCCCATTTCATATTTCTTTTATTGTTGGATGTAGGAAGTTATAGTTTTTCTTTTCCTTACTGCTTTTTTATTATGTTTTCTACTTTTTATTAGTGGTGGCTACAACATCAAGACTGGACCTGGCTGTTCAATTGAACTCATGAAATTTGATATGGGTGGTTCAGCCGCAGTTTTAGGCGCTGCAAAAGCACTTGGTCAGATCAAACCTCTTGGGGTGGAGGTTAGTCACTTAAGTCATTGGTCCTTTGATTTTTCAATTTCATGTCAAGATTTTCTTAGGGATTATTGGGTGATATAGTACGAGATCTCCGAAGTGACGGGTTTGTATAAATAAAAAGTCACAGAAATTTCCTAATCTCATTTGATTTTTTTTTCATAATAAGAGTTGTTGAGTATGGATTTTTATTTTACTTTTCTGGTGACTGCTTTTCCTTGGAATGATTTTGTTTGGAATACTTGGTGGTATTGTCGTGTTTTGTGGTGTAATAATAATCTTGCATATGCAGGTTCATTTTATAGTTGCAGCTTGTGAGAATATGATCAGTGGAACAGGTATGAGGCCTGGAGATGTTGTCACAGCTTCAAATGGAAAAACTATTGAGGTGAGGGTTTACTAGGTCTTTGTTTTTTAATTGTCCAATAACTTTATCCTATTGTACGTGGTGTTGATGCATAGTATTTGATAATTTTTTAGTTTTTGCAATCTTTCTGATTTGTTAAATATGTATATATGTCATAAGGTCCAGTGGACAGCATGTAATTTGTGCTTCTTCAAATATTTTATTTGGAATTGAATGAAAATGAAATGCATCAGTTATTTCCATTTGAAGAAAGTTTCTCGATAATCATTTACGATGTTTGGGATATAACTCTTGATTGTCATTTTGTGTGTATCCGTACTGAAAATGCAAATCTATTGTAGTTTTACTTGGTTAATCAATATATTTAATACAATTACATTGCAATTGATTGAAGATCAGTGAATTGAAGTTTTGGCCTCTATGAACTATGTAAACATATGTAGTATTGACCTTGATTTTGGTAAGTATCGACATTTTATATGATGTACTAGGAATTTGACATTGGTTTAACTTTTTGTGTAGGTGAACAACACTGATGCTGAGGGAAGACTCACACTGGCAGATGCTCTGGTATATGCTTGTAACCAAGGTGTTGACAAGGTATACTGCAAGTTATTTGCATCTTTCTATCTCTGTACTATCCCTATAACTCATTAACAGATTTCGGTTGCCTTCCCAAATCATTTGCTTAACATTTACTATTTTGATGAGATTTTCAATTATGTGATGAAAGAGAATTACTAGTAGGACATGAGGACACCAATTTTTTACATTTTCTTGAGTACACTCTTTATAGTTGATTCATTATCTTTAAAGTCGACACATTTTTTAGAAAGTAATCACTTTAGAAGCCAACTAAATTAACATTTTTTAAAAATGAATCAATCATAAAGAGAGTGTTACTAGCATTTAACACCAGAAAAAGAAAAGAGTGTTACTAGCATTTGCCTTGAATACCATTCTCATTCTTTAAAAATATCTATGGACAAGTTTACTTTTTTTTGTTTCGGTGTACCGAGATTTGCATAACAAGTGCTGACTTTGGCCTTTTTTATATTTACAAACTTCTCATCTGTTGTCTGTTTTCTGGCATCAATTTAGACAAGCTTAAAACTTGTTTTTTTAGATGTATGATTTAGTTTTAGAATACTGCTAACTAGTAGATAATCTCTTCTTCAGATTATTGATTTGGCAACCTTAACTGGGGCATGCGTAGTTGCTCTTGGGCCCTCCATTGCAGGTAAAGATAAACTAAAAATTATTAATGCCGTCTACATGTTTAACCTCTTTATTACCATATTCTAAAATTTCCTGCAAAAAAAATCTCAATATTTTGCTTGGAACTATATGCTCCTTAAATTTATATATCATTTTGGGGAAATAGTAAAGCTAAACTCGGGAGAGACTGGACCTAAAAGATAAAACTATCAAACATTGTCTGATTATAACTGCAAACTATTATTTTGAAGGTGTGTTTTCACCCAATGATGAATTAGTAAAAGAAGTTTTGGAAGCTTCTGAAGTGAGTGGGGAGAAACTATGGAGGCTGCCAATAGAGGAAAGCTACTGGGAATCAATGAAATCGGGAGTGGCTGATATGGTAAACACTGGTGGTAGACCAGGCGGTTCTATTACTGCTGCTCTTTTCCTGAAACAGGTATGTTCTTAATAATGATACAAATCATGTCATTGTTTTGAATTTTTCTTCTTAAAGTAATTGGAGTGGTAATAACATCTGAAAGATATTCTTCGACTTTCTCGCTCCTTATTTATCCAAGTCATTGTGTGTCAATGGAACTGTCCTAATCTAGAGTAAAAATTTCATATAGTAACATTTTATTTTAAGAAACTTACTGGAGGAAAATATTGTAGTTTCTTTAATATGGAAACTATTTGCTTCTATTTGTTTACTGTTTGACTTCTGAAACAACTTTGTTTTTGTAGTTTGTTGATGAAAAGGTTCAATGGTTGCATATTGACATGGCTGGTCCTGTGTGGAATGACAAGAAGCGCTCAGCGACAGGATTTGGCGTTGCTACTCTAGTGGAATGGGTTTTGAAAAATTCTTCTTAACTGCAAACTGAAATCTTCAAATATTGTTGGCATCATGAGTGAAGTATAAGATAAGATAAGATAAAAATCACGTTATGGTTTTTCTGGTTATTCGGGGTCGCTGCTTTGCTTTATATGAATAAGTAATTTGGTGGTGGATGGAAATGGTGGTAAGCTGAGGTTATATTCCACAGTGTATTCAATACAAAAAAGAATACTTTGTATTTTCACGGTTTGCCAATAATTCAGTTAAGCATCTATTTGTTTTCGTAATATATTTCTATCATCCTACGTAGCTCTAGTAGTGCTTTCTTCTTCTCGTCAAAAACAAACAAACACAGTGTTTTCTTTTGCAAAGGGGGTGGCCCATTTGTATTTTTCGTTGTCCTGTTATGTGTGTATTTAGAAGCATAGTTTCTTACGCAAAAAAAGAAAAGAAAAAGGCACAGCTTGTTTTCTTTTTCTTTTTCTTTTTCTTTTGGAGTGTCCAATGTGCTTCCTAACGAGTGCTGCAGTCTATCCATTACTGATGGCCGATGTAAAATCATCTTGCTTTAAGGCATCCAATCAAGTATAAGCAAAATGAATCAAAAGTTAAAGTTCCTCCTAGGTAAAGAGTAATACGACCGAATACAAAAAATAAGGCCTATTTTGAATCTTGATTAAGATATTTTGTTTTGCCACTACCAGAAATATCATTCACCCTTTTTCCTAGTGAATGTGTTGCTCAATTGGACTATCATCTCGAGAAGCAACTGAACCATACTACTAACCTTTAACATGAGCTGAATGTCGAGATCAGTTTCCCCAGAAAAAACAAAGAATTTCGATCCTTCTAAATTGCCGAAAGAGACACTTTGAAGAACGTGGACCAATTATAATGGTTGAAAACTAACATTGTAAGCATTAAGATTCCATTCAAACCAAGCATGCAAGCATAGACCATAGAACTTGGCCCAGTTGTCTTCCTTGACGAACTGATTCCGGTAGTCTCGAGTACTTGAGCATATCATCACTAGTCATGTTCCTATGAGCATGAACAACATTTGTAAGAAGAGAACCATGACCAATTTTCCAGAAAAAGGATGAGAATCAGTATTATCTAAACTCATATCACAAAATGAAATTACAAGCAGATTTTACATTAAATTGACCATCAGAAGATATATCCCAATTCCAATCATTATTTAGGAGAAGATTTGAGTCTGGGGGTTGAATCTCTCGAGGAGGAATATAAGGAGCATCATTAAGAACTCATCTGATATGAGGCTTAACTTTGTCCCAACCACTCAAAGTAGCCTTCCAAATATTGGACGAGCAACTACCTCTAGCAGTGATTAAGGGAGTAGGAAGAAAATGTATTATAAATGTTCTGACAAGGACGAGGTAATTTTTATCAATTATTGAAAGAGCGGTAGGGATGTTTTTCGATTTAAAAGACGGTCATGCTATAAGTTAATGAGTGAAAAAAAGAATTAAAAAAAAAAAGTTGTGTTGAAAAGATGAATTTTTAAACCTACATGATATTAAATACACTTTATCAAAAATAATAATATTAGAATACACAATTTCTAAGATTATATTTTTATATTTAGTTTTTTAATGGTTTTTTTTTTTAAAAAAAAAATTTGGCCTATTATTATAATTTAAGTGTATAAAGTCTAATGTCTTGTATTGTATCCCTGAAAACAAAAACAAAAAAAGTCTAATTATGACTTGTAGTCAAATTAAAGTGTACTGTGTAGTCAAATTATGTGATAAAATTTACTTAGGGACAAAATTAGCCCAAAAATCCGGTAGCTAGTAAAAGGTTAAAGGTTGGTGGCAAGAAAAAAGGATCCTGTCTGTTTTGTACAACCTATGACTTCTCGTTAAACATTTCACATTTTACTACTACTCTTTCACACTCTCACATCACACCAATCAAGAGAATAACATATAAAAAACATATAAAGTCCTTTTTTTCATTGCTGCCAGACATTTTCATCATAAACACTGTTCATCATTCATTTCATTCAATTACCTATGAACTAGAGAGAAAGGAAGAAAATGAGTGTATCTTTGACTGTGATGACCTTGAATCTTCATGATGATGAACCACAAGATAGTCCTAATTCATGGGACAAAAGAAGAGATATATGCATAAGTGTTATTACCAGTTACTCCCCCATCATCCTTTGTACTCAACAAGGTATGGTACCTTCTCACTCTTTGCATGCCCATCTTTTTATTTTCATCTGGGTTTCTTCAAAATTGTTTCTTTTTTCTTTTTTCTTTTTCAATGTATAGTTCTGGATCCTTCTTCATGCACCTTTCAATATTCAATTGCTAAAAATGCTTGCTTTATTGACCTTTTAATTTGATTCTGATGATTTTTGCATACTATATATTGAGTTCCTGATTTGTTTCTCATTGGATTGTTTGATCTGGATTGGATTCTTCTTTGAAAAATATATGTTGATGTTCTGATTCAGTTTATGTATCCCCTTGTTTGTTTTAATTTGGTGGATTCAGGTGTTAAAACACAATTGGATTTTCTCCAGCAAGGTTTGCCAGGTAAGAATTGTTTTTATAAAAATATGTTGCTCTTCACCTTCTAATAGGATTCATTTATAGCTCTCAAATTTGATGTTGCCTGCATTGTTCGTTAATATTACAAGCATATTTTGCATTTCATTTGTCATAATGGATGTGCCAGACCATAGTCAAATATGTCCTTCCTTGTTAAAGGATTATTTGCATTGTATAGTACTGGTTATTAAGAGAACTGTGGTTGTAAAGTGCTTTTGTCTAGAGCATGTTTGGAATTGCGGTGTGAACGCGACGAGATAGAAGCTAGTAGTCTGTCTGATCTTTTAAGATTGGATGTGAGTCAGTACCGTGGAAACATAGGAAACCATACCTAATGTGTTACTGACCCAATTTTTAAATAAATTCACGCTCACTTGGTAGATTTTTCATCCCATGTGATGCTCACATTATCGATGGTTTGGTTATGTTAAAATAGGTGTGTGGTTCATTAAAAAATGATAGAAAGGTCAGAATTTGGAGAAATTTAGGATTCCAACTACAATCAGATGAGAAACTAAGACATAAATAGGCAGAAACTCAGGTGTCAAATTTATGTATGAGGAGTAAGTGTTGTAGACTTCATCCATACTTCTTTTGATGTAAACTGTCAAAACGATCAAAATAATTGAAATAGCTCGTTGATGATTGTCGTTTAAGGAATTAATTCCATCTATCTCTACTTTTTTTTTTTTAAAAGGTGAATATAGATATATAAATAAATAGGGGAAACCAAAATGTACAAAGGGTCCTGCCAAAACTCCAGCAGGAGGGGCACAAGAGATGCCCAAAACAAACCAACACATTGTACAAAAGTCAATACAAGAAATCCAAACACCAAGAAAACACGAAAAAACAAACAAAGACAAACACCATTCCATCTGTCTCTAGTGACTTTGTTTAATGCTTGTATTGAAATGTTATAGCTCAAATTGTATTGCTAGTTGCTACATTTGCCGATGATCATGAATTGATAATGTTCAAGGTTGGATTCCAAACCACTTATATACAATTATTCTTCATCGAAATCAAATATGTTTGGAGTCCAAGGAAAAATATAGTATTATTTCTGCATAATAATACTCTACTTCAAAACAGATTACTTTAAGTTGATAATAAAAAAATTACTCAGGCTATGATCAGTTTGGCGTATCACGAAAAGGGCCACAAGATACAACTGATGAGCATTGCACTATCTTCTATGACAAGGAAAAGGTAAAAGGGGTTATTTTGATATCATCTCATATAATTTTTTATTTAACTGGTTTGGAAACAGATTTGTTGAGTTTTTTTTTTTTGAAAAAAATGAAGGTAGAGCTTCTAGAAGGTGGAACCTTTTGGTTGTCTGAGTCTCCATCTGTACCTGGAAGCATATCGTGGGGTTCCGAAGTTCCTTGCACCGCAACATGGGCTATATCCTTATTATGATTTAGAAAATAAAATATAAACTTGAATTGTTTTCGAACTTTGTTATACTTTTGTTTCACAATCTTTAAAATCTTTTGGTTCTTTGACATGATGTCCACACATTTCAACTAAAAGGAGTTGAGCCACCAGGATTTTCATTTCAGATAGTAAATACAAACATGGATGAGCACAGTGCTCGCGCCCGTAGACGAAGTGCTTTACTCACATGGCAGCACATTGCATCCTTACCCCCTAGCCTACCAGTTGTGTACTGTGGAGGATTCAATACACAAAAAGAATCAACTACTGGACGTTTCCTTCTTGGAAGATCAAGGTAGTTTCTCGATACATATATTTCCAGTTTATATTAAGTTAGCGTCAGGAGTCCAAGTTCATATTTCCTGCAGTGTCATGATTATCAGTATCTTACGATACATGAGAGTCAAATATCGATTCGATACTGAACGGAATCCAATTGATAAGAATCTCTAGTGTGTATCTATCTAGACATAAATCTCATTTTTTTTTAAATAACATAAATCTCATCTTGAATCATGATTTTGTGATAAATCCTGATTCACTATGATGAATCCTGATTCATTCTAATAAACACTACCTAAACTTAGTATAGGCAACTACTATTTTGACAACTTTGTAAAACCAACCACTTTTCTTGTCATTTGATATATGGCTTAAATCTTGATTTATTTTGAGATTCATGTGACCCATCAGCTTATAATTTTGTTATGTCACTTGTTTTTTACTTCTGAATGACATTTTTATGGACAATATATCTTCTGATTCATAATAAGATTTGATTAGCAATTCAGAAGGAAAAAATCTTCCAATTCATGATTCGAATCTAGATTCGATAACCATGCTTAGTACACCTACCCTTGTTATTCATTTAAGTGGGGTTCTATGGAAACATACTAGAAAAAAAGTTGTTTTTAACTTGTGTGTTTACTCTGGTTGAGTGCAGAGAACATGGTGTAGTTGGGGATATGAGAGATGCATGGCCTAGTGCGCGTGTGAGGAAAAATGTTTCTCTAATCCGCACTTATCACGGATTCAAGGGTACTATTTGTTTCAACGCTTTTATGCTGTTTTTTATGTTTCATCGAATGAGTATGACGTGATTGTGCTATTATCTGGTGTTGTCAGGTGACAAACAAGGAACCGTTGAATACCTCAAGTTAATTTTTAGAGCGCTCTGCCTCTGCTGGGATCGGCAAACACAAGATCTTCATGTTGATTGGATCCTTTTCAGAGGTAGATCTCTTATTCCTGTTTCGTGTGAAGTGGTGAATGATAATATTGATGGATGCTATCCTTCATCTCATTTTCCTATATTTTCCGAGTTTATGCTCCCTCGCACGGTACGGATGCTAGAATCACCGGTGCAAGAGGATAGCTAAAATCCCATGTTTTGCCACATCTGAGTTCTTTGGTGATTTTTTTCTTCTTTTCTACCTTTAGTTGTATCAATCACGAGTTCTTTCTTTAGTTATATATGGGTCTGCAGCCATATCAAGTGTTCAAGTATACTTCTGAAAAATGGAGACACATCATTATGAACAAAACTTTTGAGTTGAAAACTGCCTCTATGTTTGAGGATCATGTATTGAAACAAACTTAAATTTGAGAATGTTTCTTTCTCAAATTAATTTTGTGACTTATTTTATTATCGACATAAATGAGTTTATATATCAATGGTATTTAGTGTAAACTTTTCATTCATGCCTTGTTAGTTAGTACATGGAATAAAGAGCACCTAAGGCTGTGATTTAAAATTATTAATTTTTTTCATTAAAAATAAAAACACCATTGTACAGTACTTCTCTCTTCAAATTCTGAAAATGGCACACGCCCGTTTCTGCGCCCCGGGTCTCATCAGTCATCACCATCAACAACAGTTTCACTGAAATAAATTAACCTTCACACTCACCACAAATCACACCATTCACCATGCAACGAAAAAGGGATCTGGAAAAAAAGAGGAGAGTATGTTGATTTTTGGCCCTGGACGGATGGAGAGGGGCGTTGCAGGGCGCCATCACCATAAATCACACCATTCACTGATTGATTTTCAATTTCTTATTCTAATTGCATCATCCTATGGTCTCAAACATAAAAAAGAAAGAAAAAAAAAACCACATCCTAATAAAAGTTTACATGCTTCCTCATACCCATTTGACTGTCCAAAACAATTTCACATACAACCAATTAAAATATTTATAAATATGGTTAACTATTTCATATTAAAAAATGTTATCTATTATATAGTCCCTCCAGATTTAAATTTAATCAAATGTATTTTAGCAAAATTTCGAATTTTAGGTTATACTAAATATTACAAAACCAAATGCACGATTAACACCATGTTTTCCATTAAAGACGGATGTTACTACTCATTCGTAAGATATAGCATTACTCTTGAATTATATACATGTACAATTTTCCCTTCAACAAAAAAAAAGTACATTTTTGTTTATATTTGTGAAACAAATAGCCAGTCATAATCAAATTCATTATGTTTTATTGTTGCTAAACAATCTACCCCAATAAGAATAAACTACTCCGAACAAGGAAGAGGATGGAGGCAATAGAACAAAACATTACAGCTTCATATTACAACGTGAGCTAGTACAATAAATTGCTTACGATCACGTAAGCAATCTTGGACAGGGATTGTCAACTGATATTGAAGTGCAAAACATGTTTGAAGCTTTGTGAATCACTATCCTGAATAATGCTAAAAACTTCAAAAAAGGGATTTCGGTGGAAAAACAGAGCGTTTTATCAATTCTCATTATATATGAACCACAGATAAAATCAACCTTAATTCTTTCAACCCATAATTTCAATATTACAATTGACAACGGTAAATAAGTTACATGATGATGGCAAACCTAATGACAGCCAGTTAGGCTTAATGTATACTATAATACAATTATTTACAAAGGATACATTGCTTTTGACCTTTTTCACAAGTTCAGTCATAATAGTATAAATGAAAACAAGAATTTCAAGAGCAGTTACACATGGAAATTTCAGTCTGCATCATCTGCTGTAAAGTCAGGCTCGGGGGGTTTCTGTAATTTCACCAACTCCCTGGCAGTCTTGGCGAGTCGATTGCGGTGCACACCACGGAGAGTGCGCGCGGCAAACTTTGAGGCTAATAAGGCGGCACCAAGGCTCGAGGAACTGCCGTTGCCATGAGTTCCTTCTGACTCATCCGCTTCTTCCTTCTGACGAAGCTTCATAATTTTCTTTTTACAATATCGACGCCATGCTGCTTGAATAAAACAAGCAGCCCAGGTTCTCCATTGTTGAGAGTAAAAACGAAAAGTGTGTTGAACCTGTCTACTGTGAAGACGTCTAAACTGACTGGCAACAAATTTCAGCTCATCGGCGGTTAAGGCAAAAGTCTCAACCTCTGTTAATGCCTTCACAGTCCGTGTAGAGGTTGGAAGATTAGAACCAGATCTGGGGTCCAGGGCCCATGTTAAAAGCTCCTCCCCACAGAAGTCAGCCTCCTTTAGATATGTGCGGTTGAAAAAACCACTCCTCCCACCATCTGTGGTAACACTCTCAAGACGCCCACGTATGATGAAAAGCATCTCATCAACTGGATCGCCTTCTCGAACAATATAAGTATTCTCTGTAAATAAACATGGTTTCAGTCTCTCACATATGGCATCAAGCAATCTCTCATCCATACTCTCAAATAGTGGAACCTACAAATCCATGAAAATAAGTAAATGAATTAACAAATTCAGATGCTTAAACAGAAATTTGATTAAGTTAATCTACCAGAGGGATCAAGTTCGAATTTCAAAAATTTGAAAATCGATCAGTGAAATAAGGATCAATGAAATCAATCTAGAGAGTTAAGTCCAAAAAGTCACATAGAGGCACGGCATGTTTAAATACCTAAAAGAATTTGAAAAGCAAATCTTATGAGTTGGTGAAATAGTTCATGGACCAGGTAACTAATCTAAGAGAGAGATCAAATCCAACAAATCTCAAACACTATATTTTTATACTCATGCAGAAGGACTAAATGATAACTTGATGTGATATACTGCACAACAACATCAATGTGGAACTGATCGACAACATTTCATTTTCTACTGTAAAATATTTGGTTATCGGAAAAAAGTCAAGTCCTTTTAAGTCACACGTAAGAGAGATAGAGTGCTTTGGTGTTTCACTAATTTTAAGTGTTTGTGACAGCATACCCTCCTCACTAAAGCCAAACAGAGATGACGCTTAATATCTCTTCGAAGATCCTTTGGTAGACTCTGAACTAAAATATCTTCGTCTACACCACGTGTTGCCAACCACTTATATTGATCATACCGTCGAACACGCTCTCTAAGCTCTTTTGGGAGCAAGCGATGATGCATCCATTGTTCTGAATCACGCCTTTTGACTCTCATTTCCTCCAGCCTAAGGGTAAGGGACTGAAGATATGTCTGCAATAACGGAAATACAGAAACCTCAGTAACATTTATAATATATAAACAATCTGCAATTTCATACTTTAAAGAGAAACATCATTCAGAACAAGCTTAATAACATTGAGTGCTCATATAAATAACATTTGGTCCAACTTCTTAGAACCATATAGTTCTCAACTATGAAGCACAGCCACAACACAGACACTTATATATCAGGTGAGAATATGAGTGTGCGTTAGGACATAAGATAGTGAGGAGATTGTTAGGATGAGATAAGAGGGAATTTTGTTAGGATATGGGATAAGGGGAGTTAGTAACAACATAGGATAATGAGGAGTTAAATAGGGACGTTGGTTAGAGATATCATGTATAAATAGGAGAATGTAATGGATAGAAATCATACTTAAATATAGCAATTGTGAATATGGTATTCTCTATTGTGAAGGGGGAAACCCTTGGAGGAGAGATCCTCTCCTATTTTATCATATTTCTTAAAAAACAAAACTTCAACCATTCTTACTTTTACGATATGTCAAGCTCAATGGTTTGAAGTATACCTGCATGTTGCCAATCAGAAGCGCGAAGAGGATGAGACCTGATATGGCAAGTGCTATTGAAAAGATAACCTCCCCAGGATATGTGCTAGTTTGAAGCCCCTGACCAAGGGTGCTGCAGTGAAGTAAATGAAAATAGGTTGTGGCATACAAATAATCAATGAAATCACGGGAGGGGGGATGTCACATGAGAGCAAAGCGCATACTGTAGGGATCTGGACATTGATATGTTAATATAAAAAAATAAAAAAAACTTACATACTAAATTTAAATTAAAAAAATAAATAAATAAATAAATAAATTGATATTTAGATCAAAACATGAAACAAGCCACAAAATGCAGGCTTTAGAACTTATCACCTTTATAAGAAGTTCTGAGATAACCTTACCATTGATATGGTCTATAAAATATTAATATGCAGTCTAATTTTGAAACTATTGAGTTTTTAGACTCAAAAGAAGACCAGTATTTTAGACATAAAAACTCCATAAAATCAATGACCTTAACTCAATTGAAGGATAAGACTAAAAACCTAACTTCAGAAATTAACATTAGGGTTCGTTTTACAGAGCAAAGTAACGAGTGGGGTGATTATGCACCAAATAGAAATCCAATACACTCTTATCTGGACAAATTGTCGACAAGAAAGAAATTAATTACCTTAAATTCTGGAGCCCCCACCATAAACAGTAAAGATATTTTGTGATAAACTTCTTAGATGAAATGATACCAGATGACAAGGCTTGCTCAAAAATTCCATAATCAAAAGGTGGAGGATCATCATCTACAGAGCACTTTGACTTAAAAATAGCTTTGCTTTTGTTTTGCCAGGCAATATAACCTTCCGTGTGCTGGTTCTCACAATACAAGTAGTTTTTGTTGCACCCATTGTCACTGCAAGCACTCTGCCAGCATGAGTCATTGCGCTCAATAGCTAACAAGTACCAAAAAGCACCAACTATCTGCAAATAATCAGTAAATGGAAAAAGACCTAAAATACATTAGTGCCAGAGTTGACGCAACATAGAGCTAGAAAGCAAGAATAATAGCTTAACTAGTGAGATTGTATACAACTCAAATAGAACAAGGCAGCAAAGACAAAACGAAAAACAGAAGAAGAAAAAACACTTACATGACTGGCAAGCATGTATAACAGCAAATAATATACAGCACCTGCCCATGCAGTTTCAGCAAAGACACCAGCTGTTCTCTTAAGTTCTGAAGTTAATGGTACCATTCGAAGAAATCTAGGAATATACTGAAGCAAGATAATGAACAGCAAGGCCTGCTTTGTTGCTAGTACATCAGAACTTTTTGACCTCTGAAGAAATCTCCAAACAACAATCTGATTACAATATAAATAGAAAACAAAAGCAAGAGTTTAGTTTTCTTACACTCCTTAAAATTGCAGTACAATAAGGACATGTGTCAGACATATATGATAACTGCTGCAATTTTATTAATCGAGCAGTCAGAAAGAAGTATTTTTGAACATGTTAGTGAATGTCGGCTAAGCAGTAGAAAATATTAACAGAATACAAAGCCAGAATACAAAGTATATAAATAATTTGTACATACTCAAAAGTCTATATAGCATTAACAATTGAACACTCCTCGTCTCTCCCGAAATAAGGGTTCAGTATATCCAATCCACCCAAAAAGCATCATTTATACTTAATTATTGTAGCACACAGTCCAGCTAACAAAAACTATTGAGCTAAAATAGGAGAACTTAAAACGAAAAAAATAAGAGAGAAGAAGCAATTCTAAAAGCACAAACAAAATCCATATTAGAAAAAATTACAAGAAAATCCCCAAGTTCAATAGTTTCAAATCAAAGAAAACAGGTATGCAATAAGATTGGTGTACTGGTGCCAGTGTTTGCCTATTTGTCTGTGGCATTGCGAAGCATGATATTATATTCTCCTCCAATTTTATTGCACTTATTCTTTCTTCTTTCGGGTGACGTCTCTTACTTAACCCCATCCTACCAACCAACCCCCCCAAAAAAACCTTCCTATGAGTGTCAAAACGAATCCCCCAAACAAACCCTTGATTCAAACACAAAAAGAAGCAAGAGGTGGAAATCAAAATTAAAAGATAACAGAGAACATTGTTGGTACAGATAGATCATAAAATCCAAAGAAAAATAATCATACAGTATTTACAAAAGGAGATTGATTTAAGATACATAAGTCTTTTCAACCTGTGGTACTGGCAACACAGACAAGAAATCGATGATGAAATATCGTCGCAAGTATCGCTTGGCTATCTGTGCCGAATCTATCACAAGCTCGCCCCGCCCAAAGACACGAGATGATGGGGCAATGTAAGCAGTACGAAATTGGAGAGCCATGTTTAGCAAATAGAAAGCATCAATGACTGTCCTCAAGGTGGTGGCTATTATCGCCAACTTTCGGTCTATACCCAGACAGTGTAATTGATCGTTGATGACAGGGAGATAAAAAAACAATGGATCCACAAACACGGAAAAAATGCATGAGATAACAAATAATTTATTCCATAAGAGTAAAAATTTGTCTTGGGGATCAAATATCTTCTTTTCAGACACTTTAAGATCTTCTGGAAACACCGCCTTAGATACCCCCAGTCCAAGTGATCGACCAATTAACTTCAGTCCTTCAGATCCCTTTCTCATTCCTTTTTTAAAAGACCCAGAGGTTGTGCTGCTTCCATGACCACCATGGTTTAATTTATCAATACTGAATCCAGATTTTGTAACTCTAACATCAGAAGATGAAGATAGTTTAGAATCCAAGAAATCCCACCTAGAAAAAAAAAAGAAAAAGACACATAGAAAGAGATTACTTTCCTCTCAAACAATAGCGAAGTAACTACCGGTACATAAACAGGAATATTAAGACCCAACTAGATCAGAGAAAGGCACAGAGAAGATATGAATAAATAAGAAAATGTCCAAATATCAAGTGCACATAGTAACATACACAAGATTTGTAACGAAAATATATTGGATACCTAAAAGAACTTTCTCGCTGGCCATCCATGTACTGTGATTTGTAATCACTTGGGTCAAACATCTTTCAACAGTAGGTCGTAGATGCACAACCTGCAGATGAACAAAACAATATTCAAAATAATGATCAATAATATTTATAGTATTACATTCTTCATGGTCAGATTCCAAATGTTTACTAAAAGCATCATGGTAGAGATTACTTTTAAAATCAAGAAAAAAATGATTTCAAGAATGACATGGCCCAAAACTAGAAACTCATGCTCAAGATTACTTTTACCAGGTGTTAAAACCCATATGTAAATAAATCTACTATATAATGTAGATTAAGTACACCAGAAAAATGAACCTAAAGTTGCTACTTTTTTACTTGTTTTGGTGCAACACTCTCATTCCCATAAGAAAGAGACCCCAATAATCCAGAGTTCGGCCAGGATGACGAAGAATTGTAATTTTCAAGCAATGATATGTGTACGCCCATAAATTCCAAACACACATTTGTTTCTCTCTCAAGGTTTTATTTGGGTGTCCATGAAATATTTTCCAGTATTAATCATCTAAGCCTTATGTTATGATAAAGCAGCAAATCAACAAAAATAAAGCCTTATGATAAGAAATAATTTAAAATAATAGAGCAAAATTTCTTATTCCTTCATAATTATTTTTTAAAAAATGGATCTATTGTAGTTGTAGTTGAAAAGATGCAGAGAAGTGAACTCAAGTTTTTGAAGCACAAAGTAACCAGAGGGAGGAGAATAAACAGCGACGGTGGACGGCGGCGAAGAGTGAAACGGGTTGACTCCGAAATTCCATTAAAATGAAAGCAATAAAATTGGAGAGAGAAGAAAGAAACGGACCTCATATCATAGAGAGAGAGAGAGAAACTGATGAAGTTGAAGTTGCGGTGACTTCGAAGAAGTTGATTGCAGTCTGCAACACAAAAACTCTGCACCTAAGCAACGCCAGAGGGATCCTAATCTCAAATCTCAAAAACACTAATTAATTAAAATCAATACTAATATATACTTTTCTTTTTATTTCTAAAAAAATAAATAGCAACAATTCTATGGTCCTGCTAAAAGCACTAGTTTTGCATTGAAAAAGAAAGTTGAATTCAACATTTTTCATCATTTTTTCAATAAATTATTTTTATTTATATTCTCTTAACTAATGCCCCAAAACACTCTTTAGCATTTCCCATAATTCTATTATTGAAGACAACAAAATCTCTCATAAATTAAATACTATTAAAATATGCGCATTAACAACGTAAAGTTTGTCAACTTTTTTTTTTTACAATTTATTAACTTTTTTCTATCTTGTCTCTTTTGTTTATATCTACCGTAATTGTTTTTTTAGGAGCTCTATAGTTTATTTAATGAATGTCTTCTAACACTACTCTTAAATTTAAAAATTATTCAAAAATTTTAAAAAGTATTTTGAAGACATTCATTAACATTTTTCATAAAGGATAAACATAATTGAAAGATTAAATTAGATCTCACTAATTTTCTCTATGTGTTTGTTTTTATAAGTAAATACTAGTAAATAGAGGTAGATAAATTAAACAAAGTCAAAAAAAATTAAATGGAACGTATATCTTTAAAACACAAGATAATAAATGTACAAAATTTAAGAGAACAATTTTACTTTTAGATTTATTTACCATGTGTATAAGTTAACATGATTTTTTTTTTGCTTAATCATATAAATAAATGTATATTAGTATTAATAATAATTGGATTATGTGCATATTGTTGACTTTGGGAGTTTCATTGTATATTCGCGAATAGCATCTCCAAATGTGAGTGCCTCTCATGTCACTTTTTTTCTACATAAATAATTCTTAATTCTTAATAGTATTTCCTATAACGCGCATAAAGTATAGCGATTTATCCGACATAAAAAAAAGGAAAGAAAATGTAAACTCAAAATATCACTTGTAGATTAGATTCACCCAAAAATATTGGGTAATGTTTCCATGTATAGAGGGGAGCAACTTAGTGCGTTTGATTGATTCAGCTAGGATATGGAATTTGTGATTAATGAATGTAATTAGGCTGCGCATATTTTTAGCTAGACAGCCCACATGGATCACAAAATATTTGGTTTTAATGAAAGATAAATAATTTTTCAAACCGTCTTCAAAAAAGTGGTGCCTTCACATCATTCCAATTGCTAATTGAAACCAATTAACAAAAATTACATCCCTATATATGCCAATGGAGTCTAGTGCAAGTAACTAACGTGTGAGTGTCGTAAACTCTAAAGTATCGAATTCGATTCCCATTGATAAAATATTATTACATCCCTATTTTTTTTTTTTTTAAAAAAAAACACTTTGTATATTTTGAACGAAAGGCAACTAATGTGTAAATCAAAGAGGATAAACAATTTTTATGGCCTGTTATTGTAAAAAAAAAATTAGTAAAATTTAATTATTGTATTCAAAATATATGTTGTACTCTTAACAAAACTTTCACCAAGTATCTGTTTGGTTTGGCATTGATTGGAAGTGCCATTATGTGTCCCGATGAATAAATCAGCGATGCTATATATCACGACATCAATTTCACGAATCCTTCCCGACAAATCTGCACCGTTAGATCCTCCCTATGGTACAATAAAGGAGCGGTTGGCAAAGTCCATGAATGGGTCCCATCTAAAAAGCTTTCTTATATTTTCTGAGTTTTGCCGCTTCATCAGTACAAAAGATTTCCATCCATTCATCCTTATCCTTCTACCTACCACAACAATCAACAAACAACTCCAGCTCGAGCTCCAATTCAAAAGAACATATGATATCTGGTCTTCATTCTGGAACACTTCATGTAGCAAAACAACCATAAAATTAACAACATAAATGTAGCAGAACAAAACAGAAATCAGCAACAAGCTTCCTTGCTTGATCTAGCCTATGGTAATTTGTGAAACTTAAAGATTCAATTAGCATCAAATTAACGGCGACGACTTGATATTAAAGGAACGACTGATGTAGCATATTTACGTATATCAAAAGTAAGTATTTATGTATCGTCTCCTCAGGGACTAGTGCGACATCATGGATTGTTCGACATCGATTATCATTTTAAGTTGATAAAGTAATTTGTTTGTT
>Ga0315914_1001923_pt1 | contig 31693 bp, 18 predicted proteins | sample MpolenodulesMG_FD_203920 | JGI IMG/M metagenome (GOLD analysis project Ga0315914, IMG submission 203920) | Medicago polymorpha root nodule microbial communities from Los Angeles, California, United States - elongated nodules | ecosystem: Host-associated > Plants > Roots > Nodule | place: USA...
AAAGATTTTAAAAGATTTTGTAGGATTTTAATGACTTTCATGATTTTAAAAGACTATCAGGATTTTCAATTTGGATTTCAATGGATTTACATCATAAGATTTTAAAGGATTTTATGGATTTATAAGATTTCCAAAGATTTTATGAATTTTAAGGACTCATTGAAAAGAAATGATTACAACACACTCTCTATCATAATATTTTCAATACATACTCTTATTTTTTATTTTATTTTTATGAGAGATAGAGAGAGGAGAGGGAGAGGTAGAAGAGAGAGAGAGAGGGAGAGAGAGAAGGGAGAAAAGAGAGGGAGAGACGAAGAGAGAAGGGAGAGAGGATGAAGAAAAGAGATGAGAGAGAGAAGGGAGAAGAGAGAAGGAAGAAAGGATAAGAAAGAGATAGTTAACTTTTAAAGAAAAACAATCCCAAGAAATCTTATGTCTTCATGAAAGATTTTTTCTTGTTAAAATTTCACTAGAAAATCCCACAAAATCCATCAAAATCTAATTTATTAAACAATCCTTTGAAATTTGAATGATTTTGAATACCATGAGACTTTTTTTAAGTGATGAAAAGTCTTGATTGAATATCTAAAGACTTTTTTAAAATGACAAAGAATCTTGATTGAATACCACAAGACTTTTTCATAATTAAAAAGTCTTTTAAAATCCCTTAGAATCCTAATCCAATACATCCCCCTAATTATCTCGCTGTCAAAATAAAAATTGGTGCTATCTTAAACTCTTGGTCTAAACATGTTAACATCCCAAGTCATTAACAAGAGTTATGTAATGGCTTGTAAGAAACCCAAATGAAAGATCTTAGTGTTTCAGTTTTTGTGGGTTTTGTTTTGTCCTAAAACTAGAAAAAGGGTTTTCTTATATGATGGATGTAGTAATAACTCCATTGAAATCAAGATAAAAAATCAGATCTGAAAAGAGGTTGATATAAATCTAGAAGAGTCTTGCCATTATTAACAAGACAATCATTATTATTGAGGGGTTGAAAATTGTTGTGTTGATAAAATAAAATGTGCAAAACTGCAACATGTGGGAGAGAGAATGGTTGAGGAAGAAAGTGAGAAAAAAATATAGTGTTAGAGGAACATTATAAGATTGTGTTATTCATTTAATCAAATGGTTAAAAACAACTTTCCCATGGTGGGAAAAAAGTAGCCTTTCCCATACTAAACCCCACCTGCTCTACATCTCCAGGACAAAACCCGACTATAAAATCACTATGAATATGAGAGTTACAACTTAAATTTCAAGTATGATTCAACAATGAATCATCAAGGTTATCCCACGACCGTTTTCCTTATTCTTTACTTATCCAATGCTTTTATCTCAAGTAAAAAATGTTATCACGATTGTTACTCCTACGGCTTTATACTTATAGCCACTATTCTTTGAGTATGGCTAAAAAAAAAACTAATTATTGTGTTGGCTTAAGCTGCAAGCAACCGAGGGAAAAGGTAATGCCAAGAGGTTAGTACCACAAATCAACAATAAAGATTTTTAGGAAGAAGATAGTTGATCAAAATTCAAGGATTCGATCTTAGAGTAAGATTGATTTACTTTAATTGGTTTTGGATTTCACAAGTTCTTTTTATGACGAAAAATGGGGTTACCCCCAAGGAAAACAAGCAAAGAGAGTTAGACAACTTTAACTTGTGAAAGTCTTTTTTGTTCTCTACTTTTATGAAGTAAGATGGTTGTTTAATAGGTCTATCAGAGTTGGTCATAACATAATTTTCGATAAACATTTTTTTATCTTAAAAAGCCGATTAGATCTTAACTTCCGATACTTATTTTTGCAAATTTTTGAGCAATTCAAGGAGTCTATTGAGCGATCATCTTAAAGTAATAATCTGAATATCATTGTAAAATTGTAAAAATAAAAAAAACGTTGTTAAGTAAATAAATAAATGGACTAGTGGCATATAAGCAGGTTGATTAAAAACAAATTTTTTTTTCCATTATCCATTAATCTACGTTGAACTTATCATTTACTTGGGTTAAATATTTATTATTTACGTTCTTTATTTTTTTTAAAAGGACTTTTGAATTTGAAATGTAATTTCAGTTTAATTTCATGTGTTTCTCTTAAATAATAAAATACAGTATCGCATCGTTATATACCGTTAGCTTCTTTACCAAACAAGAAGCTCTCGTAGCTCAGTTGGTTAGAGCACCCGTTTAGTAAGCGGGAGGTCTTGAGTTCAACTCTCAACGAGAGCAAATTTCCTTTTAATTTTTTGTGCTTTCTAAATGCGAAAAGGGTTTACATAAACCCTTCCTTCTTCTTCTTCTTCTTCTTCATTTTTGCTTTCATCAAAGAAACAACAATGTCTTCCAAAGGACCTGGCCTCTTCTCCGATATCGGTAAAAAATCCAGAGGTAGTAACATTCACTCTCTCACTTTTCTCATACTTTTATTTTTCTTTATTTATCTTTCCGATTCCGATTTGGTTTTCCGATCTCGATTCCGTCTCAGATATTTTAACAAAAGATTACAACTCCGATCAAAAACTCACCATATCCTCCTCCACCAACTCCGGTCTTGTAAGTAATTACTTTTCAACAATTTCAATTACGCCAAGTTTAGTTGCAATTGTAAATTTATTATTATTGATAATTTTTCAGGATTTGAACTCAACATTATTGAAGAGTAGAGGACTCTCTTCTGGTGATGTTGTTGCTCAATTTAAGCATGATAACAAAACTCTTCATTTCAAAGTTGACACTGATTCAACTGTAAGCTCTCTCTAACTTGAACTTTAATCACATGTTTCAGCTTCGTGTCGGTTCTATGGAGATTAACAACTTATAGCATAAGCGCTTATTGATAAACTATTTCTATAGCAATAGACAACAACATGAAGTTAAATTGTTTTCGTTTAAGCTATATTGTAGAATTGGAGAACTTATGAAATTAAGCTGAAAACAGGTTATAATGATGTTATAAGTTGTTTTCATAAGTTTTTCCGTGCTGTCTCACAAAACTTATGTCATTAGATAAGTTCAAATAAGTCAATCCAAATAGGCTTTTAGCTAATTTTGAATTCGGTTATATATTTTTTATTTGCATGGCTGTGTTGTAATCCATGTATGTTCTTCAGGTGTTGACAACGTTTAGTGCAACAGATTTCGTGCCTTCTGCAAAAGTTCTTGCTTCTATTCGATTACCTGACTACAAATCCGGCAAGGTATTGAGGATTGTTTGGTATATGAAGATTGGATTTGGACCAAAAATGTAGGATTTTAGACTTTTGAAGTTTTGATGATTTGTGTATTTTGTTTTATGTAGATTGAGGTTCAGTATCTTCATGATCATGCTGGTTTTACTGCTGCTGTTGATTTAAATCGAAAGCCTGCTGTTGATTTTTCCGCGACAATTGGTACTCCTGGTATTGCATTTGGAGCGGAAACCAGCTACTCCACACGTGTCGGCAACTTTACAAAATATAATGCTGGATTGTGCTTGAAGATGCCAAGTTCCAGTGCTTCAGTAATTTTGTAAGTAACCGAGGTATTTTTAATCATTGAATGTGTGAATATTGAATCCAGATTCATATTGTGAATCGGAAATCCTTTTTTTAGAGTTGTGAATTGAATCTTATTATCGATTGTAAGATACATAATCAATAAGAGTATGACATTTTTATGTAAAAACGACATGACATAAGCAAAAAACATAAGCTGATATATACAAATTTCAAAATTCAAGTTCTAAATCAAAATGACATGAAGTTTATGCAAAACACTGCACAATACACTGCAAGAAGGAGGAATATAAAGCACATTGTAGGAGACAGTAGGGACTGAAAGCGCAGTGTGCGAGGGCTCTTCAGTGGTGATTTTGACTTGGGTTATTTGGATGATAAATTACACAGAATCTATACAAAGTTAAATATCTATAGATACAATAGTTATTAACTTTATTTTTTTACGGGGATGGGATGTTCTTTCTCTAGCAATTTTGATGTATTTGCATAAGTGATTTTAACACATCTCCGACTTTGAAGGACTTATCCAATAGCTGTTACTTGTGTTGGTTGCATTAAGATACACCAAGCCCTGCAAATTTATGGGGCCTTAATTATCGTACAATGTCAATATTGTAAATTTATGTTTTAGTTGCTTTTCATTTTTGCAGAGCTGACAAGGGAGACTCCATGAAGGTAGCATACTTGCGAGACCTAGAAAAGTTGAATGGGGGAGCTGTTGTGGGAGAAATAAGCAGAAAGTTCTCTACAAATGAGAACACATTGACAGTTGGATGTTCTTGTGTGGTTGATCCTCAAACAACTGTGAAGGCAAAGCTGAACAACCATGGCAATCTTGAGGCCGTATTGCAACATGATCTTACACATAGGTCATTCTTGACAATCTCTGGTGCCTTCGAAACAAAGGCATTGGAAAATAGTCCCAAGTTTGGTTTCTCACTTTTGCTCAAGCCTTAGAGGGACTTATATACGGACAATATGCTAAGTTACACTGTCACATGTTCCTTCAATTAAGTTGAATGTGATGAAGAAAGTTTACGAGATTGATATCAATTGTCGGTTTCATGGTTATTTTGTCCCTTTTTTCTTCGAATGATTGATTGGTTGGGTATCTGAAGATTAGAAATCCATTGTCACTGTGTATGATTTATAAACGATTGATAATATCCTAATTGAAAACTAATTGGTGGAAGAAATTTAAGCAATTATTAATTTCGAACTTCCAAGTATTCTGTGTAACTTATGAATTGTGTTCAGCTGCATTTATACATTTCCAGCTGTTGTTTCCTTCATGCATAATTTGACTGGATATATTTTGAAGGTAGCTGTTGTAACAACACCAATGAAAATCTCAGGAACAAAACATTTCTTCAGATTCTTTTAAAGAAATAGCAGCAGTCAACCATGCTCGTTTTGTCTTCATTTCCCTTCCACAAAAGTATTGTCCTGCAAGCTTTTCCTAGAGAACTGTGCAGATTTAAGTTGTGTGAATATATAGTCCTTATCAAATTGCGGCCACATTAGAAACTAGATTCAGCTATTATAGTTTGGGAGATTTGATACGTCTTCATTCACAATCGGATTTTATCTCTGCAGAATTATATTACTGATGTCTACGGGAATACATTATATTTTGTTTGCAAACAAACATTTTAATTCCATTGCCATGTTGGGATTAAGCACATAAGTTTTTTTGTTCTTGTTATGTTAGTATCAATCATCTGAGCATAAATCGAATCTGGTCTAATTTGGAGATGAAGTAATAAATTAATTGATTATTAGCCCAAGCAGGTTAGGATATAAAAAAACGCTAGAAGGAGGGGTTGAACCTCCGACCTTGTGGTTAACAGCCACACGCTCTAACCAACTGAGCTATTCCAGCTTCTCATACAAAGGTATTATGGGAAATTGTTAGATAGTCAATACAGGGATTTATCTAGTTTGTTAAAAAAAATGTCTCACGTGAGAGGATTAGTTACTAGCCTTTAGATGTATGCGATTATTTTATTTTATTAGTTCTTGATCTTTTTAAACGCTTATTAAAATAAATCTAACAAGTAATTTTTCACTCAATATTCACATATGAGGTCATATTAACCCAAAAACATTTAGATGAGACGACACAATTTCTTCTAATTTAATCAAGATTTTGAGTTTGAATACAGTCTTGGGTATGCATCAACGTTACAACTTTATAGGATAGTTTACCGCTCATTTGAGTCTCACAAGACTCAAAATTAGTCTTCAAACTTGTACGCATTTACAACAAAAAAAATATGATATCATATTAACAATTTTGCTGATATTTATAATGTTTAGAACGAAAGTAGTGAACTTTTATTAACATAAAATATTGGACAGTTCAAACAAAAAAGTAAAATCAAATAAAAGCTATAGTTTTTGAATTTCTCAATACAACAAAAAAATTATATATGTTTGCTGGTTATAATGATAGAATCGTGATAGCTCATATCAAACTCAAAGCAGACAATATCATAGAAAAATTGTGTAAGGGATTTAGAGGGTTGAAATATTTTGAGTGTGAAACGTTTTTTTTTTTATTGAAATAATTTGAGTGTGAAACGTTAACTTCAATATATATGGGTTAAACGTTGGTTGGACGAACAAATTAATGCCAAGAAAATATATTTTCGTTAGATCTACTCTAACGCAATTACGGTCTGGTCAACAAACTAGAACAAGTGAACAACCATAGACTTTCTAAGTTTCGTATTTTTATGGTTTAGTTTAACGTTTTTTTTTTTTTTTTACCGAGGTTTAAACCTGGACCTTGCATATATTATACATTATCCTTAATTGAGTTAAGTTCACGAGGACGGTTTAATTTAACGTTTTGTCAAATGGAAAAAGGTTTAGTTAAATGTAAATTTAAAATTAACATTATTAATATATTTATATACCAATATATCACATATGAAAATTAACAATAAATTATGTAAATAAATATTTGTGAATCTTTTTTAAAGGATATTTGTGAATCTATTCATTCAAATAAATAAAGATGTAGGTGACTAATTTTATTTTTTTTTCATTTATGAAAAATTGGAGTTAGTACCTCATATATCACATATGACGAAACTGAGTCAACATTTTACTAATTGAAAAATCTTACATCACATCATATGGTTTTGATCTTTATTTATATATAAATCAATTACATGTGTTTGGGATTTGACTGAAAACAGAAATATATTGGACCGACTTCAATTAGAAGGTAAGCCAGATCGCTCGATTGACACTGCAACTAATTTCTCCCAAAATTGAAGATAATTATATATAAACAAATGTTTTTAACTTTTGCACAACAGAAAAGTTTTAACTTTTAATTATCAAAGAAAAAGCTCATACGTAGCTTTCAACTCATTTGAAAAGGTCAAGTGTTCTAGAAAATAGAAATGTATATATTCTCAGACTTTAGAAGCTGTAGTTCAACGACAAAGTGTTTTTTTTTTAGCAACAAAGTATTATCATAGTGGATTGGTTTTACTTGTTGCAATTTTAAAGACTAGTTTTTGAGTTGGACATGATCATAATACGTGACAAAATCCTATTCAAGAAATTCAACATTACTACATTTTCTCCTTTAAAAAACGTTACTACATTTCCATGGTTACATTTGAATTTAGCACCGGTAGTTAATTTAAAAGAGATCGATTATCATCTTGCAAGAGTATTTGTTTCATTTTTCTATGGGCCTTGCTGGGCTCTCCCATCACTTTTCCTTTATATTAAGAAAATTATAGATAATAGTTGGGTGATACTGTGGTTACTAATATTTGTGACGTTGATCAACCATAATATCACAAGTGGCTTTCTTCTTTCTCTCTTATAAGCATGTTTTGTTTTTTTTACATTTATGACATTGTAGTTGGTCAATGTCACCAATATTAGCAACTATAATGTCACCCAAATGCTATCCTAATGTCAGCTAAGTGCTACCTGAAAATTATACCCAAAATTAACCCAGTCAACACGTTATTAATCATTTAAATCATCGTGATGTTGTTGATTGCAGCTCAAATGCAAGCCACACGTCTTTTGTCGGTATCAATAGGGACATTCCAATGCATTTATTTTCTATGACGGTTTCCATTCTTTTGTTTTTCCTTTCACACGTAGCTGTGTTGCAAGGTACAAATTTAACTAGTAATTGAAAATGTAAGAGAAGAATCAAATGTTTCATTATCCCAAACCTAACATACACACCCTCCGGTTTCAAATGTAAGAAACAAAAAAATAATGTATATATATTAAAAAAGTGGATTGACTACATTTAAGTTATTATAGAAAGTGATATTTTTTCAATTTTACCCTTGTCTTGGAGTAGTAAAGATATTAATGATGAAGTGAATTTAATGAGAGTAAACTTGGAATTGTGGCATTTAATAGGTTCATTTTACTATACTTTTTCTTATATTTGAAACCACCAATTTTATTTTTTTGTTTCTTACATTTGAAACCGGAGGGAGTAGTATCTTTTACTCATAGGTATGTTATACCTGTCTTTCATCATAACTAATCACTAATTATTATTATAATAGTATTTGTGATGATTTTCTGTGTCATAGTTAACCAAAACTGTTGATTCAAAGAATAATTTGACTATTGGATCACTTTCTCACAAGATTACAAGTTTCATAAATTTACAATGTCTTACAGTTAGTTCAACCGTTAAATCAATCAGAACAAGAAATATGCAAAAGAAAAACTTTGAACTAAAGTATGGTGAAATCATATACTACTTAGTAATTTCATTTGTCAGTAGGCATATGCAAAATTTAATCTCTGTTATAGCATTACATATGCAAAGATTTCCAACTGCTATATGTTTGGTTTCACTTCTAAAAACACTCAACTGGCGTTCAAACGCCTATAGACCATGATTTAGAAGAAGCTGCAAACTATAGCTTTGATCATGACACGCGTTGAACACACACCCGCAGCAAAAATAAACAAGCATTGCAATCTACACAGTAGTATCCCGCTTGAATACTGTTATTCTCCACAAAATAAAAGACGGTAACAAAAAAATGCAATCAATTTAAAACCTTAAACACAATCACACATGAATGAAATCAGAAATCATCTCCCAACAAACAATTCCCTTGGACAAAATTCAATACCAAAATCTGTCACAAAAACAAATAAAAAGCAAATTACATAAAAACTGAATCTGGATCATCATGTCCTAATACAATCCCAACCCTTACATACATTACAAGAACCATAAAACAGAAAAACTCAAAAATTCACTCTTTCATTCAGTCTTCAAACTTCAGCATACAACTTGGGAACAAAAGAGAACCACTTAAAACCACAGCTACATTTAAAAGGCAAAGAAGGACACCTAGGAAGCCAATGCCAAGTCCTTCTTGAAACCAAATAATACAAAATCTCTGGCCAAGTATAACAGCAAATACAAATCATTCCTTCATGCCAAAAACAATAAACATGTTCATAGTTATGATAACAAACAGACACAAATTTCCTACACATAAGATCAGGTAAACTTTGAATCTCAACCCAATTTCCTTCTTCATTCATTTCCCACAATTTAATACTCCTTGAAATTCCATTGCTCCCAACCCCACCAATCAAAAACAGTTTTTTACCTTCTCCACCAACATCATCATTCACACTAACCAATCTAACAAAAGTGAGTTGTTCAGGTAAATCACCAATTGGTTTTTCCCATTTTCCACTCTCCAAATCAAAATACACAACAGAAAAAGGTTCTGGTGTAGCAAAATACAAACACCCTTTAAAGTAAACACCTTGTTGATGAGGGTTATCACTTAGAATTGGACCAAAACCATTGAATTTCCTCCAAGATAAAACCCTTGAGCTTGAATCATAAAGAAAAACACTATTTGAATTTGATTCAGAAGAGAGTACAAAAATGATATACCCTTTTGGTGTTGTAACAAATGTAAGATGTTCAATGTGAAGATTGAAATTTGGATATTGAATCTTTCTTTTGGATTTGGCTAAAAGATTACAAACAAGTAAAGAACATGAAAGTGAATCAGATAAACAAAAAAGACCACCAGAAGAAACAAGAGTAGTGAAAGAAGGTGAAGAGTGAAGTGAATCAGAGAAAGAAAGAGAAATATTACGCCATGTTCCAAGGTTGCAATCATAGAGAGGAAAGTGACGGTGGAATTGAGGATGAGAAAGTAAGAGAAAAGAAGAGAAAGGTGAAGAAGAAGAAGATGAAGATGATGAATGTTTTGAGATGAATGAAGGAGAGAAAATCAATGGCCAAAAACCTTTGCAAGTTGATCTTAGAGACATGAAGGTTTTGAGAGGAAGAAAAGAAAGGATGTATTCAAGAATTTCAGGTGGTAATTTGCTCCAAATATTTGGATCCATTGGAAGTGATTTAAGATTGATGTGAGTGATGTTGTGGTTGTTCATTTCTGTGACTATGTTAAGGTTGTTTTTGTTCTTCATCGGAGTTTACTAGATTTTATGTTTGTGATTTGGTTGGTTTTTGAGGTTTGATGGTTTGGTTGGATTTGGTGTTTCATTTCATGTGAAAGCTGAAAATGTGTTAAGTTATAGAAAAAAAATGTGAAAGCCTAAAAGAGAATCGATTCTGTTTTTATATTATTTCTTAAAATCAAAACAGTCAAAATTGCATCAAGTCTTTTTTTTATAGAAAAAATATTTGTATGATTGTCTTTTTTTAACCGAATATTGTTCTCTTGAACAAGGTATAGGAAGTCAATAAATGATAAACCCTCTTTCAAAAGATTTAATAATATCGTGTTTCTAAAGTTAGATTTGAATTTTTTGAAGTTTAAACAAATCTCTTTTTGAGTTGTATATTTTTTTTTATAACATATTTTTTATGTGTTAAGATAATCTTATATTTTGCTATTACGATATATTCCAATCAGAGTAAAAATTTGATTTATTTTTAATATGGTAAAATTGTTTTACCGAAGAAAGTGTGAATCCGGGGTGGAAATAATGCAGCATTGGCCCATAGAAAGTGATAATTTTTGCAAGAAAGAATAATGAAATGGAATACTACCTAACTCGTAATTCTATTTTTTTAGAACATTCTTACTCTTCATTTTATAAGGAGCGTGATAAAAGTTGTGTTATTTAGCCATGAAGATCGACATTATATAATGAAGTGAGGGAAATGAAATATAAGGGTATACTATAAACAATTTTAACATCATTGATAATAGGAAAACATTCCAAAAATTACATATATTAAGGAATGAAGTGAGTAGTTTAGATTCATCTAGGGAAGATGTTTGTGGCATAGAGAGGGGGTGGAAGGAGAAGTTCTTAAGGATAAATTTAGCAAGCTATATTAAGTTTATCTATCAATAAATAGGCATATGTGACAGATATGAATGATGAATGTGGATGAAGGTCCGACAGATGTCGGTAGAGGTGGCATCCGGTTCAAATAATAGTAATTAGACAAATGTGAAAGATGATTAGATAGATTTAGCGGGAGGAGAATACAGATTTTTTCAGGAGGAGAATAGATTTTTTCAGTGTTTTATCAAATAATAGTCTGTATAGACAAATGTGTGAAGTCATCCAATCCATTTGCATGCATATGGTCAATTAGAGCTCCATAAACAATGCAGGGACAATCATCATCATTAATATAATATAATTCTGATCTTTACCATTGGAGCTTTCAACCCTAGTTTTTTCGGGGAACTAATGTCGTTTAGGTTAAGGGTGTTCGTGACCCGGTTTGGATCGGTTTTGAGGTAAAAATTCATCCGATCCAAAGATAAAATTATATGTGGTTCGGTTTGGTTTTGGATGATTAATTTTTAAAAATCGATCTGATCCGATCAAATTTAATGCGGTTTAATTTGGATCGATTTTTGAATTTACAAATTGTAAACTTTTTTTTATTAATAATAATCTTATAAAAATATGATAAAATAATCGGCTTGATAGAAAATATAACATGCGATTTATAAAAAAAAATTAATAGTACGAAGTAAAAATGATTGATTATCTTTGAAATATATGAAATAGAAACAAAATAGATTAAATTAAACTTATATGTAGTATTAAAAGAATCAAAAAGAAAAATAAAAATAGCTTAATATAATATATTATACTTATAAAAATGGAAATATATAAAAATATATGTATGCGGCTCGGTTCGGTTTGATTCGGTTTTGAAAAATCAATCCAAAATTCGATCCAATCCGATCGGTTTTCGTAAAATGTCATCCAAACACATCAAATATTATTCGAATTGTGCCGTTTTCGTTTTTTCTTTTGATCGGTTTGCGGTTTTAATTTGGATCGGTCTGAATTTGAACACCTCTAGTTTAGGCATATATGTATCTTGGTTCAAGTATTTTTGAGACATAATATGTCTTATTTTTCAAAAAAGGCATAATATGTCTTTTTATTTTTGACTATATTGTAGTTATTTTATTCATAGAATATGTTGTGCGAAGAATGTTTTAGTGTATTTATGTTTCTTTAGCTTTTACAAAAAATATTATATATCTTATAATTCAAAGAGAGTTTTATTTGAATTAGCAATGTTAAATCTCTTGAAAGAGATCTTAGTCATCCATTGCAGTCCTACACAGCTCGAGAGATTAATATCAGTCGTTGCACCCATAGAATACTCGATTCACATACAACAAAATAAAATATAATGCTTTTTTGTCTGGTTATCATCTTCTTTTTTTAGGGGTTTTGTCTGGTTGTCATGTTCAGTTCATGATCTACTCTTTAATATACAAATACTTTTTGACTGATTTTATACAAATTTTGAAACGGTAATTTTCAAAAACATAGTTTTAATTTCTAATTAAGAGGATACCATAATAAGTCTATAAATTAAGAGCTCTAAAATAACTTGATCATCATCCTCACAATGGCTCCCTCAACATATTTATCCCTCTTGCTCACCATTTCAATGATCTCTATTTCTCATGCCATTTCACCAACACCTAGCCCTAAACCCAGCCCTGAACTGTATGAAATTGTATGTGAAGATAGTTATTTGCTGGATGATCAACGTCAAGCTTGATTGAAACTTCTAGAATCCAACCCTCAAATTACTTTGGCCAAAGATTATCTTACCTTTTGCAAATTATATTTAGAGATGATAATAGAAAAGGCTACAAAAGGCCAAGATTACCTCAAAAGTTTGGTCAAAAAATATCCTTCTTCTCAAGTCCTTAAACTTTGTGCAACACAATATTACGATAATTTGATTACTGGGTGTAGGTTTGGAATACCTCATTTCGCTACAGATCCGCGTGGTGTAAATTGGGATGTTTCGGGTCTTTATGAAGGACCTTTTTACTGCGGTCGAAGACTGGCTGAGGAAAAGATAGTTCATGAACCTTCTGTTTCTAAATTGAACGATGAGATGAGATGAGTTTTCTTGCTACCGTTGCGACTTTAGCCATTGAGCATCTATATTGAGATATGCGGTTATGTTGGCTATTTTTATTGGACTTAAAAGTTCAAGAAATAATTTTAAAATAATGCAAGAAATTCATTCTTGTTTTATATAACTTTTGACAAACATTTTTGTCTCCAATCATTTATACTGAACCTCGTCTACGTTGGCTTAATTTGCTTATATTAGTTGTATAAATCGTTGAATGTTTTTTTCTTCTTCGCATAACAAAGAATGAACAGAAAATTAAACAATCCAGAGGAGGATGGATCACTGTTGTACTGAAGTACGAAAATATAGGAAAATTCTACTTCTTATGCGGCTTATTAGGGCACACTGATAAGTTTTGCCCTAGCTAGGTTATTCGAATTAGCATCGGATGATGGTAAAAGGCAATGGGGACCAGAGTAAGAGTTACAAGCAGAATTGCGTCACGGCAAAACAATGAGTAAGTCACGTCGGCTCATGGAGAAAGGTGGTGACTGGTGGAATTCAGGCACAAGGCAGCGTTAGCCAATTTGCTGTTACTAGTCTACACACTGATTAGTGGGTAATTAGGCTAACCATTAAAAAGTCTTTGATGCATATCAATCAGCAACGCCAACTACAGTAACCAACATGAATTTTGATTAAATGATATCTTGAATTGGAAAGAAGAAAGAGGACCCGCGGCCAAGAAAATGCGAACGTAGGAAGCAGCAACACACCAATGACAGACAATATTGATTTTTTATCGGCAGGCCCTAGCGCAAGGGTCTGCCGGGGACAATGAGTATCATCATCTGAAACTGTCAAGGTATGGTAACCTGCGTGCAGTTCCTGCTCTAAAATACCTAGTGCGGTGCCATAAGCCGATTGCTCTATTTTGTCGGAAACTTTAGCTCATCAATTTGAGACTTTTTTTTCCCAAAATAATTTCAGACGAAGGGAGTTTATTATTTTCTGTTTGTCAAACCAAGATGTTGTATTAGCCGTTGGTTAATCATGGATTGCTCCTAGTAAATATATCCTAGACATTTTGTACTTTGAATGGAATAACAAACCCGAGAGTTTAAAGTTTTATGGTTGAGCTTTCGGTAGAATATTCCACACATTATGAAATGCTAGCTGCCCTTGTGCACCCACCCACTCAAATCTTCTCACTAACAAAGCTTACACTTTTATTAGTATATAATAATTATCTCCATTTCAACATATTCGTTTTGGTCTTTAGTTTGCAAAGCATCTTTTGCTAAGTTAATAGAATTAAGAATGCTATATTGGTCTAAGAATCAACCGCATTGTAAGAACTAAGAAAATACTTTATCCCTCAATCCTCCACTAACATTTCACTTCCCCACTATAAAACTGAAATTATTTCTTCTACATGTAAGGCAACAAGAAAAACCCTAAATGCTAAAGAGTGAGAAGATTCACATAGGTTATTGAGACGGTCCAAGGACATGGGATGTATCAAGAGATGGTTCTTCAAGAGGCTAAGCAAGGAATCATGGATGCAGAAGAACTTTTTGTCTGCATTTAAGTGGAAGAGGAATTATTGGCCATTTTCCTTTATAAATTATGTGATTTTTAAGATTAAGTTGGTGTTTGAGACCATGGTGTTGTTCATCATGCTGTCTTTTTTCTACCTTTGTTGTGGCTGTACATTTTAATTGTCCAAAGCTTCTCTTTCGTCAAAATACTATGGGGAGAATGGAATGAAATAGGTTGTTGGATTTTAAAACTAGATGTTGTCTAATTTCATCCCATTTCACTTCTTTTCACTCTATACCACCAAACTCAAATATACCATAAATATTTGATTATGGCAAAATGTACACCTTAAAAGTTTGTTTGATAGTCAGGGTAAAGAGACATGAAATGACAAACCTATCATATCAAGTTTAATCTTCAGTTTGATGCTTCAAAGGGATATGATAAATTAAACCATTTTCTAATCTTATCCCAACTGGTCTTTATAATCTCTATCCTAAGTTTAGACCGAGTTTTAAATTAACCGATAGGACGAAACGCATGTCTTATTTTGCCCTCATAACCGTGCCTCTCAACTCTATTATCTGTGCGACCTATTCTATTGCGTATCCATCTATCTATACTCTACCACCTCAATTCTCTATGTGCCTCCATATTCGACCTCCAAGCCGTGCTATATGGATAGTAAATCCTATTGAAGCATCACAAACATAAAAACCTACTACTGTCAAGTTTTATGTATATAACGAGAAGCCAAACTACACTATAATACTTGGATAATTTACATCAGTTGATAACTTTTTATCTGATATTTATACCACAAAATTTACTGTTAGTTTGAAAGTTACTATCACATGAATCATGTAAGCAAAATTTTACATAAAACTAAAATAATTTGATGTAATTGAAATATGTCAAAATAGCATAACACTTCTATATTGAATAACGTTACTCGAGATGTATCTCAATAACATATCAAATTATTTTAAATTCATTAAAAATTTATAAATGATATGTGATAGTAACTTCAAATCGATGTTATGCTAATCTAGGTGGGCCAGATTTACCCATTTTGACAGCTCTACACATCTTGAGTTATATGTATTTGCTTCTCTCTAAAAAGAATCCTACATCTCAAGCAAAAAGCATAAAAACTTACGTACGTGATGCTCAATGATCTTACCCTATGATTGGACAATTATTATAACCAGTCAGAGTTTGTTTCTTTGGGTAAAACCAAAGCAATTAGGCAATCAGATGGATCGGGTGCAATAGAAAGCAACGAGCACATTTCAAGTGAATGAGGAAGTAAAAATAGCAGCCTTGCCCATATGGATTTTGAAGCTGGGACTTTTATAACTCCAGCACAATCCCTCTGTTTTAAATATGATACGAAATCCTGAAACTGGTTGACAAACAAAAGGTCAACAAGAGGACATATCACATTCCAACTCTCACTTGTATTACATGTAAACGTAAATATATATGAATGATTTATGATGTTGAAAGAAAGGAATTTGGCTTCTCTGCACTGAAGGGTGAAACCTAGAGAGCAAAGTGTAACAGTTTTAACTCTTAATTGGAAAATGAATACTATTTGTCAGAAAGTAAAGTATCTATTGTGCTATAAAATATTGGTTTATCACCTTATCTTTTCTTAGAATATCTTGCATATTGATTTCCCTATAAATAGGGATTAGTACTCAAAGTCAATATCAAGTCGGTATGAAGTTCTCTATACTAAATATAAAGAAAATAGACCGTTTTGGGCTGGCTTTTTCTCCTTTCAATTATACCCTTGAGCAAATTTAACCATTATTTTTGTTAGTGTCATTCAAAAAGATAAGAATTTATAGTATATTTATTATATTTTAAAAAAAAAAATTATATTTGTTATATTGTTGAAAAGGATAAATATAGTTTGTTACAATATGAAAGCGCAAAATATCTATTATCTATACCTATAATTTTAATCAAAATTTCATAAAAACTATTGTTCGTAAGTTATACTCATAAGCGCAATAAGAAGAGCGGAAAGACAGGCACAGAGTGCCCGTCTAAAAGCTAGTTATCAATAATATTCAAAGTTATTATTTTTCTGGCGTGGCGTCCTATGTAAAATCCAAACCACTTCAACATGATATCTAGAGTTTGGTTCGATCATCAGTGACATGTCCTGTCACTATTCTACAGCCAAGTTTCCAGAAGTTTGGGAATGTAATAATAATTTCCTCTTTTTTGCCATTATCTTCTTTTTCGACCATTATCACTTCCAGCAACCATTTTCCGTCACTACTTAACCTACAATCTAAAATTATTTCCCAGATTTCTTACTTATTAGTATTACTATTTGTTTCCTGATTTCCCTATAATAAGAAGATTATTATTTAGTCATTTAAATGAAATCGACATCAAGTCGGTATGAAGTTATTATCAATAATATAATAACTTATTACTCTCTCTCTCTCTCTCTCCTGTTAACTTAAAATTTCACAACTTCAACACTATTAAAATATGCACAAGTAAACAAACCATGGAGTTGTTAAAACATACTCTATATTTTGTACTACACTTTACTACTAAAATACAAACCACTTAAAAAGAACCAAATTCTTAAAAAGGGACTAAGAGACAAGACATATTTTGTTTAATATACTAAATTGGGATAATGGTAAGTATATCTCAGCCAGCAGTTAAACACTGGTCTCCCATTCCTTGCTCAGAACAAGATTCATCCAAAACATATGACAACAAGTAACTTGCAAGATAATTTCGCAGCTCCTAGAAGTCTCACTAAATAAGTAATATTATACTGTACGGGTAAGCTAAAATAAGATTCGGTGCACAGTTCTAAGACAATACCATCTTGAAATGAAAAACAAATGATGAAAAGAAAACATACCCTTCTGTCTTCACTTGTGGAAGATGGGATTAAACGGCACACTTCCCTCTGCATCAGAAGTCAACACAATAAAGTCAGACTCAGGGAATGGCAGGGCAGTGCAATGCATACTAATATGTTTTATGGAGAGACTCTTGTTAAATAGCAACTATAATGGCGCCATAAATCTTTTTTTTTCCTAAGAAGGTGGGGCCATAGAACTATTGTGTACAGGGTTTGTGCAAAACGCTATAAACTCCAATATGCTATGATTGTTTTGCTACCACTGCAACAGGCAACAGCGGCCACAATTACCAGTGGCAATTGCCAAAAATAAGTATTTGTAGGATTTGTAATAGTAACATTATAAAAGCAGCTGCACATGACCACTTTAAAAGAGAAAAACAGAGTTGGTGATTCGTATATAATCACAACCTAATACCCAAATGGTAAACCTCTCAACACCTAAACTGCTTCCATCCTCTTCTCTTCACATCGAACTCCATTTCCGGCAAGCCTGTGTGTTCCTCTGGCGAGTTCCTTATCAGGTGTAAAGCTATGTTTTTTCTGTTCTTTCTTCTTTTCCTCTGTTACTATACCTCTCTCTTCTCCCTTTCTTTCACCTGTTTTCCCCTATTTTTTTTTTTCAGCTTATCTCCTTTACCTTATCTCCCTAATTTGATTTCCCTCTTCTCTTTTGTATCTTGTTTTTTCGTTTTCGATCTTCCTCTGTTCTTTTTTCCCTTCAAATTATTTCCTTCTCCACCACTGCCTTACCAAAGCCTTGTAAAGACTGCTTTGGTCATATCTCTATTTGATGTGGGATGTCAATAAAATGTTCGGAATGGTGTCCAGTTGATAAGTAAAAGAACGCCAATAAATCAATGTAACAATCTTTAGTATATCCCATCATACGAGTTAGCATAAATGGGAACAAAAGCATGCTGGTTATGTTTGGGCATGTTATAGTACGCCAAGTCTTAGAAATCTAAACTAGACGGAGAGAATCTGATAGAAAACTGAAAAGTTTTTATTTTCTGAAATGAGGTTCAATAGAATTCCTAAGGAATTATGTATAGCTACACTCTATTTACATATTGGTCTAGATGGTGATGGGAAGCTAACTATCTGACATCTGTCAATCACAGGTGAAATTAGGCTAATTACAAGGGGAATGATGGGAATCATAGGACGGAGAAGGGACTACATGAGATTGAGTGAACATACTTCTTTAATACCGAGCTACATAAACCTAAGAACATACACTGAGAATGCTCATCTAAAGTAATAGCCTGGAATAAAACATCAATTAACAATAAAGTAGGCACACAGTTCATGATATAGTGCATATGAGATGTTGGAGAAGGCAGGGAACATCCCCAAAGGATATTTGATAACTCACTCTATGAGATGGAGTAGCAGCAAATGTTGATTGTACATGTTTAAAATCTGTGCGTTTAGTCATGTCTAATTTGGTGGGCCATCTGCAACAGAAACAAGGAATTTAAACTAGCATATTTTTGAAGAAAATAACATTCTGAGCTATTGAAAAAACCAAGTCCCACATAGATTAAATATAAAGCCTGATTAAATTTTATAAAGAGTGGCACCTCTCACTTAACAAGACGGTTTTGTAAGGATTAGTTAGACCCAATATAAAAATTTTAAGATGAGCAGTAAGTAAGGAAGCAAAATATGAATTCTTACTCAGCAGGCTCAGGCATGACATTCGAATAGCTGCAAATATTTGAATCTGCCCTGCATGCATAAATTGTACAGTAGCTAACTCCACTTTTACAGAGATTTCCCTGCCACTGATACTGCAGCGGCTGCCCCGAACATTCAACATTGACTGGTTCTTGGACAGGCAGCGGAGGAGGAGGTGGAGGAGGAGAACCAGGTGGAGGAGGTGGAGGAACCAAGGGTGGTTGTGTCTCAGGTAGAGGTGGCTGAGAAGGAGGATGTGGATGAGGAGGTGGCATTTCAGGCTGAGGAGGTGGCAAGGATGACAAGGGTGGTGGTACAATTGAGGGAGGAATCTGCTGGTTATACGGCTGCATTGGAGTTCCTTGTATTTGAGCAAGTGGAGTTACTGAAACAGGTATAAAAGGACTGCCATTAAAATTATTTGGCATTACAACAGTTTGGTATTGGTTGACAGGTAACTGATTGTTTATTCCATGGGGATCCCATTGGCCATTTGGAGGAACATAAACAGGGCGGGTGAAAGGAGATGACTGAATTTGTTGTGGTGGTGGAATTGAAGGTCCATGTGCTCCAGAGTATGCATGTGGAACATTTCCTGGTGCAGACGGGGCTCCATTTCAGAAACAAACACAATTGTAATTAGAGAAATGATATTTGAACATCCATTTGATGACAATTTTTGTGACAACTTTCTCTCTCATACTCACATTATTTTTTACTTTATCTCTCTATTGCTATGGTTTTTGTGCCAATGCTACTTTTTCTTTGTAAATTATGGTTGTCAAATAAGTTGTCACCAAATTGGCTGTTCAGATAACACTCTCCTCTTGTAATTATTTAATCCATAATTGCATGACACACAAAAAGCTGTACAACCATAGAATATTACCTCCTTGACGAGGATCCAGTGATAAATGATCATAACCATCAGGTTTCCTTCCTCCAACTTCTGGTATCTCTCTTGAATCAGGGAAGTGCCAGTTTGATTGAGACAGAGGTGCGCCATGTCCTCCACTACTACGATTCTCAGCATTCATTCTGGGGGAGACAAGCTCCATAGCACGGTTTTCAGGTTTAATTGCAAATGGAACAGCATTCTGATTCCCTGGATTACTGTGTAGAGATTGAACAAGAAGAACTAAACAAAATTAGTAAATACTACTAGCTGTCCAAAAGACTTTGTTATAAAACAATTTAAAAGCTGTTGGAAGAAATAACAATCACTTGCACACATAGATACAAAGTTCAAGATCAGCAGAGTGTGGTGTAAAACATAAATAAATTACATCAATGGAAAACATCATCAGAATGCATATATGAGGGCCTGATTTGAATTAGCTTCTAGCCTATAGAAGTTTTTCAAATGAAATAAGTATTCAATTTCCAACTCATGAAAGAAAGAAGAAAAAAACCTTACAAATTTATAGGTGATTGTGTGAAGTTAAATGAGAAAGATTCTGACAAAACTGATATGCAAAAGTTGATTTCAACTTATGAAAGAAGTTATTAGTTATAGTACTCTAACTTATTGCAACATCATTTCAACTTTTCTTCCATACTAAACTTTTACTCTATACAAGTGCTTGGGAAAAATATTATCCACACTACTAATAAATTTACTGTTGGATTCTAAGTTGTATGGCCCACTACTGATAACTGATGAACCATTCCAATAACATTTAAGAAAACGAAGGTAGGAGTTCAAGACATATGCTTTCAAACAGAAAAATAAAAAACACGAACCACACACTTAAATCAACAAATATGTTGATGTGTATATGTACATGAAAAAGATTAATCTTGTGTAACCTGAATTCTATTTGGAAAAACAGTCCTGGACAACCACGCAGATTCTTTAAGACTGTAACTGCTCCGTCAACATTACTACATTCAACAAACCAACCACATCCCATGTGCATTTTTGCTTGTGTCAACCGTGCAATGGAACCAGAGTTTCCAATAGCAAGGTTGCAAATACTCATTAGCTCATCATCTGTGAGGAACTGGGAGCTACTATGAGGAATTGTTATCCACAGAGTGTTGGATGGCATTGCATCTTCCTCACGCGTGGAAGAAGCGCAACTATTTCCAGTCATATAATTATCATGGAGACCTATGTTTTGATTAATATTATACTTTGCACGCAATGAAGCTAGTATGTTACACAAGTGAGACATTCTCGTTCGACTGCTGTCGGCAGGGCTCCCATGTAAAGCTCGAGCATGAGGTGATCCAGCAGAGTTGCTGACCTTGAGGTCCAGGTGAGCAGGGGCAGGCAAAGGTCTTGCACCATCCATATAACCATGCCCACTTACAACATTAACTGTTCCTGGACCAAAATGTGGGCTATAACTACTTCTTTCTCTTCGGAGCTGTCTCAGATGCAACATGACGGAGGCAGCTTCTTCAGGGCTTTCAAACTCCATAAGCAACGCACACTCAAAGCTAAGATCAATTACAGCGAGAGGACCCTTATAAACTACTTTCCTTGATTCATGAAGAATCTCATCCTTGGCCCATTGACTGGAAACATTTCCAACATAAATATGAGAACTAGAGCCAACTGCAACACCATTCACTGTACCCCTACTACCAAGTCCCACATCCATGAATTTTACACGGCAAGGAAAATTTCCAGGTGCACAGTGTCGAGCTTTTATTGCGTCCATTATTCTTCTGTACTCAACTAAAGCAAATCCATTCAATGGGAAGAATATAAACTTTTCAATAGGACCAAACCTCTCTATTTGAAACCTAATATGGCTTTCAGGCATGTCAGGTGCCACACAACCTACCCATAGCTGCCTAGAAGCAGCAACAATATCTACAGCAGCAGGATCCCCGTCAAAGCACAAAACAATTTGACTTTTGGTTAAAGAAGTTGGTGACATAAAACGATGATTGGGAGAAGCCAGAACATTGCTGACAGCTCCACTAGAGGACCTCGACAGAGGTGAATTGAAATTTATATTTGAAACTTGATTTTTCTCAACATTTGGGAATTCATTTCTACCATCAAATGAATTACTCCTAAAGTCTACTGCTGTTCTAACTGTAGGTGAGAACATCTGATGGCTTACAGAGTCCCTAGGTGTGGAACATCTAACATGGGGTATATCACCTTTCTCAACGCCCACAGACCTCGATACCCCTCCATTATCAAAATGCGAACCTGCTTTAAAAATAGGAACATTGTCAAGAGAAACAGAAGAGAAATGAACAGTCACATATTTTTCAGACACATTATCAGTGAAACTATCACTAGAAGAACCAACATGAACTCATAAATTGCTACCTTTTTGTGATCTTTCACCAATATTTTCAAGTTCCTCAGAGATCCTAGGAATCACATAGTTTCTATTCGTGAAGATTGAAGAATCGGACTTATCTTCATCACTATCTACTTGACAGTCTTCTAACTCTGTCTGTTGAGCGAACATTCCAAGAATTCCTTGCAATACTGATGTAGTTTCCGGTGAAGCATTAGTGAGCGAGTCAAGCAACTTCTTACATCGGCGCAGAGTCCACTTCCGCAGTGAGGGGTCCTTGTTAAGAACCTTATATAGAAAGGACATGCAACAGTCTCTTCAGTAAGAAGCAATTAGAACTAAAACTTTAAATTAAACAGCATAAACAAAAAGTACTAAATTTGCAACGGAGCTCTTTCACGAGCAATGTATATGCTACAGAAGTCAATTAATAACTACATATCAGCATTCAACCATACAAAAAAAAAAACTCGGCCATGACTAGCACAACAGAAAATAACATAACAAAAGATCAATTGCGCCATCATGGCTAACCAATCGAATGCTTATTGTTGTGAGTATGTAATATGTAATTATCGTCTTAGCCTCATAGGCAAATATTATGTAGTTCTCAGTAACTTTTGTATTGGGCTCATCAATCAAGCCAGTTAAGTAGAGCTTAGTCTGTATAATTGGATTAGTGCTTGTGCATAATTCAATAATATTTCAAAATACTTATCCATATGGTATCACAAGCCAAATAGAATGAAATATTGGGATATAACAAGAGCTACACTGGAAATAGATTATGGAAATGTAGAATTAACACTGAATATGGACATAGGATTTGAGGGAAACCTCCTTACAATATGGATGAGAAAGGAAAAATGTAGTATTCAATACCCTTGAGCCAGAGAAATCTCCCTGAGCTCTTCCTTACCAATAACCTCCTAATTCATTTCCTACCTATTCAGTTACAATTTTCCCCCCAAATACTCAATTCCCAGCCTCTCTCTTCCCTTCGCCGCACATTCTTTCCCCTTCCTAGACTACCACCTGTCCACTCTACCATCCTCTTCGCCTTCTCACTTGCTCCTTCCACTTCAAGTGCAGCCAAAACACACTGATTAATTGGGCCATTCACTTCCAAATCAGCATCCTCCTTGAGCTCATTATCTACAACTGGTCTCTTTCTCATTCACTCCCTCCTCCTGTACACTCGAGCCACGGGCCTATCACCTTCATTCAACTCTCTTGGCTGTCTTCATTGCAGTCTTTGGAACCATCGGTTTGACCTATATTGCTCTTTGGATGTCACCCATTACAGCAATTTGTTGGCATCGTCTGTCACTATTCAATTTTGTTAAACATTGCCTGCCACTGATGTCGAACCGGCAACGACACTAAGAGGATCATCACCCCAAAACCTGCTCGAACCCAGAAGATCACACCATGACCCCCTCACACCACAATAGTGACTTCCTTTCTCCAGTATGTGCAACCCAAGCCCTCAAGGTTCGATGGTATCCTCGTTGGTGTCTCCTGTTCTGTTTGAAAGGGCCCACCTTCGATCTGAGCTCCTTTTTTCCTGGGTCATTTGAATCCCATATGTTCTTGTTCCTCTCATTGTTTTCAATACCACCTTGCCGATCTCCTCCATTGCACTATCCCTACATGGGCCGACTGGGACCACTTCCAGCTTCTGGGCCTCACGTCTGACTCATTTCATCCTTGACTTCTCTTAATGTCACTGGTGCTATTCCTGTGTATTTGTGGATACTTGACATCATTGCAACTGATTGTATATGATTGTGTTCCTCGTATTTTGTATCCTACTCCACACTATCCAGAAATCAACATCTTATCGCTGCTAATGGATCTTGAGCTCCTATTACTAAACGCGGCAACATTCAACTTCACCCTTCCTTACACTTCAATAATGTCCTAAATGTTCCCAGTCTCTCCAATAATCTCGCTTCTATATACAAACTTACACGGGACCTGAAATGTGCAGCAACCTTTTTTCCATCCATTGTATTTTCAGGATTTAGCCAAGGGAAAAAATTGGATTTGCTAGAGAACATATGTACTACCTTGTTGATAAAAGAGGTGATGCATGTTCTGATCAGAAGGTACTATTGCCGTGCCTTTGACACGAGTCCAAATCTCCTACCTCCCAAGTTTAGCTTCAACACAAGTGCTTGGGCATCCCCATTTTTGTTAATTAATTCTATGTTTCCAGCTTTGTTTTCTAAAAAGTCTGTTGAATCTTTTAAATGAGATACGTGTGAGTTTTCTAAACACCTTTGTGTTACTTCTTTCCCTAGTTTTTCATAAAAGAGTTCAACCATTTGCTGATAATTAGGAATCTACTTGTTTAGGTGATTAGGGATCTATCTGTTTCTAATATCTCTGGTGTCAGATGGCTTGTATTTATTGATTTTATTGTACTCAAGTAACTTCACTTTTCATGAAAGGTAAATCAAAATACCGAAACTTTTCATTCAATTTTCATATGGTACAAACTTAATTTGAGAAACACATCAAAAGTTTATGTTCTAAGAATAAAAAGGAATGAGTTAATCAGAGGCTTTCAAGCTTTTATAGTATACATCGCATCATTCATGAATTTACGGTTGACACCCCAAAGCAAAATAAGGCCACAAGAAAGGAAAAATTGTCTCTTACGTGAAGTTGTTTGAGCCTTCCTCTTTCAAATGCCTGTCTCAAAATAATATTAGAGATAGGTAGTATTGATTGCTGCCAATTTGATTAATCGGATATCCCGTGTTTTGAGTAATGTAATGTTTGTTTTGTTTCTCACATTTGTTTGTTTTTATTATCATCTAGAGCTTTTAGTCTCAGGTCTTTGGGTGTGTTGCTTTTGTCCATGTTCATAAACCACATTGAACTAAGTTGGATTCCCGTGCAGTCAGGTGCTTCTTTTTGGGTTATGCCTATGCATCTAGCAAAGAGGGCTATAAATGCTGCTACTATCCTCCTAAGTTTTTGATACTTTGTTTCTATGGATGTCACCTTCCATGAACATGTCCTTCACCCCTCCTCCAATCACCTTCAGGAGGAGAATGGTAATTTAAAATTTGATTCCAAATTTCTCATCCGTAGTCTTTGTCTTCCAGATCAACATTTGAGTCAATTGTTTCTGTTCTTGTTCCTCGTCTGTCTTCTGTTTAAAGGAATCAGTACCTTCCACCAGTATTAGAAGTAGTGAAGAACAAGGATAATGAACCGGCCTTCGTGTACTGATGCAAATTATGGAGGCTATATCGATGTGTCTTTCTGGAAGCTTGACTGTGAAAGCTATGTTGATGTGTTTTTTAACACAATGACAGTAATAAAAAATTTCTGCTTTAGATGACAAGCCCTAAAGCTCAAGTTAACTTCAACTTCTATAATATATGCAGTTATGCACAACTATTTTAAGACAAGGCTATTAAAGGTTTAAATAATAGATAAGGGCATAGGTGGAATTCTTCCAAGGGAGAGATCACCATGAAAAAAACAGCATGGTTTTCCTAGTTGCATAAATACTTTTCAGACTAGACCAATAATAAAGCTCAAAATAGACAGAGAACATGCATGTAATAACAAAAAAGAAAGATAAAAAATGCATGTAATAACAAAAAAAACTAGGATGACAAAAAATGAAAAATACATAGAGCCAATAAATGATATACATATATATATACACACACACACATACAAATATACATGAAGATAACAAACACAGCATTACCAGCATAAGCAAACAGCTCTTTTGAATCGCATCGGAGATATGGTTGTCATTGGTGACGGCTTTCTCGCCAACCTCAATCTCTTTGATGCCTTCCTCAATAGAATCGTTACATGATTTAGGTCCATCATTTGCTCTACCCAAAAGGTGAACTGCTTCATCATAATTAAGCATGCTAGTCACCATGCTCAGAAAACGCTGTCCTTCCTTAGAAGATCCCTCTTTTGTGGTGGAGCCTAAGAGTTCCAAACAAGCTGCAAGCAATTCTTTTGGACAAGAGAAGAATACCCTAAGTATACATAATGCACGGAACTTAGACAATTTAGTCAATGAAGAATCATCTTCATCTAAAACCTTTTGTTTCAATTCAGAAAAGACCTCGGGATTATCTTGCATATTCAGGAAATTTTTGTCAATCATCTTTAAGACATCATTTCCCTCAAATAAGGCAACAAAAAAGGTGAGCACATTTTGAAAAACTGTTGAGCGAATTCCTCTAATTACAGCTGATGTTGGTGCTACTGAAGAAGCAATGCAGCAAATATCAGCCAATCCGAAAATACATGCTTTAGCAGTTTCAAATGCAATACCATTGGAATCCTCTTCCTTACTAGTCAATGCCAAACTCCAGTTATGCATATTGATAACGACTTTGGCTGCGGCTTCCAAAGCTGTTGGACAGTGACCAGCATATCGAGGAATTAAATCGGCCACAATTCTTTGTACACTTGTACAACCTGACACATTTTAAAAGTTTCACTTTGAGAAAAAGAGAATTCCAACTCCAATCATGAAGATTTTTCTATCAGTTCCTACATTATGGGCAATGAGATATATTTGCTTGCATATTAAGCATTTAATAAGGTTACAAAATCACACCATATGATGTACGCATATGGTTATTTGAGGTGATATTGAAACTTAAATATCTTGTGCTTTATGCAACTAATTTGGCCTTAAGTGGGGAGATTCTGAAATCCAAGATGCTAACATGCAAAAATGAAACATATCAGTGCGTGTAACTTGGACAATTCTAGTTCAAATGTACAGAAAGCTGCGGTTTACCTCAGTGATTCAATCAAACATGGAATTCCTACATGGGTCAGTAGAGATATAGATTGAGCTGAAATTTAGCTGAATCAGTAATTCAACAGTGGCAGGTGAAGCATTTTAAATCTCAGTCACAATGAGTATTTGGATGGATTAGGACTTCAGTGCTTAGCGTTATTCCTTGTAATCTCCATTGATCATATTTGATTGATTCTTCATTCTATCTTGTTTATGCACGAAGGTCTATTGTCTACTTTAAGTTGAAACATGTTAAATTCTGTCTTGAATTCTCCTATCACTACTATTCTCTGTTTGCACTCCTGATTTTAACATTACCTTACAATTTAACGAGTATATCCCTATCTTTTTTTTTAAATGGCAAATGTTATGGTTAGTTGTTAGATTATTTTTTTTCTCTTTCGCCCAGGTTTGAACTCAAGACTTCAAACACCTTATCCCTTAGCTCAACCCCCTCCTCACCTATATCCCTATCTGTTATTTTGGGGGAGTCGGTCATAGCGATACATGCTCAGCAGACATGCCTCGTGGTGACACATGTATCACTGTCACTGACTAAGACAAAACAATTTTGATGTGAATTGAAATTTGGAGGATTAAAAACTGATTCTAGAAGTGTAGAATTAATTTTGCCTCCAAAATTGATTCTAACTCGAAGCTAGAATTTGTAGCTTTGGGCTTCTACAATTGGTTTTTAGCCTTGAATTCATTTTTCAACTCACTTTTACATGAATGTATTCAAACAAAAATCACTTTACATTCAACTCACTTTTAGGCAGAATCAATTTTACAAGATCAGTTCATTCAAAATCAATTTATCTCACTGCATAGCCATTCCAAACAACATTGGATATCATTTTTTTTCCACTTTCATTACTCAAAACACAGTGTTAAAAGGAATACCACAGCAACCAATTACAGAAACTAAATTTTGAGGCAAATAAACAACAAAAGCTAGTTGAATTCCATGCACAGACTATTCTACAGTAAACTCAAGATTAAATACCATCCAAATACATCCTAAAACCCTAATTAACAAGTAATTGCATCCTAAAACCCTAATTAACAAGTAAATCATACACAAAGAAATTCTAATTGAACAACACAAAGTCTGCAGAAAGAAATGACGTAAAACGGTTACCTCTTGAAGAAGCGATGAGAGCAAGAAAATTCTGATCAAGATCAGGTATGGAGGAAGATTGTTTCTGAAGGATGCAACGTTTAATTCGCTTGTAACCTTCATAGAGGTTTCGAACTGCGTCTTTGTTTCTGCGTTTCGAGAGAATTTCATCCTGAGACAACGGCGGAGTAGGTAGGGTCTGCAGAAAGTGAGCGCTAGTTTCCGGTTGTGGCGATTCCAACAGTGGAGAATCGTGGAGCTTTCGCTTTTTTAGAGGATGTTCGACGGAGGTCATGGCGGTGGTGGTGGAGAGTGGTGAGTTTGTTACGGTGGTTTCTGTATGTTGTCGTTTGAGTTTCGTTGTGTTGAGAAGATTCTCCTCCTCCATTGGAGTTGTTTGGAAATGGTTAAAGAGTGAGAGTCATGTGTTAAAAACAAGGAGTGTTAAGAATTTTGTAAGATTCTTGAGGATGAATGAGTTTAGTTTACCAAAAGTAAAAGATTCTTCCGATAAATCATCATTTTGCTTCAAATTTATTGTTCTTATAAAACTTTACTTCAAATTTATTGTTCTTATAAACAAAACTTTAGTGTGTTTTTTTTTTTTAGGTTAAAAGACAATTTCATTAACGATAGTCTGAAAATAAATCAAATGTCTAAGACTGCAGAAATATAAGGCGGAGTTTCTTCAATCCATATGCAATCTAAATTCTTAAGAGTATATTTAGTTAAATAATGAGCAGTTTGGTTGGTTTCACGCCTAACATGCAAAAAATTTAAACTACGAAAGCTATCATTAAAGCTAATACAATCTCGAATAATAGAGCCAACATAGTTTGTTTTTTTAAAAAAAATAAAATTTTTATGTTTAATAATAATAAGTAACTATTTTGGTGATGGGATAAACTTGAAGGCAAGAGATGAATGTTTGTCTTAGTTAAATCACCACATAATTTTTTATCTAAAAATAAATTGTCTAAAATATTAAAATAACATTTTGTCTATCAAATATCGTATTAAACAAAAATTTATTCAAAATCACATAAGTGTTTTAGGTATTATCTATATATCTTTGTAAAGGAAACTTGAGTTGTTCTCATGCAAGCTTTATGATGATGTGACACTCTAGAAAAGCTTCATATCGTTTTAATATATTCTTAATTTTAATAAAATAAAATTCTCACATTCATGAGTTATCCTCCACTATATATCAATTTATATCTGATTAATGAACCACTATTATCCTCAAAGTGGAATTGATTTACTATAGCCATTTAAAAAAATTGCAACGGTTTTCATGCACCTAGCCAATTATAAAGCACTTCCTAATTTCTTACACTAATTCTCACATTCATGAGTTATCCTCCACTATATATCTAATTAATGAACCACTATTATCCTCAAAGTGGAATTGATTTACTATAGCCATTTAAAAAAAATTGCAACGGTTTTCATGCACCTAGCCAATTATAAAGCACTTCCTAATTTCTTACACTATCGCCTTTGGATATTAGAAGTATCTCATGACATTCCTCCAAATATAACTTACAAAAAAATTTAATGTCTAATTTTTCAGATTATTCCCACCCTTTATGACACCAACTAATTCCACATTCCTTTTCTACACATTTGACAGTTTCAAATAGGCACAACTCATCTTTTTCTACTCACACATTGTATTATTGATCGATATGAAAAAATAATAATTTGTAGACTGATCAGTTATAATTTTTATTACGTTTATTGTCTTAGTTTATGATCATTGTGTGTATAAATATGTGATTTTAGGTCATCTTTACTTTCTTACTCTTCACACATGTCTTCATCTTCTTTGTTTTTTTTTTTTGCAAGATATTGAACTTAATCTATAATTCCGTCTAATATTTCTTCTTTTGTTAGTTTCATTGCAGGTTTAAAAAATGGAAAATTCTATGGTGAAGCCATGAAAATGACTTTTTTTTAGTAAAGTTAACACTATAACATCAAAAATGTAATGAGTAACACCCCACTGTTTGTACAATGACATCAAAAGTTCAATCCTTATAGTATCATCAATTCATCAGATATATAAGACTACACTTAATCTAATTTTATCCTACCTTGTTATAAGTGTAACACCCCACAAAGTGTAACACTTAAGACTATCACATAATATCATCAACTTTGTTTGCATGTTAAAGATTACAATGATAAAATAGTACATGTAAGTCCAAGATGTTGTAAGCATTACTAGATGAATTGCTATTGATCATTAATCACTAATCAACAATTTAAAAATGAATCAAATATTAAGATCAAAATTAACTTTTTCAAAAAAGTCAGTTTCTTGACTACACCGTAGAAGCTCCCTTAAAAAATAGGTAGATTTTGTTGAAGGGTCACTTCTTACATAAAAAGGTAGTCATCTTTACATAAATATTGAATTTTTTCCATTATTTTTTACTTATTATGTACTTTAGTGGTTTGTTATATTTATCATCTTGATTCGTTAACAAGGAGCATAAGAGTTTGCTTGTTAATCAAGAACCAAAAATATGAAATGAATGTGTTTTTGTAAAAGCGACAACAATATGCAAGGATGGAGAAACAAACGATAAGGTTATGGTGTCATATCAAAGGTGGTGATGTGTGAGCCTCAGTGTGTTTGGTGTAATCATGAAAGTTTGAATTGTTGATGATTTGAATGACACTCTTGGTATCATAATACATATGAACGCGATTAGAAAGATGGACACTTATATCAATCAATGAAAGAATAAGAAAACAACATTTGCCTCTTGGACTTGCAAGAAATGAGAGAATATTATAAACAACTACAAAAGCATGTAGTGTTGGAACAAAGAGTGTTTCACAAGTCACCTATTGAGTTTTGACAATAACAAGGTATTAAAAATAATCAATTGGATATGCTAAACAATTTGTTCAAAGTGTACAGGATCTATAATCAAAGTACTATTCATAAAGATTCTGATTGAACAAGTGCAAGAGCAAAGGAATTTTATTTGAAGCTTAGAGCATCTGGAAGAATGAGTCTGAAGAACTGCGTCTGAAGAATGCGTCTGAAGAAACGAGTCTGAAGAAGAGCTCCTGAAGACACGACATCAGAAGCAAGGTCATCAGAAGCACTGGTCATCAAAAGCATATCTCGCCAGAAGCTACTTCATTAGAGTTGACAAAGGACATTGTACGAAGTGTACGGCCACGAACTCTGCAACCACCATCTCTGCAATCCTTGTCTCTACAACAAGACAAAGATAACAGTAACATTGCTGCAGACGTTGTTCCTTTTGTTTTGGAATGGATTTGAAATAAGTTCTTCATAGGACAACTATCAAATCAGGCAAGTTGATGTAACGGCTAAATTCTCAACGTCTCTCAACTCCTCTATATATAGGGATGAAGACTTAGAAAATATACATACATATCAATCTAGATATTCAAGCAAAAGGCCAATACTCTGCGCAAAACGTCGAAAACAAACATCAACAACTTAGAGA
>Ga0315914_1001924_pt1 | contig 31690 bp, 14 predicted proteins | sample MpolenodulesMG_FD_203920 | JGI IMG/M metagenome (GOLD analysis project Ga0315914, IMG submission 203920) | Medicago polymorpha root nodule microbial communities from Los Angeles, California, United States - elongated nodules | ecosystem: Host-associated > Plants > Roots > Nodule | place: USA...
ATCTACCCTCTTCTATTTCTCTATCCCCCAATTTCAAGGGTTTCTTCATTCCCTTCAACTCTTTCTCTCCTTTTTTCAGGTCTGTTTCTTTCTTCCATTTCTCTTTTTTATTGGCTCTCAAAATTGAAATAATTATATCTTTTTTTCTGTTTGAGTGTGATTTTTCCTTTCTATGCATTTTTGCTTTGTGTTATTTTTCAATGTAGAGCTGAATTTCAACTTCCCACAATTGTGATCAGCTGCATTTTAATATCTCACAAGCACAATAAATCTTAGACCCTATTTGGATGAACAACTTAATTAATTGTTTTTATCATATAATTGCTTATGTATAAGCTATTTCTATAACATATAAGATAAAATAAAGTGAAACTTTTTTTATAAGCTATCCTGGAGAGCTTATGAAAATAAACTAAAAACAACTAATGTGTCATACTCATAGGTTGGTTTCATAAGCTCTCTCGAACAAGTGCTTATGCCAGTAGATAAATTCAAATAAGTCAATTCAAACAAGTTTATTATATTGATCTTAAGAATCTTACATCTTCTCATTTGATATTGTGCATTAAAATAAGGCTTTGACTTGATGTTGAGATGATTAGAACAGAAGAAGCAATGTTACATAAACAAACAAAAAAAACAAGCAAATTTATATGAGCTTATAAGAAAATTGAAGAGTAGGATATACCCTTGGCTTTTGCTGTTGATTATAGTACACTCTAATACCTTTATCATCATTGTTTGAGTTGGTGGGATATTTGGTAATGAAAACCACTTCACAATTGCTTTAGTACAACACAAATGTGGAATGGTTGTAAATGGAGTACAACCCATTTACATCTCAACTACAACTATAGCATGAAAATGAGTTAAAACTTGAAGCTTGAAAGTGATTTTCTACCCTTTGGAGCAAAAATAAGTTGAGGATTAAAAATTAAATATAGCATAGCATTAGTCAATTGCAGTTGAAAATTATTGTGCATTAATTCTCAATCGTTGAATATGAATAGACACGCGATATGCAGATGAAAATATGCGTGACCTTACTACCTAGAATTATTAGTAGCAAATGAGGTTTTGAATATGTTCTTGATCATGTGCGGTACTTACTCGTACATCTTTTGCCAGTTCCTGTTGACCCTTTCAATTCAGCATGTCAAGTTTGGAAGAACCACTTGGTGTTGACAAGTTGCCAAGTATGGCTACCATTGATAGGATTCAGAGGTTCTCATCTGGTACTTGTCGTCCGAGAGTAGATAACATCGGTATTGGAAACTTCTGGCTCGAAGGACGAAGTTGCAGTACATCTAACAGCTGCAAGTGAGTCATCAAACATTGCAACTTAAGTTAGGCTCTCAAATACATTTAAGGGAAATGCTAACTACCAGTATAGTATACTATTTTATTTGTTATCTCTTTTAGCTTTTATCGATAACACACCGTTTTCGATCTTGATTCCAGTGATGATGATGATGAGTATTCAGTAGAGACATTTCCATGGAAAAGACAAACAATAGACTTCTCCCAGGATGTATCGTTCAGCCCAAAGGCTAATACCAAAGCGAGGAACTCAGTGAAATTTGGAACAATTGATAATTCATTCTCTGAATGCCAGTATAGTCCAAATCACAATAACAAAGACATTACAAATTTGACATATAAGGTAATTCAGTGGCTTCAAGAGATTTCAATTTTTCTGCAGTTGATTTTTATTACCATATTTTTTTACAAATTTTTAATGATTGGACAATGGCATAATGTAGCTTCTGAAAGATATACCGAAGTTTGTAAAGATTGTGGAAGTTGGTCCAAGGGATGGATTACAAAATGAAAAGAACATTGTACCTACAGCTGTAAAGATTGAATTAATTCATAGACTAGCTTCTTCTGGATTATCTGTTATAGAGGCAACAAGTTTTGTATCTCCCAAATGGGTCCCACAGGTACAATGGCACTCATCATTAGTTGTAACTTCATATTGATGATTTTTGAGAATGATTTCTGATATAAATTTTCTATCGCTTAGATCAATGTATGTTTAATACGAACTCTATTGGAATGTTTGTATTGGAAAAAAATGAAATTCTTTTGTCAAGATTTGAAAGATTTCTATTGAATAAAATCAAACGCATTCGCAGACTTTTGAATTCCTTTTGTAACTATTATCTTTTATTTTGCCATCTGTCTGATTTTTATATATTTTATTTCTTTGTATTTCAGCTGTCTGATGCAAAGGAAGTAATGCAAGAAGTTTGTCACTTGAGAGGTGTCAGATTGCCAGTTCTGACCCCTAATATAAAGGTACGTACATCACGAATAGCCATAAAGAGAAATATGTATATGCAGAACTTTGATCGGTTACTTGTATAGGGTTTTGAAGCTGCTATAGCAGCTGGTGCTAAAGAAGTAGCTGTTTTTGCATCAGCTTCTGAATCATTCTCAAAATCAAACATTAACTGTGGTGTTGAAGAAAGTCTTGTTCGTTATCGAGCTGTTACCCGTGCTGCTAAAGAACTCTCAATTCCTGTACGGGGGTATGTCTTTTACTTTTACAAAATATTCCTTAACACTCCATCATATTACTCACCTTCTAAAACATTTCTCAAAATCAGTATTAAACATCTTAAGTTTATTTGTTATGTTCCAATGATGTTTATATTATGTCCATTTCAATTAGCTTATTTGTTTTCAAATGTGATAGGTATGTATCATGTGTTGTTGGATGCCCGATGGAGGGACCAATCCTTCCCTCGAAAGTGGCATACGTTGCTAAAGAATTATATGAAATGGGTTGCTTTGAAATTTCCCTTGGTGACACAATTGGAGTTGGTACACCAGGTAATTAGTTAGATGAATTTTATTTTATCATTAAAATTAAATACTCCAAGCTTGATGCAGTAGTTGTGGTGTTAGTGTATTTGGTTATTTTGTTGATAAACAAGAATCTCTATTATTTCAAGACAATATTTTTAATATAAAAAATTTGTTAGGAAAAACTGACCTCCATGGAAGAATTCTCGAACAAATGTCAAACTAAATGCTTTGATTTTTTTGTTAAGAATTTTTATTGATTCCATGAATATGACATTGTTCCATGTTCGTTCTGTCGTGTTCAGGAACTGTTGTCCCTATGCTCGCGGCTGTAATGGCTGTTGTTCCGATAGACAAACTTGCTGTCCACTTCCATGACACTTATGGCCAGTCCCTTTCAAATATTCTCGTGTCTCTCCAAGTAAGTCATCAACTTATAGCTTTGGCTTTTTACTTGTCATTTCGTGGATAAGACTTGATGAGCTTGCCACTTAAACATCAAAGTTCTAATCCATGTAATGGCTATTGAAAGAGTTTGTTTTGCTGATTTCATTCAAGTTGCAATGAAAGAGTTCCAATTATATATGTAGATGTTTACAAACAAGCTTAAACCATGCCTACATTTAGGGCTTGTCTGGAATGGTTTGTTTGATCTTTTCTACGGACATAAGCACTTGTGAAACTGTTTGGGAGAATTTATGCAAACAATATATGTGATGTTCATTTGTTGGTTTCATTTTCTTTTCATAAACTCTCGAGGGTAGCTTATAAAAGAACCTATAGCTTATATGACTTTATTTTATCTTTTATAATAGAAATAACTAATACATAAGCATTTATATGATATAAGCACTTAATTAAACCGTTTGTTCAAATAGGGTTCACTGTGGCACTGATCTTAATTATCTGATCAATCATTAATTTGTATTTATTATACAGATAGGGATTAGTACAGTGGATTCCTCTGTTGGTGGTCTTGGCGGGTGTCCATATGCTAAGGGAGCTACAGGAAATGTTGCTACAGAAGATGTTGTGTACATGCTGAATGGAATTGGTGTCAAAACCAACATTGATCTTGAAAAGCTCATGTTGGCTGGAGACTTCATCAGCAAGCATTTACGGCGGCCATCCAGTTCAAAGACTTCCATTGCTTCCAACATATATCTAATATAAATGTTATGTTATGTTCCATAATATGCATGCTTCACACAGTGACATGATGATTACTTCACATTATTATATGTTCCTTTTTACTTCATACTATCCGACCCGTTTCTGAGATTTTGATGGCCTATGACAAACCTATTATTTAGGCCCTAACTAACAAGTATATAAATAATTTTCTTGAGAGTGATAGTTTTTATTTTGTTAAGAAATAATCTAATAAAAACATCAGCCTTCATGCAAAAAAAACATTGAGTTTGTTATTTAATATCAATAAGTTTAGACAAAAACATTCTATACGGACATTTCTACATGCAACGTTACTAGTGATTGCAATACTTTTTTCACAAAAAAGATTAGTTGCATCAACATCCAACACCTTCTTTTAGAATTTAAATATTGTTTTTTGTTTTGGGTTTAACGAACCTTTTTATTATAGGGCTCAAATTGTAGAATTATTTTTGTCTAGGATGATTGTCATTTTCGCCTTGCCTCAGATATAGTCTTACATAGGGCTGGCAATGAACCGAACCAACTCGACAATAGTTCGAAACTCGATTCGACAATCAACTCGTTGAATTTGGTTCATGAACCAAATGAGCTGAACTTGAGCTGAAAATTAAGTTCGTTAAATAAATGAGTTGAACTTGAGTTATATATAGTTTGACTCGGTTGATTCATGAGCTGACTCGATAATATACATACATATATCTTTATATATATATATATATATTAATTTAGTAAAAATTAATATAGTACAAACTTAAATATTAAAAGAAAAATATCTTCCTTAAAAAAAAAAAAATCTATTTGTCCCACATCGGTTAGTTTAAACACATTAGTAAGGATAAGTAATTGTAAATAGAGGCACAATAGTACGGGTAGCACTACAGTAGAACCTATAAGGTGCGCATGATTTTTTACATAGTGTTCTTTAGACCAACATGGCCAACACTTTAATATTAGTTCAATTTTTGTTTTCTTAAAAAGTAAATTAAAATGTCAAGGTATATTTTTTTGACAAAAACAAAAAAAAACTTTTGAATTATGTTATTCGAGCAAACGAGTTGAACCTAACGAGTCAAACTGAGTTGTTGGTGAATTTTAAACGAGCCAAACTCGAGCTAAAAAAATGGTTCGTATCGAACTCGAGTCGAGTTTCGAGCCAAGTTAATTCTTATCGAATCGAGTCGAGCTCAGACTAGTTCGACTCGACTCGACTCATTTCCAGCCCTAGCTACAGAAGATGAATGTATAGTTCCACTCACATGGATGAGTTTTGGAAAGATAGAAGACAAGGGAAGACAATTTTCCTCCTAATTATTTTTCTCCATCTTACACATGTTTGTTTTGTGGAACTTATTAAAAAACAAAAATTTGGTATAGAATTATAACAAGTGATTCAGCTATCCCATTACTTTAAGACCACATTTCCATTAGTGATTTGTGATTTCATTATTGATTTAACTAGTGTCAAAATTGCATCCCCAAAAAAAGTGTCAAAATTACATCAAAAAATATAAATAAGTATAACCAAAAAAAAAAAAGAATTTGTTTTTTTCCATATCAACGGCACAACACATGTGCTTCTGCACCCACTCAATTCCTGGTGTCAATATCAATGCTTTTTTCCTTTTCCTAATATGACTAAAGTCTTCATCAAATTTACAAACCACCAAAAATTAAACCTGCTTTCTTTCCTTTTGAGTATTTGTTTTATTTGATTCATGCAAAACAATCACGTGGTCACATGCATAGCTTTGTTCAAAGTTCAAACAACCTCTATCGATGAGAGGATTGAGACTATAAAATCGAAGAAGAGGTCAGGTAAGTTACAAGAAAAAACTTGAGAGGAACAAGAGAAAAACACCGCCATTATTTCCTTCTTCTTACCCAAACCCATTTAAAAAAATACCCAACCAAAAACAAGGAAAAAAGAATGAAAAGACAATGAAATATTGTGAGACAACACACTCCTTTCCTTTATGTCTATCGAGTTGCAAGAGGTAATGGTGTTTTAGGGTTCTCATTCTCTTGATCTTTCATTTCCATTGGGTCAGGCTTTTCTTTTTAATGCATATATTTTATTTTTCTTTGGAAAAATTCATTGCTCCAAATCACTTCTACTTTTTTTGTATTAACTATGGTATCCGAAGAGAATGAAGATAGAGTGGTTAGTTTGCTTTTCAAAGTTCATCGAATCGAATCAAATCAAATATGTTGTAAATTAACGTGAACAATCACAAAATAAATCAGGAACCGGCGCAGAATCACGAGCAAATGAACAACAAACAATTCGTGACCTTTACTTCAAAATGTTGGAAAAGGGTTTTAGCATAAGTTGGATAAGTTACATACAAAATACTAGAAATAGAAGGGAGAACCTTTTATCTCTAGTGTTGTTGTATGGAATATTTCTAACTTTTTCCTAGACTTATCCAACTCTGGTTGACGAAAAGATTGTGATCAATCGATGGTCATTTCATGGTTTTTCAATTGCTCGTGATTTGATTTGGTGTTGTATAAATGATTTGCTTTGAAGTTGACATCAATTTACAACAATCTTAAGAATTGTGTGCAAATCCCAAGAGCACAACACGTCCTTCAACAAGAACTAAATAACACACCTGAGTTTTGTTTATAATAAATTTCACTATTGAGTTTAATTTTCTTATTTATTTATTGTACAAATGTGAATATTCATTTTAGAGAAATGTTAGGGTCACACCCACTAACACTCTCTTTTTTTAGTTGATTTTAACTGGTAACCGGATTCATCTTTACCATTTATTTTATTTTTGTAATTAAATCATATTTTAATTGTTCATCTTCTCTGCATAACCAGCAATAACACAAACATGATATATTAGCTTAAAAAAAGATCCAATTTCAATTTTCTTGTCAATCCTCCTCCTCCCAATTTTGTTCTTATGTTGTTTAATTTGCTTGCTATATTGAATGTTTATATAGATTTTCAATTACGACACTCCAGAAACAAAACCCAATGGAAACATTTTCTTTTATATTTGAATAAAACAAAGGTGGGATGGTCAGAAGCAAACAGAAGGAGATGGGTTGCCATGTAGGTTTTTCTTCCATGGACTCTGTTATTTACTCAAAGCCAGCGTTTCACAACCAAGAGTTTAAGAAAATGTCATAAATATTCTAGAATGCAATCTAGAATATACCTCCAACATTTATAAATAGCCAAACATATATACAATTGTATTGAAGCCCTTGTGATGTAAATGTCACTAACATCGTGGCATCACCACACTATATCTCTCCTCCTAAAATATGTTAATGATTAATGCGTTGTCTCTTATCTCATATTACTAAACACACCACCATTAACTCTCACACTGATTTTTTTTAATAGTAGTATCAGAGTTACGTTATGTCTTTCACTAGACGTAGCAAAATATTATCTTCTATCACCCAATTATATCTATTCTATAATAGGCTTCTATTATCCTACTAAACTAAAAAAATGAGGTCTTTTACTCGAACACAAAAAGAGTACAAATAGCCACACAACCCTACTCTATTTGAGTTCAAACCCAAAACTAAGAAGGCAAGAGAGGAGTTCAGGTAACCTAACAGTCTGACTCTCTTAAGTTTAAGTCCAACTAATGTTGTAAATCTATGACAAATAAGTCTCAAGTTCAGATAGAGCAAAAGCCCAATCAATTAGTAAAGTGGAGACCTACGGCCTTTGATGCTCAACTTCAACATAGGAAGAAAAATACAACTACTAGAGCAAGAGAGAGTCCCTATCAAGATTATTCTACAGGATTGCTACATGTTCCTAGGGAACAAAATACGTGTGCAAATTTTATGGCTAAGGAATGATCACATGCAAAGTGTTTTGCTCACTAGAACTGCCCTCCGCCTGACATGGAATCTCTCATCCTAAGAGATAAGCTTAGAACTTAATTTCGACTCTTCCTTTTTTTACTTTTTCTTTTTGCCTCGTTACATTGTAACACTACCGGAAAAGAAAAAAAAACAAGAGTGGTTCTTCTTAGAAGTCTTTAACAAAACAAACAAGGAAGATTACAAGTGCAAATAAGGAGCGATAATGGTCTTTCATACATCTTTAACAAGGCCAACAAGGAGGCTAATAACAAATATTATGGCAAGAGGTATGCCAAAAATAGTATCACGGTGGAGGTATGACAAATTACTAAACTTGAAGTTTTTGAAATATTATGATACACTTTTCTAAATATTTCTAAAATACATTAGAAAGATATAGAATCACTCTTGTTAGCACTAGTAAATCTTTCTAGAATATTGAGTAGTTCATTTAAGGGTGGTTCATGAAACAGAAATGGGTAGATCGCAATTTCGGATCCAGTTTCCAACATCAAACCAAAAACAAGTTTTAAAACATATGTTTTATGCAGTCTCTCAACACAAGATCTCATTTATTTCTCCTTCTCCTTCCTCTTCCTTGCCTTCATCCTACAAATTTTGCTTCACCATTTTAAATCTCGTTTCTCTGTATTGAATTAAATTAAAACTATGTTTTGCAAAACTCAAATTGCAACTCAGCTCAAAGTATATCCATTAATGATTTCTATAATCCAATTTGTTTGAGATAACAAAGGAAGGGGATAAAATTGAAAAATCACAATTAATACTTTCCTGATTTTCTTAAGTAGCAATGACATGACTCATGAAGATGTATAATACTTTCAGCCAAGTGGAAAAATAGATTGCTGTAGTACACATTAATTTTCAATTTTTCTTATATCTGTTAAGTATAAATTCCAAAAATTGCACTAAGATGACCATTCTCCATTCAATTTCCTCTCCAAATCGGTCCATGGAAGTGTTCATGTAAGTTTGAAACCCTATTCTTTTTTCTAAAAAGTCTCTACAACTTTTATGATAGATTTGCCTCTTTACACACTACTCAATTGTCTTACCTTCCTCATCATGTATATAACAAAATTTGTTATATTGTTTCTATATTATATTATATAATTATTATATATTCACATATTTGTTTTTTGGCAACAGGAAAAAAAAGGGAAACAAAAAGATATTAATAAAGAAATTTAATGGATTGTGATTTGATGAATAAAGAGAAACAAAAAGAAGAGATATGTACCTCTTTTTACAGAACATCAATTATTTTCTATAATTATATTTGTTAATCGTATTTCTATATTACATATATAATTATCCCACATTTTTTGTCAAAATCAATTTACATTACTGTTTTGGGTACAAAATTAATAAATAATAAATAAATAGTTTTTCGAATCAATAAATAAATAAATAGTTGGCTATTAGTTTTTTTGTCTCTTCTTTTTAGGGGTTATCATTTGGTTGTCTGTATTTAGTTTAATCTTTCGATCCAAACTCATATTAAGAATTCTCTTACTATAACTTTTGGGGGTATTAGTTAGAATGAGTCAATAGTCAATTACCTCCTTAAAATTGTAAGTTTCGTCAATTACCTCTCTGAAATTAACAAAACTTCAATTACCCCTCTGAAATTGCACAACGTTAATCAATTTACCCCATCCGTCAAATTTTTTTGTTAGTCAACATGACGTTTTGCAAAATGCTCCCTAAACTTGAAATTATTATTTTTCTTATCCTTTAAAGTGATTGCATTATCACTGAATTGTGGGGTATTTTGCACATAAGTGCAAAACTTCAGGGGGTATTTGCAAAACGTCATGTTGACTAACAGAAAAATTTGACGGATGAGGTAAATTGATTAACGTTGTGCAATTTCAGGGGGATAATTGAAATTTTGTTAATTTCAAGAAGGTAATTGACGAAACTTACAATTTCAAGAGGGTAACTGACTATTTACTCTAGTTAGAATATAAGAGTTATAAATATAGAGTTAGGTAAACCAGAGTTAAAGTTAGTTGAATAGAGTTTGTCATTAGATTTTTAGTTTGTTGATTTCTCACAAACTTTATATATAGCATCTCATTTATTTATTTGACATCTTGATTTTATCAAATAATGCAATATGAGTTCTAAGGATTTTTTCCTTTGTATCAACAATTTCTCCTATGAGATGCATTTTCATCTCTTTTTTCTTTTTTTTTGAATAAATGCATTTTTCATCACTTTGATTCTGTAATCTGTAACAATGTTATATTTTTAATCCGTATAAATTATATCTACTTAATTATATTATTTTTATTTTAGTAAATATATTTTTTGTTTGTTATGACACACATTAGTCTACTAAGGTCCTACTTTTATATTTGGTGGGAATTTGTAATGGGTTTTTTTTTTTGGTGAAGGTAAAAAAAAAAACAAAAAAACAAAAGCTAACTAGAAATCGAAAGCATCAAAGTTGAGCAACAAGAGTAGTCTATCAAGAGGTACCATCCAAGTTGTTACTCTAAGAGTAGAGTTCCTTTCCAACCTAGCCAAAATTTATAATGAGTTAGGAAGTAAAATGTTCACTTATAGTAGATTTTAATAATTGAATATCTCTTCTACATATAAAAACACTTTTTCAAAGTAAAATTAAAGATAAAAAATTCCAACCGCGTAACGTGCATATCGTATTCTAATTAACTTTATCTCTTCTTTATCTATTAACTTAAGATTTTTTATGATCTTCTTTATCTATTAACTTATTTTTCATTATTTGTTTATGTCTTCTTTCATCTTTGATTTTGTGGTTAAGCTCATCATGAGCTAAACCCTTTTCGGTGGTTTAGATATGATGGAGTTATGATATTCTTTTCTTAAGATTTAAAGAGATATAGCTCTATGCTTCTTTTAAGCAGTTAGTTTTAACGCCAAATTTTTTAAAGTAAAACTTGATCACTTTTATTTTTATTGTCAAATTTTCTAAGACCGGAAGGAGATGAGAACACAAATGTTTGTTTAATATAAGTTACGTCCCTAATTAAGCACCAAAAGGATATGAAAACAAGAAAGACAACTTGACCTAAAACAAGATCTTTGAAACGCCTAGAGATGTGTCAAGATCTGTCTAGGATTCTTGTCAAAGGCCACGACTTAGCCTCTCCCATAATAGAGAGCTAGTGGTGACCTAACCTAGCAGTGTTTCATTTTAAGTAATGTGATTGTCCCTCGAAAGGTATGTCTTCACATGCTTAACATAATGTATTGTCATGTATTAATGATGTGTTGTCATGTCAATTAACAAACATGACATGTGTTTCATATTCATTATTGACATGACAACATATTATTGAATGTATGTGTAAAATAATTATACATTTTCAATGTATAATAATTAAACTCTTGCCAAGAAGTTAACTCTATCTTTAAAAGTTGTTTGGCGATTTAAAAACATATTAGTATAAAACATTGATTTATATGCATCGTTAATATAAAACTTTTTTATGCGTTCATCTAATCAAATTATATCATAATATCATTTTTTTATGGACTGATTTTTACCTAAAATATCTTTATAAGTATTATATGGCATGATTTGATAAGATGTGTATGGTAAATTTGTTTTGCACTATTAGTGTATACAATGTAAACCCTTATCATAATTTTAAGGGATTTGTATTGTCATCTAAAAAGTCTTAGTTCGCAACTTATTGTTTGTTTGTCTTCCACTCACGTGTAATTTTCTGTTTATATATAAATAAAGAGACATTTGGATTTAAAACTCTCTCATAAACTTTGAACATTCCTCGTGAACTTAGCTCAGTTGGTATAGACAATGCATAAAATATGCAAGGAAAAACTTTGAACATTCCTGATTAATTATACAGTAGATTTTTTTGTTAAAGTAAAGAATATGTAAAACGATAAATAAATGTATGCATATTATACTATTATTAACGGAAAGATGGGCACATCGTTCTTTTACGGCGCTTAATTGTGTGTATATATAAAGATATATCAATTTTGACATATACATTGATCAAATAGTTTTGGAAAAAAAAATTAAAATAAGCTTCATTATTGTTCCTATTATTGTGAGGTTCATATATAATGGGATTTGACTATTTTCTTAATTAATAATTTAAATAATATTATAAAAAAATAAAGTAGTAAATAAAATAGTTCTTTTTTGACCAAATCAAAATGGAATATATTTCTCAAACCGAAGGTGATTCATCCCGCACAAGGTGTGCTAAAAGTGGTGAACCACTCAAAATCTGTTACATAAACATGGCCCCTATGAAAAGGTCGCCACCCACCAAGAACAAAAATAAAAATTACCTGACACTCATACACAGAAGTGGGCGTCACCACCAGTCATGATAACAAAAAGTTAAAGGAACATGATTCGATGATAACCATAAAAAGGAATCCAGCTTAAGTTTATCGAGAATAATGGAAGAATCAGCTACCACATTTTTAAAGATACGGTTGTTCCTTTCCTTCCATAATACCCAAACACACGCTAGCCAAATAACCTTTAAGCGAAGATGTGAAGCTCGTGACATTCCCACCATATGAATAAACTGAAAAAAGTGGTCAGTAATCGAGCCAGGAAAGACCACAGAGATATCGAGCCAGTGACATACCAAATACCAGATAGTCCCAAAAACCTCGCAGCCTATGAACAAGTGAACAGCCGTCTCGATGTTGCCGCATCCTCCGACACACAAGTTTAAGTGAAGGGGAAAAATGAAATGAATAAAAGGCAGCATAACTTGATTTATGATCTTTACATATTGTTGTTATAGATGATATAAAAAAATGTCAATGTTGATTCATTTTGTAAGGAATTGACTCATATTCTACATAGACGTAGGTTCATATTCCTTTGATGTCGTGACCACCTTTTTGATGGATTATCTATCGGTATATCGGTCGATGTACATTAAATTCTTCGCCACCATTAACTAGTCTATGACAAAATGTTGGTTTACTTCATAAGGAATTGACTCATATTCTGTATGATATAGGCTCAACTTCCGATGTTGTCGTGATCATTTTTTGTGGTTGATCGGTAAACACACACTTTAATGTACTAAAGTCTGTTCTAACACACAGTGAACCACAAAATCCAACTAATCTAAAAAAAAATAAATAAAAAGATTATAATATAGAAAATTGTATAACTTCAAGCAAACATGAGAAGTGGGATGGAAACACTAAGAGGTATAACAATTTCATTACCCAGAAAGAAGGGATATTTGTTTTTGACGGAAAAGAAAGTGATACGTACGAGTTGCCCGGGCAAAAAATGAAAAAATAAAGAATGCAAAAAATATTCCACAGCCGGGAATCGAACCCGGAATTCATATCCATTGAATTTGCCTTGTGTGCTACTGTGGAAGATGTGATATGTTTCCGCCAATTATTAATTTATACTATGTGTTATCAGGGAATTTTATTCTTTTTACAATAGTTATTTATTTATGGACTATGAAGTTTAAAATAAAGTTACTACTATTAGTTGTTTTAACATGTACAATGTTGCACATGTTAGACAAACCCTTTATTTATTTATTTATATATAATCATTAGGTTTTTTTTTATATCTAAGTAAGAGATAGTCTCTTTAAAAAATTAACATTTTTGTGAGTGTGCTCAAATCTTTTTGATTTGGGTTTGTTTTTAAGGAAGAATTTTTCACCTTACTCTTTTTTAAAGGAAATGGAGAGGAAAAGCTAAGAACCTCAAGGTAAACTATGAGTTTGAATATCCTTTATTTATCTATTTTTAATTTATTATTTATTTATGAGAAAGATAGACACAAGTGAAAGTTAATAAAAGTCACTAGTGATTTATTTATTAAAATGAATTCACTAATCAATCTCGTTGAATATCTCTCGTAAATGAATAGTGAATTGAGTTTAAAATATTGTGCAAATTTAGATTTGTAACCTACTATCCCTAACATTATTGGCTAAAATAATACTTAAAGGAACATAATCTAAAATGAACACTCAAAAGAATGAGAATATGGCCCATTTATGTTAGAAGGTCAGAATATTAGTTCTTTTTTGGTCAAGCCGGGTTGGAGAAATTCAACTTACAAGTGAATAAGTGGGATGTTTAAACCTTAACTCCAATATATATTATTCATTATCCCTTACCAAATTAATTAAGTTCATTGAGAGTTCTTTATCATTACTTCATAGAGATCATATACTAGTGGTTGATGGACGTATATGTCTAAATGCTATTTTTATTGCGTTAATGCGTGTAAATTATAAATAATTTTTTATGAAATTTAGATTTTGATTAAAATTATATGTATAGAATTTTTGATAGAAAAATTATATGTATACATGTTTGTGACTGATTGTAGCAAACCATTTTTTTTTTAATTACACAACAATATTACAAATATAAGATAAACTTTTATCCCATTCAATGACACCAAAAATATTATAGGAAAATTTGTTTAAGAATACAACTGAAATAATTTGTTTATATATATTTTGTGTGTGTGTGTATTCATTCATAGTTTTTTTCTTAATTTTTTCACTTCTAAACGATTGCTTTGGTTGTTCACGTATTTTTCATGTAGCGTCTTTTGAACATTGTATATAACTATAGAGATTAGTCCGCTAAATCGAATAAGACTACAATAAATGATAAACTTTCTCAAAATTCTCAAGTGATAAAAACAAAACCAAACTACAATCTTCATGGAAGACTACCTTTTTTTTCATGGAAGACTACAATAAATGTATGTGGCGTCTTTTTCATGGAAGACTACCTTCTTCTTTTTTTTTTTATCAAGAAGAAATGATAAAAACAAAACAAAACTACAATCTCAAGTGAGCAACTCCAAGAGCATCATTCAGAAGGGAACGATGGAGTTGAAGAGGGCAACAAATCAAAGACTTTAGAGTATCTGAAGAAGAAGCACCATGCTTAGCATCGAGGATATGAACCATCAAGACAGAAAGGATATGAACCATTTCAAAAAAAATATTAACATCAAAGTAATATTTATAAGAATTCATATTAATATTTTTCAAAAAATTTATAGTAAAAGGTAAACATTATCTAACATTTTCTGCAAACTCAAAATGCATTAATAAGAAGCATCGAGAGTTTATCATTCTAAAAAACGAAAATGTACTCGATAATAAACAATATAAATCCAAAACATTTAATGTTCGAACACTTCCATGAATATTATACATAACAAGAGAAATGTTAGAAACACTCTCTTTCTAGCACTATCTTTAACATTCACTCTCATGTTGGGTGACACTCATGTGAGTCTCACCACTTTATGTGGGATCCATTTTCAATGTATGGTACCCACATGAATTTTATCAAATAAGAGAATGGGTGTTAGAAAGAGAGTGTCCATAACATTCCTCTACGTAACAATATTATGTCTCCTAGGTCCATGAATATTGTGTTTACGATGATTTATTTTTTCCATCCAAAAAGCTTAACGGCGTAGCTTGTTGTTGGTTTGTCTTCCACTCATATGCAATTATTTTGTATATATGAAAATCAAAATCAAAATATTTTTAAAATAATATTAATATTCTTTTCAGAAAATAATATTAATATTTTTTTAAATCATTATTAAAAAAAGTTACAAATTAACCCTAAAAATAAATCATCAAACTCCAACTAACATCACAATCGACAAAGAGGAGCAACCAAAGAATAAGGAGCAACAAAAGAAATGAACACAAAGAGAATTAGGTACTAGTTCAATTGTAGGTCTTATTCAAACACTAGTTACAGCCTGACTTCTATTTGAAGGCGAAGGAGTGTTTATCATATAAGTGTTTGTGTGTAAGCTATTTTTATAACAAAAGATAAAATAAAGTGAAACTTTTTTTCATAAACTATCTTACCGTGCTTATGGAAATAAGTTAAAAAAAGCTTATGTAAATATCATAAGTTGTTGTTTTCACAAGCTCTCTATAACAGTCTTGCAAATGCGTATGTTATATTATATGACTGGATAATGGCATAATGTAGTTTCTTAAAGGTATACCAAGATATGTAATGGCTGTTGTTCCGAAACCGAAAGACAAACTTGATGTCCACTTTCAGGATACTTATGACCAGTTCCTTCCAAATATTCTTGTGTCTCTCCAAGTAAACCATCAACTTATAGCTTTGGCTTTTTACTTCGTATACATCAAAGTTCTAATACATGCAACGACTATTGAACTAAGCTAATCAATGGAAAGAATTTTCAACTCAATGGTTCATTTCAATAAAAAAAAAAAAAAAGTGTTTGTTTTGCTGATTTCATTCAAGTATGTCTTTCTCCTTCTTAACATTTTTGTTTTGTGGAACTGATTCATACACTTCTTTTATGGGAAAAAGAGGGTTAGACCATGCATAAGAGCAAAATTACACTCCCCTAGAAAACAAGGTCCCTGACTTATTAGCGAAAAGAACCCAAATTTAGAGTAGAATCATAACAAGTGATTCATTCATCCCATTATCTTTTCTTTTTAATGTGTTTTTTTTTCCTTAGAAAAATCCACTGTTCCAAATAACTTCTATTTTTTTGTATCAACTATGGTATCCGAAGAGAACGAAGATAGCGGTTAGTTTCCTTTCCAAAGTTCATTTAGTCGAATCAAATAGTGTTGTAAATTGGTGTGAACAACCGCAAAGAAAATCATGAACCGGTGCGGAATTATGAGCAATTGAATAGCAACTAAATAACGAACAATTTACAACCGTTACTTCAATTTATTGTTTGAATGGGGTCTAGTTACAAGTTGGATAAATTAGTTACAAAATAATAGAAACCAAAGGTCTTCTTTATCTGTAGAAAGAGGATCTTCTATCCCTAGTGTTTTTTTTATGAAATCTATCTAACTTTTCCTTGATCTTGTTCCAACACTGTTTGAGAAAAAAATTGTGATCAATCGTTTGTAATTTCGGTATTCAGTTTCTCGTGATTTGGTGTCATGTAAATGACTTGCTTTGAAGTTGGCATCAATTTACGACAATCTTAAGATTTTATCCACCCGATGTGAGCAAATCCCAAGAGTACAGCATGTCCTACACCAATAGTAAAGGTAAGAAAACAACATGAACTAAATGAGCACATGAGATGTAACCCAAAACTGTAGTTATGAGCAGAGTTTTTTTTTTTATGCAAAAAAAGTGTACCACTGATTGAGAGATCAAAGATATAGTGTACACATTATTTATGAGGGGGAATATGCATATTGTTAATTTGTTAACATGTAGGTTTAACAATGAACCGAACCAACTCAAAAATAATTTGAGATTTGATTCAATAGTTAACTTGTTGAACTTGTTTTATGAATCAAATGAGTAGAATAATAGAACTTGAACTCAACTAGATATAAAATCAATCTAATGTGTTTAACAATGTTTTGTCAGAAGAAGCTCCCACATAACAATACATAGTTCATAACCACAAATAATACGAGGTATTATCCAGCAGACGAGATCTATCATGACTGAGCTGCATTTGTCAAGAATATCAAAATGTCACAAAGAGAGAAGAGAGGAAATTATTTGTTCGAAAACAATAATTAGCAAGAAAGGATGTGGAACCCACATTTGGTGTGCTTCAATCTCGACATGCAATTGTATGAGGTCTAGCTCCTGCTTGGTACATGAATACAATAAAAAATATAATATATGCATGCATTATATTGTATAATATGATTGTTGAAGTTAAACGACAAACACATGGTGGTAGTTTTGAATATGATAATGTTAACACTGACATCATCACAAACAAATTATATCCAATGGTCATCATCCCGATTTTGAAATATGCTTGCAAAGGAGAGCACGTCTTTGTCGAATGCAAAAACATGGACAACTTCGGGAAGATTTGGTGGAACATTTTTCGACACGTTCGAGACATGATAATAACGAAAAATCAATTCTTATGTTTTTTATAAAGAAATAAATTACGCATTTCTAGTTGTTGTTTATTTGGGTACACATATTTTTAGTTGTTTTAACTTTATTCTAGATAATATTATGCATTTCTTGTCATATTTGTATAATATATGTATTTGATCATTATTAAACCTTTTTGTCAAAAAATTTAAAAATACAAATATTTTAATTTTGAAAGAAAGTCAAAATAAAATAGAAATGTGATGTCAATTGCGGAACCTTATAAATAAAGTTAGAAAAAAAAAATATTGTTCTAACATTAAAGTATAAATAAATGAGTGTTTTAAAATTTTAATGGGCATCTTTTGGTCCTACCAAATTCTAAGTGTCAAACCGGGTTTTGGTGTTTAATCTGGATTGATGAACTTTCTACCTAAAAGAGTGGGAGCTTTCACCAACACATTCTTAGAGTAGTGAAAATTGTCATGTGTCCATGCTTCTTTTCCAATAATAGGTTTAACTTGTTTTACTTTTCATAGGGCCAGTGTTTAAATCTGTTCATTTTGGGTTATTTGCAAAATAACATTGTTACTCATCAACTTGTAATCTTATGATGCAGCCAAATTATATACAGAACCTTGGTAAGAAAGAAAGAAAAAAAAAAGAGCAAGATCTAAATTGTGAGAAGTAAAAGTCGGATATCTCTATGCTGAGAAAGGCAAATGCCGTACATAATCATAGAAATAAATGGTGCCAAATGAACTTTTATTAATATAAATATGAGAATTACAAATAGAAGTTGACCCACACGTTGGGATAAAGTATAAGGGGCACTCCCGACAAAACAAGATGAAATAAAAAGATCAAAGTTTATTCGAATACAAACAAATATGGTTGCTCACAGTTTCGTTGTAGCAACCAATTCTTACGCTAGTCACAATATTTATGATTATGTTCCTCTTTGTAATAATTATTTATTGATTAACGAAATGAGTTAAATGTGTTTCTTTAACAACAAAAAAATGTACCAGTCGTAAAATTAAGATTAAAGGGAGGAAATCAAATTGCCACCTTACAAAAGGCCGAGATATTCAATGAAATTCTCATTTTCACCGGTTTCTTAAAGATACATACGACAACATGTTTTTTTTTTTTAACGACAAAATTTATTAATAATCAAGTATTTGCATAAGATAAACATAAGAAAAACAATATAGCAAAGGGTGTCGTATATAGGTGGAACACCTAAATGAAAATTCATACACTACATAAAAAAACATCAATAAAGTCACCACTCAACTGAATGTTGGAGTTTTATTTTATTTTTACTAATCATGATATTAACCAAAAATTAAGTTTTACTTCCTTAAAAAAAATGCCCACCTATGGAAATTTTGTTGTTTCAGCTCCTCCTACCGATGACCAATAAAAATTTGTCGGACAATCATGCTTTCGTGTACAATTTCTGAGGTCGATTCCGTTCCTCTCGTGACAAAGACGAATTTCTAGCAATTCGTAAGTCCCAAATACAGTTTCTCTACAAATAATTTCAGGTGTAAAGCCAACACTTTTTTCTATTGCTTCAACAACCTCGGATAAAGTGTAGAGGGTAAATGCTAAAGGCCTAATACCAGAGCGTCCAAGATCATCTATAAGATTGCGTCTTCCCCAATTTTGTAATGCAATCGAGAAGTATTGATGAACATCAAATGCTGGATACGAACATAGACCGTGTTTTTTCCATTGATCTGACCAAAGATTATAATCAGGTCCAACTAAACTAGGCCAAGCATTTAAAAGGGCATTCCACAAATCTTCAATCTGGTGAAGAAAAAAAAAACAGACTCAGATGATAAAATTATGGAGGTGTAAATTAGTTGCATACAACTTTTTTTTTATTTTGGACAAAAAACATCATATAAAGCATGTCATATCATCATATTTTAGACCTAATATTGGATAGGGAAATCAAAACTGTCAATTTGAAAATAAGGATATTAATTCTGCAAAATAATAAAAATATGAAGAATAAGCTACAATCAATTATCCGTGAAAGAAATAAAAAACTAACTTTGGATTGCTCCAATAATGGGATTTCCCGGCAATATGCTGGATCCGTTGCGTTTGTTATCGCCGGCCAAAGCCCCCGAATCTTGAAGTTATTGACTACTGCACCTGGATTACATTGTCCTTCTTGACAAAAGGCTGGAGGCCATTGATACACCATCACGAAGTACTCAAATGATATTGCGGCATTGAAGAAGAGGAAAAGGAGAGCTAAACTAATAATTATTTTCATTTTCATTTGAAGAAGGAAATATTCAGTTTGATTTGTGAAGAAGGAAGAAAAGGAGAGTTATTAAAAGTTACAAAGACAACACATTTAGTTGCCATGTATTACATATGTTTTATGGTAGGTCAGAAGGAGAATTCACATGAAGGGGAATGCTATATGGCATGAGAGGTAGGACAGACGAATGCACAAAACGTTCATGTACATGTGTTTTTTGTTTTTTACCTTTCAAGTTTTCTCTGTTCATAGATGACTAGCTAATATTTTTTTGAAATAAAAGATAGACCAAAATAATAGAAACTCCATGAGAAGAATGACCGTGGCAACATTCTAGGCTAGTGGTAGCAAACACTCAAGAGAGAGTGATTTGTAAAAGCTTTTGTTATTTATCACAAACAATTTTAAAAAAATTTACTAAAAAAACTCAATAGAGAGATTTACTAAAAATCAATGCACATGCAAACACTCAATAGAGAGAGATTTACTAACAATTTGGAGTCAAATCAAAATGAAAAGTGAAGTAAAAAAATAACTAAAACCAATCGTTCATGCAAATATGACAAAATAATAATATCTCGTACATTTAAGCATTTTCCTTTGCATGAAATTGGATTCTTATGTGGTTATTGGCTTCACACATTTGTATGATTGTTCAATCGAGTTTAGACCTTTCAAATTTCAAAATGATTTTAAGTTTCTTTAAAGTTGAATTTCATGCTTTGCAATTATAATTTAAAAATGAATTAAATTTATATACATCGTGCAAAAATATTTTACATTGTCAGTTTTGGTCTCCCCATAAGGGGGTGGGAATAGTTTTGATCTAATAGGAAAAATCTAGTTTAAAGAAACTAAAACCTAAGTTTAATTCATTAGTTTGTTAAAGGTTTTATTTTAAGTCTGACATGTCCTTTTTAAAAGTCTGACTTGACCTATTAACTTGCCTAAAAGTCTAATTTGTACTAAAAATAAATAAATAGAACATTTGACCTATTAATAAAAAGGTCAATAAGTATATATTTCTGATAGGTCAATAAAATTTTGTAAAACATATACATCTATTTTTTTATCCCACAAGCACATATTACATGTATATCCCAATAAAAAAAATTAGAGTATGTACATCCATTTTGTAGGGGCTAATAAGCGTGCATTGCATAGTTTTGATCTATTGTCTTTTATTTTTGTTGCTAATAGGATTTCTTAATTTGTAATTTGGAATAAGATGATAATGAAAATAGTAAGAGATTAAGAGGGTAATATATCCAAAAGTATGCGCACCCGTTGGAATTGAAATATGAGAGTACTACCATGAGTTTTGTAACTGATAGGAAATCCCAAATTGCAAAAATAAAATAAAATTATGGCATTGAAAATTTGAAGGAACCAAAAATTCATTAATATATATAATGGAGTATATATAATTACATGGCATGATAGGTCTAGTAGGCTTTTCTATAAATCTTAGCATGACCTACTTAAATTAACGAGCTTACAGAAAAGTTTGAGTCTATCCTATTTAATAAACAAGTTAGGTCAAATCAGAGTTTAAGCAGGTCGTGTCGTAGTCCCTGAAGGACGGTCTGGCATGTTCCCTCCCCCCTATCCACAAGGTTATACACGAAGATCCTACACTAAGCAAAAACTCAATCTCAAAGGAGGCTAAAACATATCTTTGGCACAATAAACCCTTTACCAAGCAGAATCCCAATTTTGCAAGGACCCAACTGAGGCACACATGTATCTTCATCACATTATACTCATATCCTGCTTCTCAACTGTCAGAAGCTTAGGATTCCTTAGAATCCATAACGCATTCGACAATGCTTGACAACTTTTGACGGTTACGAACCCGCCATCCATAACAACTTATCAACGACCACCTCTCACAGTTATATTGACGACTGTATAAAAAGGGATCTTAAATCATCCCTCATGTTCACATTCTCTATATATCCTAAAAACCTCTCAATATTTGCTCTCTTACTGATTTGAGTGCAAAGTGCTTGCAGGTACTCCCAACTTGAACATTGTTGTTCCTCGTTGGACGTTGCTCTTGTGATCAAAACATATCAGTGAAATCGCACGTGGGAAACAAGTTTTCCCCATCTCTTCCCTCAAAAGATTAATACTTCTTGTTCTAGGATACACAAAAGCTTATCCTCGGTCTCGGTAGTCCTTTTCGGGCATAAATCCAAAACCAAATAAGGGCCCAAACATATATATTAGTATAAGAGCATTGCTATACATCCCGATGAAAATTATCCCGAGCTGATCACGAAAAGGTGTTGTCCAATTAAATTGCTCCTTGGCCGAAAATAAAGGGTGGATGTAGCTATAATTTAGGAAAGATATTTAACAAATTGACCATCGTTAAATTTTGCTTGGCAATTTGTCGCTATAAATATCAATTCTCTTAGTATAAAAGTAAAAAATCTTAGCATTTTACGTTCCATTTTAATATTGCATTATTAGTGTATAATATATATCAATAATTCAAATAAATGTTCATTTAAACAAAATTCAAATAAATATTCACTCTAAGCTCTTTTTTTTTTACATAAATATTCACCCTGAGCCAGCGGCTGAGGCTTGTATGGGCTGAGGTGGGCCACAACCCACCCCCCAAAAAAATAATTTTTTTCCTATAGTGGAATTACTAAAATACCTCTAACTTAATTTATTTTTTCCAAATGGCCCACCCAACATTCTCATCCTTTTCCCCTTCCTCTGTTAGACGTTAGACACAACTTCTTCTCCCTCTTTGAAAACGCGACCTATCTACAAACTCATAACCTTCAACCCAAATCACTGCCGATTCTCACCGATTTTCGACTGCGAGACCACCGACGCCGACCACTCACTCTGATACTCCCTTCTCTCTCTCATTCATAGAATATCAAACAAAAACCCTTTTTCTTTTTCACTCTCTGTTTTTCCAATCCAAATGGAAAGGTAATTTCTTAACTATTGTTGATTTTCTTTTTGATTTTAGAATTTAAAGGTGTTTGTTGTTGTTTGCTACTAAGATTGGTTGTTGTTTAATATTGTTGATTGATGATTGCTACTGTGTTACTAAGTTTGAATGTTAATTAATTTTCATGTTTGTTGTTCTTGTTTGTTGATTGTTGGTACTTGGTAATTGAATTTTGAAACTACAGTGTTATTTTGGTTATAGAGAAATTAGTATTTTGTACTAGCATTAGCAATGTTATTTTGTTCAGATTTTTGTTGTTATGCCATCATGCCATGCGTACAGTAGCAATACTATGAAGGTTACATATGAAAAATCATGATATAGGTGCTTCAATTGTGGTTCATGTGTTTGAGCTATAAAGGATGGGTTTTGTTACTTAGATTCTTGGTAAATGTGTTCATTTGCAATGAATGTTCTAATTGTTTCCAATTAAACTTTTGAAGCATCAGCCATCGGTGATTTTGCTTTCTTGCATATTTGCACCGAGTATTGTTTCTGGTGCTTTACTAAAATCCCTTTGGAATGAGAATGCATGTTACAGTTCTAAGTAAACTTGTTTCCCAAATATGTTATATTGTTTCCCAAATATGTATAGCTCTATATATCAACCTAACGAAAGATATGATATTAAAGCAACCTCGTGAAATTACATCTACAAAATAAATGATCCTCTACTTTCATCCTTCTGTGTAAGGGTGGGATTAGGTCAGACCAGCTTGCAAGGGCGTACAACGTAGCCTATGTAGGTCTGGTTTGACCTGTTTATTAAAAAGGATAGGGTTTTTTTTTTTAAAAAAAATCTATTAAAGTAAATAGACCATGCTTAGGCTATCAAAAAAAGTCTATCAAGTCTTATGGGCTAGGTCAGTTTATACATATCTATTAAAATTTATTTTTATTTATATTAAACATAAAATTCAAGAGACAATTCAAACAAGGAATATTTAAATAGGATTTAAGGCCTTACCTTGAAATAGGTCTCCAAGGCCTTATAGTGATAGGTAAACCTTACAGTGAAATGAGATTTTAAATAAACTTTAAATGTTTAACCTATTTCGAAGTAGATAAAATGGATATTTAATGACATTAACGTGAATTAGACAGACCAAAAGAAAGGCCTATAAAATGCAACCGATCAGGCTCAGGTCTACAAATTTTTTGTAGGCCTAGCTCCGACCTTCAAAATGTAACCTGATCTCTATCCACCCCTACGCCCAAGACACCAAACACAATCCACAACACTTCCTTCGTTCAAAATATGTCTCTTTCCAAGAATGTTTATGTGAACTTCTAAAAGAAATAGAGGATGTAAGGCTGCTTATGAAATCAATAAACGTTTGCAACCAATGACATTCAACAAGGAAAGCCACAATATGGTAAAAGTTTTAGGAAAAAAAATGTGTTCAACAAATAATTTGAATTATGAAAAGTTAGCAAGAATATCATAATGATTCACACCATTTGAAAAAGTTTTTTTTTTGGTACATAAAAAAGAATTTAATTACTATACATTAACAATGTATAATTATTTTACTCAGACATTAATGATATATTGTTATGTCAATTAATGAATATAACATGTGTTTCGTACTTATTAATTACGTGACAACATATCATTTGATACATGTGTAAAATAATCTATATATCTTTGTAAAGGAAACTTGAGTTAACTATATGCAAGCATTATGTCTACGTGACACTTCTAAAAGAGCTTATTCTCACTCTCTCTTATTCTCCATTCTCTCTTATTCTAAAATTCATTATTTATTATCTACACTATATCATATTAATTAAAACCTTGCCACTCTCTCTATTGAAACCATGATACAAATTAATTTTAAAACAAAAACCGATGCATTAATATATTTCAACTTTAGGAAGCGCCAAAACTTTTTTTAAAACGTTTTTTTTATGTAAATTAGAGAAGATATACAGATTAAGTTAACTTTGTATCCATGATCAACACCACTCATTTAAGGTTTTAATTACATGGAAGCTTTAGCACTTTTTTGTTGTTATGTAAATTAGAGAAGATATATAGATTATACAAGTTCATTTTAGAGCACATTTTCAATTCACATGTTTATTTAACCAATTGATAACCAAATATTTTGTTCCATTTATATATTTACCCTTTCTCTCATCCCTTCTCACACGGTTGTGTTAATCATGTATACTAACAAGCTCATCAAGCACAAAAACAGAGGTGAGACAAATTTCTTTAAGCACACAATAGTTCCCTTGGCTGTGGTGATATTTTGTTTTATCCTTTTATCTTCATTAATATTTAAGCACCCAAAAATGTTATAATATAGCTTTTTTTTACTCAAAAAATATGCACAATTTCTCTCATAAAATACATTGTCATTGCCATATATTTTTTTAGGGAGCCATATCTTTATTCTTGAATGATGATTGAAGCTTAACAACCATAATTTAATACCTGCGATAAAACCCACAAAATGACATTAATATGATATTGTACAATATGGAAGAAAAAAACGTTTTGAGAAATAAATAAATTCATAGAGAATATCTTCAATAAGTTTGCAAAATCCCATGCACTTCTCCATAGAGAGGTGCTTTTTTGACATCAAAAGTTTCCTATAAAGACAAGTAAATGACGAAATTACTCCCAACGGTAGTTAACTACCGTTGAACAAAACAGCAGCATTTAACTTCCGCTGAATTCATTCCTCAATTTATGCCTATTCCTTATTTCCATAACTCACAATGGAACTGCAAAATCGTGAATCTGCAGAATGGTGAATAAGGAATAAGAAATTAGGAATTATATAAAGTTTGGGGTTGTTGATTACTGAGGATATATATAAATTAAGAAATTAGGAATCTGCACTTTTTTTTTTGACACAAGAAATTAGGAATCTGCACTTGTCTTCTTCAATTTTGCGGTTCCAATTTTTATTAAAAAATTGATGTTGTGAAAATGTGAGAAGGAGTTATATCAATTTTGGTGAGATATTGAATTCCCATTCCTTATTTCCATGATTGAGATTGAAAGAAAAAAAAAAGAGGAGTTGTTGCTTCATTCACATATCTATTCTAATGGTTTTCCAATTGAATCACAAATAACATAGTCCATATTCTTTTCCACAAATTGTATCTTCATTGTACAAAGAGGAGTTGTTGATTACTAGTTTGTTGAAGTAGTTTTGTTTTCAGATCTAAGTGGAAAAGGAAGAAGAAAAGAAGACTGAGAAAAGGAATGATACACCAAACGTAGTTAGGCTGTATAGAAATGAATTCAACGGTAGTTAACTGTTGTCGGGTCCTCAACGGTACCGTTAAGGGCATTTAAATATTTTACTTGTGTCTTTAGGAAGTTTTTGATGTCAAAAGCAATTTTCCTTCTCCATATTTTACAACCACATCCATTTTGTGTGTACTCCTTACTTTCCCAAATTTATCTACTTCTTCATTGAAAAATATGGCTATTGTGTACCAAGCAATGGTAACAAGTAAGTAGATCACATGTAAGTTTCAAAATATCAAAGTATATTCAAAGGAAAACTACCCATGTTTTAAGTATTATGATGTTGTTATTTTCTTAGTGAGAAAAGATAAACACATAACATCATTTTGTGGATAGTACAAGAAGACTATAACGATCCCATTGTGCAAGTGAAGGTAGGAAAATTTGAACAATTCACATTTTTGTATGGAAGTGGATATATATTACTCTACTCATGTTTGTTTATTTATACAATGTTCGTTGGTCTAATTTTTAAGCTTAATTTTTTATTGTATTTTTTTATGCGTTTATATGACTATTTTTTTCCACAGGAATGATGAGAAGATGATAAAGGAGACTTCCGTTTTTTTCTTCTTCTTTTGTTGCATCCTTGATGCTATAGAAGCATCAGCCCATGTAAGCATAGGTCTTTGATCCAAATATTAGCATCAATTAGATTCAAATTTATTGAATTTGTATTACAAATTTTTATATAGTTGAAAATACATATAATACTTAAATAATATCTTTCATAGACCCTTTATTTTTTATTTGGAACTTATTTATGTATTAATGAAGCTATCGAATCAATAAAAATATTTCAATGATTTTTTTTTTAAAATCTACAATGATCATTTATTTGCTTCACTAATCTTTCAACTACCTTTTTCTTTTTTCATATTCGATAACTATTTATCACTCTCTCGCTCGATACGGTATAATTTAAATTAATAAATTGATGAGTTACAAGTGTTTTTAATTGCTTATTATCCTATTGACTTTAACAAACCAAAAAATAAGAATTAAATAAGTAAGAAAATGGTAAACCAATCAATAGACTAAAAAAAACGAGACCAATACTAAATAAAAGTTAGAGATAAAAATATAAAAGAAATCATTGTATCAACACATGAATTGGATTTTCAATAAATATAAGAGAAAAAGAGACAAAACCTCTAAAGATAATCACATCCAAAATTGAGTGTACTTAAATGAAAAAATTATAAGTGCATTGTATCAAGATTACCGTATTTTAGTCAATTAAATATTTTTTTATTATTTAACCGTATTTTAAAAAACCCGTGCGTTGAATTCCTAGTTATAAGATAAGATTGACTTTATTATTCCGTGAACACTATAAGCCTTTGACGTGTACTCGGGACAGTTCATGGACTCATATCCCTTCTCTTCCCCTCTTAAAATCATATCAATAATTTGTTTAGTAGAATGGATTTACGTTTGTGTCTATATATACATATTCAAATCAGTCAAGCTCCACTACACATATTAAAAAAAAACCATTCAATCAGTTTATTTATATGAAAAGAAAAAAATTCAATCAACCGTAGCAATGTATGTATTACAGTTGGGGTTTAATAAAATTTTAGTCTCCATAATCTATGCTCGATCATATGAAATTTCATCAATGGGCTTTGCTATATATAGCGAAAAAATTCTCACAAATTTATCACGAACCAAGATAAGCAATTAAAATGCACCCGCTAACAAAAGCTTTTGTGTTGATTAAAGTAATTACCTGTAAATCTGCCACATAACTATCGTGAGTATTTCGTAATGCAATTTGTCACTATAATAAGCATTTCTCTTATTTCTAATATAAGAAAACTTTCAAACCCAAAAACTAAAACCAACAGAGTGGTGAATGGTGATGAGTGAGTGAAATTGTGAAAAGGTGTTGTGTAATGATGATAAATTATTGTAGAGGAAATAAACCCTTTATGTATTATTGTTACATTTGTGATACAATCTTCTTGTATTATTTCAACAAGCTTATTTTTCTCGTACAACCTTATTCTTATTGTAGTATTTCAACAATCTTATTTTTTTGGTACAACCTTATCAATGGGAATTTTGGTAGAGTCAACATCCTCCTCATCAAAAAACATATCCCAATGAGAAAGATCATCAACCCACTTGGTAGAGAAGTTTTTGTTTCCAATTTTGGGCATGTCAAAAAGTGATCTATCAAGAAGGTTCTCAACCTCCTGTGGCCATGGTTTGTTGTCGCTTGCAAGACAAGGAGCTTTGAATGGTGTGTTCAGCCATGCATCCACAATCTCAATCCCTGTTTCAGGTGAAGTAAACTTGCCTGAAAGGGCAAGTACATTTGCATTGTTGATGGATCGAGCATTGACAGCTTCCCATGGATGAAGACAAGTAGCAGCAAACACACCGGGAAATTTGTTGGCGAAGATGGCGACGCCGACACCGGTACCGCATGCAACAAGACCAATGATCTCCGGGGAGGAAGATGGGTAGGATAGAGAGATGCGGCGACCAACCTCGGCACCAGCAACATAGTAAGAATAGAAGGTTCCAAGGTCTTCAAAATCAATGTTGAGGGAACGGAGGTGGGGGATCAAAGCATCTTTGAGAGGGGTGCCGAAGTGATCGGCTCCAACGATGATTTTGATATGTTTGCTGGAGTATGCCATGAATGATGAAAGAGATATAAATTTGGATGTTATAGTGAGAATGAAGAGGGTGGAATAATGCCTATATATAGAGAGAAAGAAAGTCCAGAGGAAAAGTCGGTGGTCAAAAAAATCAATGTTACTGTATAAGTTCATTTCATTTGATTTGAAAACCTTTAAATGAAATGAAAGTTACTAAAAAAATTAAAACAGCACTCATACCTAGACCATCCTAGGAGGCAGTACCGTCCATGTCATACCAAAAAAAATAAAAAATAACTGTACATTCTTTCTCTCTGTCTCATCTCCTCTTTCTCTCACCACTACAAGAAAATATGCGATTTAGCTAGAGATATGCTCCGGAAAAATTATTGAATCTGCCGGATTGAGACAAATTTGCTATGGAATTAATTCCTAGTTGAATTAACATTGTTAGTGTATGAAACCACTTGGCCGGTTATCCTGGTGGTATTGTCTTGGGACTTGGAGTATGGTCTTTCTTGAAGTCTTGATTCTCGCCAGTGTCAATTTAAGTGGGTTAATTAAGCTTCTTCAAATAAACATTGTCAAAGTACGGTAATTAAACCCTTGTTTTGGACTAATTTCTAAATGATCTTTATAAATAATATAAGACATGATTTGATTAGATGCATATGTAAAAAAGCTTTATACCTATCAACGTGTATAATTTAAGCCTTATTATTATTTTAACAAATAACATTTAAAACTCTTATAAACTACCTTTTAGCCCTCTTTGTAATAAAAAAAAAAAAAAAAAAAGCTTAGATGCACTTTTGGCCTCCTAACTTTTCACTAGTTGCAATTTTAGCTCCCTATTAAAAAACATTTGAACTCCATAACTTCTTCCCCTTTTGCAACTTCTAATTTAGACATGGTCAAAGTCTACGTGGCTCTCACTTAATTGAGTTGTATGTTAAGTAGGTAATTTTCAAATTAACTTTCTTTTTTTTTTGACACAAAATTAACTTTCTTTTTAAAAGCCAGATAATTAAAGATAAAATATAATAAATAAATAAATGAACTTAAGAAGAACATCAACAACACAAACCCAGAAAGCACAAACCCCACCACATTTGCATCATCAAACCCTTCATAACTTAGAAACAATAAAATATAGAAAATCTCATCACATTCATAGACATCAACGCAAACCTAGAAAACCTAAAATAAGAACACCAACATCATATTCATAACTCATCACCTTAGAAAACTCAAACCGAAATTCTAAACTCAAAAACCCATCAGCTCATCAAACCTAGAAAATTCAAATGCAAAAAACAACCACATGAATCTCAAATCCTTCACTCAAGACCTTCTCCGACGTCCCAATGCGCCTTTATTCAATAAGCCGACGTTTTTGACGCGGTACCCTTCGCCGCTGACTGCGATTCCACCCTGTGTAAACTCTTTGTTCGTGGCTTCTTTAGTGAAACCACCACCGACACACCACATCGTATTCTCTTTTTTCAATTGCACAATCAAAACTCACACTCTCACTAATTCAAAATTGGGAATTAGGTCCAAGGTTTAATACTATTACTGAATGTGCAATCATATCAGTTTCCATAACACACGAAACATACGCTTTGGTTTTAAAAGTAAAAGCACCACTCACGGTGGAACCATTACTCTATATCCTTCATGTTGCTTGGGGAATGGGCTTGGAGCAAATAAATTGTTTTTTTTTCTTTAGTGAAAGAAAAACGAGGTTCAACAAAAGATGCAGAAGATGATGTAATTGAAGAGTATGGTGAATTATGGTCTGAGAGAATTATTAAAGGTTTGGTTGTGGAAAATGTCTCATAATAGGGGACAAAATCACAACTAGTGTTAGGGAGCCGAAATCGCGTTTAAGCCTAAAAAAATTAAAACAATAAATAAATGTATCCATATTATACTATTATTAGCATAAATATGGATATGTCGATTCTTTGATTGTGCTTAATTGTATATAAAGGCATATTAATTTTGACATATACTACGATTAAATGTTTTTGACAAATAAAATTAAAATAAGGGCTTAAATATGATAATCGTCCCTGTAATTTGGGCCAGTTTTGATTTTCGTCCTTGTAAAAAAAAAAGTTTGCAATACATCCCTGTAAAAAAAAAAATTGTTTGAAAAAGGTCCCTGACCCCACTTCATGTCTGACTTGGCATGGTTTTGGCCACGTGGCAGTTGCTGACTATGCAACTTTTGCCACGTGGCCGTCCATGTAATTAAAAAATTTAAAATAACAATAAATTCTGGGAATTATTTTTTTAAATTTAAAAATCATAAAAATTTCGAAAAAAAATCTGAAAATACTTTTCCGAAAAAAAAATCTGAAAAAAAAACTTTGAAAATTAATTTTTTGACAAAAATAATGTTAAAATTAAAAATTTTGAAAAAAAATGTGAAAATTAAATATTCGAAAAATATATTTTTTTAATTTGAAAATTATATATTAAATTTTTTTCGAAAATAATGACAATTATATTTTCTAAAATAAATTATAAATTAAAAAAATCTAATTTCTTGTTCTTTTACGAAAATTTTAATTTTAAAAAAAAATCATTATTTTTCAGAATATATAATATTCAAAAAAATTCAGAAAATTATTTAAATATTTTGAAATTTATTTTCAGAATTTTTATATTGTTTTTAAATTTATTTTCATATTTTTTAATTTTAAAAACAATTTTCAGAATTTTAAAAATATTTTTTAAAATTTAATATTATGTGGCACGCCACGTGGCAAAAGTTGCACAGTCAGCAA
>Ga0315914_1001925_pt1 | contig 31686 bp, 26 predicted proteins | sample MpolenodulesMG_FD_203920 | JGI IMG/M metagenome (GOLD analysis project Ga0315914, IMG submission 203920) | Medicago polymorpha root nodule microbial communities from Los Angeles, California, United States - elongated nodules | ecosystem: Host-associated > Plants > Roots > Nodule | place: USA...
GTCACTCATTTTGATGTATCAACCTTTGTAGCTTAAACCACTTTATTATGCCACTTTTTTAAGTTTGTTTCCGAAATATCTCTACAAATATGTATTTGGCATTTACTTTATTAGATACACATGTAAAGAAAAATTTTACAGTCGGTGAATACATCTGTTTTTAGAAAAAGCCAGCTAGTGTTCTTTATGAAAAAAAGGTTTCTTCTAGATGGTTTTTCTGTCCTGCCATTGAAAACCAATCAGGGTTTTACTTAGTGAACCGAATATCATGACGCATTTGAAATTTAGAAGGATATATAGTTATATATGTTTTCTTAGGAAACCATAGATTGAGCCTTTTTTCAGCCACACATTAATTTCACCTTGCTATCTATATACTTAAACTGCATTTACAAATGCATAAATTCTTATCGGAAAAAAAAATGCATAAATAGATTAACACAGGCCTTAAAAAAAAAAATACAAAGACTTTAACATTGATGGATTAAAATCATAGATTTAAAATAGGGTTCCAAGGTTCAAAAATGTAAATAAGTTAAAATAGAAAGGAACCTCTTTTTTTAACCAAAAAATATTATTTTAGAACAATAAAAGAAAAGAAAAATGCAGTTAAGATGAAATTATAGCTACACAAATGGGTAGCACTTGAGTGACATTGTGGTTGGTGACATTGACGACACTGGTCAATCACAATGTCATAAGTGACTTTTTTCTTTTTCTTTCATAAGGTTTCTCTTTCATAATTTTTTTTTGTTTTCTTGTACACTTGTGATATTGTGGTTGACCACGATCACCAACTACAATGTGACCCAAATATTATCCTACACAAAACTAATGAACAATATTGGTCTCTTATAATAAGTTATGATTATCTTGGCTCTTATGACACAAATAAGATTAAGTTTAGAAAAAGAGGAATGCTAGCAACACACATTTTAACACACACTTTTCAACACACTCCCTATGATTGGTTAAAATTCACATGGGACCTACCAAATCACGTGGGTCCCATATACATTTGGTGGATCCCATGTGAATATTAACCAATCAAAGAGAGTGTGTTGATAGGTGTGTGTTAAAATGTGTGTTGCTAGCATTCAGGACATACTCCCTAGTCCGAGTAATACCCTCTTTAACGCACTCCACTAATGTTCAGCCACCTCAACAACTTTTTCAATGCTCTTGACCGGTTACTTGTTATTTACCTTTTAACACTTTATTAATTTTTTTAATTGTTGAGTTTCAAACCGTCACCCACTATCGGTGAGAAGAACAGTCATCCTACACATATTTATTCTTTCTTGAATGGCCTCTGGTTCTCATATGGACATGTGAGAGGTGGTATGCTTCTAATTTCTTTTCGAAAATTTTCATTCCAGAAACCATTAACAAAGTTAAACTACATTCCTTAAAAAAAATGAAAATAAACTTTCATGGTGTCTCTAAAAACTCAAGTGTATTTATGCCAAAACCACCACCACTACATTGAATTTTTAACTTTTCTCCTCTTCTCTAACAACACATCATAGTGACTGAAACAACTTTGTTTTCTCATCCACAGGATCTTGAGAATCGGTGAAGCATATGTAATCAATACACAGATTTATTTAAAAATAAATCGATTTAACTCTCCCGTTGCAGTTCATGCCTGATCTCAACTCGGGGGTGTAACGGTTTGGTTTGGATTAGTTTTCAGTCAAAAAATGTCCAAATCAATTCATCGGTTTGGATTGGTTCGGTTTTCACTGTTTTTCAAAAAAAATCGAACCAAACTAATCGGTTTGGGTTGGTTCGGTTGATCGGTTTATTTAAAAATACAATTAAAAAAATTCATATTCTCATAAAATATTTCACAGATTTTTGTATAATTTTTTTTCATGTTCTCTATTTTTCAAACAACTTTTTATAACTAACCTTACTCAATATTTCATACATATGATCCAAGATTCATTCATCCTTCATTTTTCAAAAACTACTTCATCAAACTCATATATTTTAATCATTCATGATCCACACATGCATCATTCATCAAAAAACACAAAAATTCTAAAAAGAACATCCTAAAATTATAACATAGTAAGAATAACAAATCCATGCAAACTGAAATTAAAACATTCTGAAATTTAAACATCATGAAATTAAATAAAAACATCCAAACTAAATCAATTCAATTCCAACGTGAATCGTCAACTGACGAAGATGAGATGAAGATGAGAGAAAATGAATGGATTAAAAAGTATTTTGTTTAATTTTGGACCTAACCATAAGTTTGTGTGAGGTAGGATAATATTAGTAAAATAAGGAGTATGACTATCATCGGATTGGTTAATTGGTTTCACAGATCTCGAAATGAAAAACCATGAACCAAACGAAACTAGATCGGTTTCAATTGGTTCAGATCGGTTTTAAACTGAACCAAACAAGATCGGATATTTTTTCGGTTTGGACTTTTGGTTTCGTTGATTTTATCCGAACCACTTACACCCTCCTTGGAGAAGACAACCAGAAATTAAATTAAATTCATAATAAGAAAATGATTAAAAAATGTAAATATATTTCCACTTGCAGTAGCGGTTAGCAGGTAAAGGCATGGTGATATGGCTGAATATGAGTGGAGTGTGTTAGATTTAGAGAAATGTGAATGTACTAGAATATGATTTTATTTACTCTAGCAAAATATGTCTAAGCTTAATATCCTTCTTCAAAAACAAAAAGTGGAAGCTTAATAAGAGAGTTTATGTACGCAACGCACTTGGACTAAATGACCCTTTCTTAAGAATGAATATGAGGTCGCTGTCATCATCATCACCTGCAACTGTAACGAAGCTCGCCCTCTCAATCCAACCCTCCTCCTCCTTCCTCACTCTCAATCCATTCTTCTTCTACAATTTCAAATCCAATAAACATAACAAACCTCCTTTCTTCTCCATTCGCAATTGCACCTCTTCCAGTTCCATTTCCGCAAAACCATCTTCTCAACTCCGTAAAAACCACCCCGCCAATTCCGACTCCGACCCCAAACTCACCGCCCTCCGTCGTCTCTTCTCCAAACCCGATGTCTCCATTGACGCTTACATCATCCCTTCTCAAGACGCTCATCAGAGCGAGTTCATTGCTCAATCTTACGCTAGACGAAAATACATATCTGGTTTTACCGGCAGTAATGGAACCGCTGTTGTTACTAACGATAAAGCCGCTCTTTGGACTGATGGTCGCTATTTTCTCCAGGTTCTTTTTCTAAAACATTGACACCTGACTCAAAGTTATTAATTCATTTCACATTATGATTTGTTTTTTTTTTTTTATCTACCATCCATTCATTGCAGGCAGAGAAGCAACTGAACTCCAATTGGATTCTCATGCGTGCTGGAAATCCAGGAGTCCCTACTACTAGTGAGTGGCTCAACGAGGTTTTGGCTCCGGGTGCTAGAGTTGGCATTGATCCTGTTAGTAATTACTAATCACACAACTTAACTCTTATTTTCTACCTTCATTTTACCATTTAGGGTCTGTTTGGAATACTTTGAATTGACTTTTTTGTGCTTATCTATTGACATAAACTCCTGTGAGGCTGTCTGAGAGACGTTTCCATACACTGTTTTTCAGCTTATTTCCATAAGCTATTCAGGATAAAGTATATAAACAACCTATAGCTTATATACAAACAATTTGACTTTATTTTATCTTTTGTTATAGAAATAGCTTATACACAAGCATTCATATGATAAGCTTTTATGCTATAAGCACTCAATTAAGTTGTTTATACTTTATACAAACAAGGCCTAAGTAGGTTATCTTTTTTATTGGTAATCTCAATCTTAAACATCCTTTGAAATATTTTGTTTATACTTCTAGTAACCTAAACTCCTAAACCAATTGAAACCATATTTTCTCCCTTTTCCTTGTGTCTTGCATTGCTTTTTATTTTTTACACTGCCTGATAGGGTGTTATGTTCTGTATTGTTAAGGAGGCAGTTTCTTTTTACTTCGGATGCTGCTGAAGAACTTAAACATGTCATCTCTAAGAAAAACCACGAGCTCGTTTATTTGTACATTTCAAATCTTGTGGATGAAGTATGGAAAGAAGCTAGGCCGGAGCCTCCAAATAAGCCGGTTAGAGTGCATGACCTAAAGTATGCTGGTTTAGATGTTGCGTCGAAATTGTCATCTCTGAGGTCTGAACTTGTTCAGGCTGGTTCATCTGCAATTATTGTCACCGCACTTGATGAAATTGCGTGGTTGTTGAACTTGGTAATGCATCTCAACAAACAACACCTTCTTTTAACTTGCTGTACTGACAGATATTTGTATACAATCATATATCCTTGTAAACCATCATTCAGGATCTTATTCAAGTTGCTCGGGTCTAACATGAGTAGTTCATTGATTTCTTTTTTTCCCCCTCTGTTTTTCACTGTTGATGGTTTAATCAGTGAGATTAACATTTCCCCTTTTTTCTTTGAAGAGAGGCAGTGATATCCCACATTCACCTGTTGTGTATGCATATTTGATTGTGGAGATTGATGGAGCTAAGTTATTTATTGACGATTCAAAAGTTACTGAAGAGGTGGATGACCACTTGAAGAAAGCAAACATAGAGATCAGGCCATACAATTCAATTGTATCCGAGATTGAAAAGTAATTATGGAAATCTTATTTATTTATTTTTATTATGTTACAACCCTTTCATTTTTCATATTTTTTTAGTGGAAATGTCCAAGAATGGTACAGCAGATAGGCCAAAATGTTTTTTTTTTTAAACAGTAGCTATCGTTCTGTCGCTTTTTTATGCTTAATTATTTTGTTTGTAAAAGCAGCACTGTTTGGAACTGAGCTTGATTTTCTTTCAGTTTGGCAGCACGAGGATCCTCCCTTTGGTTGGATACTTCCTCTGTTAATGCTGCTATTGTAAATGCCTATAAAGCTGCATGCGACAGATATTATCAGAACTACGAGAGTAAACATAAAACTAGGAGCAAAGGTTTTGACGGATCAATTGCGAACTCAGATGTCCCCATTGCTGTCCACAAATCCTCCCCTGTTTCTCTAGCAAAGGCCATAAAAAATGAAACGGAGCTGAAAGGAATGCAAGATTGCCATTTAAGGTGACCATAACTTACCTTGACAAGGATTACTCACAATGTTTTTCCATGTTTTGATTTCTATATTTTGATGATCTCTTTTAAGTTGGAGTGATTGTAAATACAGAAACCCCAGATTATATAGATGAGCTATGCATTAGACTCTCTGTTTCAGTTATTAAAAAATTGGTATCTGGTTTTGGAAAATTTTGATAGAACATGTAGTCAACTCAGCTAACAGTTACCTTTTATTTGTCAAAACATCATTTTTCCAGGGTAGGTGGGGGTTTGCTGTCTTCTTTTATTTTGCAAATGGTAGTTGGTTAATATTTTCTTTACCGTTTTAATGAAACATGTTTGTTCACATTTAAAAGAGTTACTTACTGTTTTGGCTGATAGCTGCATTTTTCCCTTTTCCCCTGTTGACTGTTCATAAATATTTGATAAGAATGTTTAATCTATGTAGAAGAATCCACATAGAAACTTGCTTTTTGCAGTTTATATACAACTGTTTTATCTTATTGTTTGCAGGGATGCTGCTGCCCTTGCTCAGTTCTGGGATTGGCTAGAGACAGAAATTACCAACGATAGGATATTAACAGAAGTAGAAGTTTCAGACAAACTTCTCGAGTTTCGCTCAAAACAAGCTGGTTTCTTGGATACTAGCTTTGACACGATAAGTGGTACTGCAGTACATTGACAAAACTTTTCAATTTTTTCACTCAAATATTGGTTGAAGAAACATGAAAAGATACAACTGTGTCTTTTTTTCCAAAGACTGGCTTAACTGCCAATTATTCCAGGGAATATTACAAAAAAGCATCACATGCTAAAAGTATGGACAGTTAATGAAAACAATTTAGTGATTCTGTGTAAAAAAGTTGTAGGAAGTCTATAAAAATATGCTACTGTTATTCCATTACTATGTATGACACATATGTTTACCCATAGTTCTGTTTTATTGTTTTCAGTATCTTCTTACACGCTTCTTTTATTGTAGCTAAACAGATAGATATTAGATCGACAGATATAACCTTTGGTCCAACTCATCTTCCCCTAGACCTATAATCTATTCATTTCATCGGTTCAGGTTCCGGTCCAAATGGTGCTATCATACACTACAAACCAGAACCAGGGAGTTGTAGTACTGTGGATGCCAATAAATTATTCTTATTGGATAGTGGTGCTCAATATGTTGATGGCACAACTGACATTACACGGACAGTTCATTTTGGCAAGCCAACAACTAGAGAGAAAGAGTGTTTCACCCGAGTTTTGCAGGTATCATGCTTTTATAATTTTTCTTGAGTTTCTTGTACAAATTTTTTCTGAAGTTGATTTCTTCATTTTGTTCATTAGTGTTCCTTACAAGTCAATCATGCAAATGTATACCGTTTTTTTTTGTTCCAATGTTAACACCTGAGTTCTAGCAATCTTACTTTCTTGAATGATTGTTTGTCTTAATGCATACATCTAATTGCCAGGGTCATATAGCTCTTGATCAGGCAGTCTTCCCGGAAGATACCCCTGGTTTTGTGCTGGATGCATTTGCACGATCCTTTCTTTGGAAAGTTGGGCTTGACTACAGGCATGGTATATTTCTGCTTCCAGTGGTGGGCTGTTTTTCATTTACTTATAATCCAAATGAGTTTATTGATTTACTGAGCATTTGTGTGTAACTGTCATCTATATAGGAACTGGGCATGGTGTAGGAGCTGCATTGAATGTTCATGAAGGCCCTCAAGGTATCAGTTACCGTTATGGAAATTTGACCCCTCTAGTGAATGGCATGATTGTAAGCAATGAACCTGGCTATTATGAAGACCATGCTTTCGGCATTCGGATTGAGGTAATATTCTCTTCAGCTATCTGACATGCTCTGAAATGTTAACTCTGGCTTCCAGTTTTGTTCAACTGGTTGTATTGTGTGTTATTATAGCCATATTTACTTTATCTCCTTTATAAAGCCAATCCTATACACCAATTATATGTGGGAAAAATTCAAGCTGAATTTCTGATGAAGTATGAGGTTTTTGAGATCTGTTTAAATTTGATAACTATTTCTAGATTTCCTCGCTGGTTAATATGCTCAGTTTCAACTTATATGCATGGATTGAAAAACCTTCCATGAGTCATGAGTGTCGTAAGAGGCTTTCCGTGAATTACTTGATTCAATATTTTCATATATTTCAACATTCTTAGTATCACTTATCTGTGAAAGTGCCCAGATACCATCCTACTTGATCACCAAGTTTGTATATGTTGGAAATTCTGCCTTCAATGCGGCCCACACCTAGCTGCCTAATTGCTGCATTTGGGTTGCCTTCATCGCAGCCTCCAACACGTTCCTTGTGTTGGGTGTGAAGGGGTAGATTTAGTCCAACATTGCCTAGAGATATAGCACGTGGTAGTGTTTATAAAGAGAGACACTCATCACCTTACAAGCCGGTTTTGTAACCCAACCCAAAATTCTAAGAGTATATTACGTTGTTTTCCCTTCTTTTCTGCCTAACTGTTGGGATAATATTTGTCAGTCCTATTATGGGTTGCTTATGATGGCACTATTTTAACTTGCAGAATCTACTGTATGTGATAAATGTTGAGACACCAAATCGTTTTGGAGGAATTCAATACTTAGGATTTGAAAAGCTTACATACGTGCCCATTCAGGTATGCCAATGGTTGTCAATCACCCTGGTCCGATATATATTCTGTTAGTTTCTTTTTTTGTTTGCAAAATTAAACCCCTGTTCGTAGTTCAACATCAGGAATTGAGAATGTTTATTGGTTGCAAGTCCTTTTTCTTAAGTGGGGATCTGGGACTGACTTGGTCCAACAGAAGTTCTCTAGTCTAGGCCAATTTAGAGTGTTTGAAAGAACTTATTTGGCTTATCTTATGACATAAACAATTGTCAGGTATTTGGAAGAGCCTATGAAAATAGCTTGTGATATTGTACTTAAGTTGCTTTCAACTTATTAGAACTAATCTATTTTCTGTCTCTACCTCTGAAAGTATTTGGAACTTTACCAATGAAAATTGGCTTCTCATTCCATTTTAAAGCTTGCTAGATTTTAAATATATTTCCAAAGGATCTGAAGTGTTACTTTCAGTTTTCATTCAGTCTTCTTAGTTTCTCCTGAAATTTTAGAATGATTTGTTTGAGCCATATATTCTTTCACACACTCATTTTTAACCTGGGCATAACCTGCAGATAAAATTGGTCGACGTGTCTCTGGTATCGACAACAGAGATCGATTGGCTTAACAACTACCACTCAGTAGTATGGGAAAAGGTATTTTGCTCTGTGCGTTGCATTGCATGCCTTTTTTCTTTCTTTTGATTCTCTTTTTCCCTATCTTTTACACGTCTCTATGAAGCAATAGAAATTCATCTGGATGTGCTTTTGTAACCACCTCCTTATTCATCTGTTTCTTTAAAATATAAAATTTGATCACACTCTAACTCAGCAATTTAAGATCATCAAAACATCATGTAGTATAGTTGCTTTTACCTCCTCCGACCATCCTCTCTCTTTGGCATGTCCATGGAACCACCCTTTACCCCAAATGAACAACAAAAGGGCCCTGCATCGTGCAGTATGGCCAGTCCCCTGATACGAGATTGGGCTAAGTTCTTCAATTGGGCTCCATAATTCACGACCGAAATGGAGAAAAAATTTCCTTTTTGGAGGACTGAATACAACCAAGAGATTTCACCTCTTGCATGTGCCAAATTCTAGGATTGCTTTTCTATTAGACATTTCTATTTCATGCTAGATTTCCTTTTCTGTTGGTAAATCATTCTTCTGTTATATGCCATGTAAGGGTCATAGGCTAGGTGGCACCATGGCAGTATATCCACCTGTGTAGCGGATTATCATGACTATAAACCTTTCTTAGGGCACATGATGATATCAGAACTTTTTCCCCTTGTTTTCCCTGCTCCCTTAATTTTTCCCTTGCTGTCCTTGCTCCCTTATTTACTCCGACACTCTCCAGCTGCTGCTTTTCCTTTTAAAAATATAAACTCACTAAAAATTTATAATTTGTAATCCTGTATGGTCGATTGTTTTATAACTACTTTGATGCATCCACAGGTTTCACCATTGCTGGATGGCTCTGCTCGCCAATGGCTTTGGAACAACACTCGGCCTATAATCAGGGAAACAGTTTAAGGATTTACATGCTAATGTGTTTGGGCACCTGTGCTCCTCATTCTGGCGTGCTAGTCTTACCTATTTGACTGTATACTCTAGATTTCCTACTTAATCCGCATGCTGTGAATTAAATAGTGAATAGAGATTAAAGGAATTTGATCATATGATTTGAGCTTGGCAGGGAAATGAGCATTTAACCATTTGCATCACTGAAGTGTGCTTGCTTAATGGTATTCAGTATAATTTTTACTGTTGTAGTGTTGTTATAGTTAACATTCTGTCTCTACTCTGAATTGTAGTAATTAAAAGAACGGTCTTCAACCTTTTGCTTTTCATGGTATCAATTAGACTTGAAATGAAATGGAGTATGATTGGGGAGACTGAATTAATGTTTATTAAGGATCCTGCTGATGTCAGAAACTTGTATTCAAATTCAATTGATCTTGTTGTGGACAAATTCATGGGAAAAGCAAATAGACATCGCCCATAAAAGTCACAGAATTTCAGCACAAGCAGCAGCGTCTTGACTAAAGGACATGTTCAGACCAACATTCAATATGTCCCATCATGCAGCAGGGGGCGTCTAATGAATGTACTGACATCTCAAAGCCGAACCATTTCCGGCTTTCTGCTATATAAGATACAAACTTAACAATGATCACAATGTTGATGTGTAAACTGTATTTAGTATTTCAAAACTCAAAAATCGACATCAACAATTTATCATATGTTTGATTTACTGCCAGTTTAACAAAAGCACACGTTAAAATGTGAGTTAAGGAATATCTAAGGCCTTTGAAAATTTGGTTGATTAAAAGACAATGTTATTTGAATAACTATAAAACAACAATTTATTTAACTATTTGAACAACTAAATATCAACATTTTATTTAACAACTTTCCCTAAAAAAAAACATTTTATTTAACAACTATCTAAAAATACACAATTTATCATTGATGATGTGACTGAAAGAGATATACAAAGGCAATAAAAAAAATCAAATAATACCTCCTCATTCATATCAAGAATGGAATGGAATCATCTGTTTTATCTGCAAACATGGACCAAAGTTGTCATTGATTTGCTTTATGGATTGTTCAACAAAGAAAAAAAAGTACTTTTATGATGAATGGAAATGCATTTTTGATAGATTGAATAGGAAATAAATCAGGTGCACCATAAATCATATTAAATGATTTTACATCAAGTAATAAGTACAAAAATAGATGGAGGAATTTTTGTATTGCATACCAATTTTTCTCTTTCCTATAGTGTTTTTTTCCCCCGATGTTCTCCTATGTTGTTATCATTAAGGAGGCTGAAACTTTTTTTTAGGTATCGTTATATTTTCCCCTCTAATTTCTATTTGTTATCTATATTTTTTTTTCTCTATTATTCCTATTCTTCATGAACAGCCTAACTATAAAAAATATTTTCCTTTTATTTGTTCCTCCTCAATTTTATTCTGAAACTCAAACTTTTTTTTTTTGAAAGATGCCGAAACTCAAACTTGACCTGTTTTCCTTTGGAATCTCAGCTTAATTAATGATATAATCTTTTTTTGACAATTAATTAATCAATATAATCTGTATACCAATAGAATTTAATTTCCTTCTATTCTTATTGATATATATCTATTCTAATTTTTTTTCTCTTAAAACCAAACTTACATTTTGCCCATTACATAATGTGAAGGGTACTTTGATAAAAAAAAACTACGATTTTTCCATAAAAACACTGTATCTATTTTTTTTTAAAGAAAGGAAATCCTTGGAACAATGAAGGGTCAAGTGATGAATAATAATGATGTGTTGAACAAAGATGGAGATAATAGTGTTTATTTAAAATTGAAAAAGGAAATATAAATGTTCTAAATTAAAAAACAAGTTCGAAAAAGTAAAGAATGAATTAAGAAAATGACCCCCATACATAAAGTAAATGTAATTATTTAATTTGATAAAATTTGAAAATACAGTCTCCCTTCGTCTTTTCCCTCTTCTACCCTCTTTTCTTTTGTATAGTTTCTATGTTCAACGCAACGTAACGGCTCTCACATTCATCATCACTCTTCACAAATGCAAGACATTTTCGGATCAGTTCGCCGGTCACTGGTATTCCGTGCTTCACCGGAGAACAACGAAGATCATCATCATTCAATCGGAGTAGGAGGAACAACAACCCTAGTTGATAAGATCGGTTATTGCATCCGTAATTCTAGAGTTTTCTCTAAACCTTCTCCTCCTATTCCGCCTCCAATTCGATGGCGGAAAGGCGAGTTGATCGGTTGTGGTGCCTTTGGTCATGTTTACGTTGGTATGAATCTCGATTCTGGAGAGCTTCTTGCTGTTAAACAGGTCCTCTTCGTCTATTCATTTTTCTTCAATTGTGTTTAATTTGATTTGAACTCGTTTTGGATTTAACTTTAAAGCTTAATTTGATTTTGTTTACTTGTTTGATTTATTTTTCAGGTTTTGATTGCAGCAAGTAGTGCTTCCAAAGAGAAGGCACAGGTTTGTTGTTTAACTGCCTCAACTACTCCATTTAATTTTTTTTTTTTTTTTGGAGATTATGAATTCAATAAATCTATTCATTTAATTCAAATTTCTAACTAAATAGATCAAATTTTAAATTTCACATTATTTAAAAAATTATTGATACTTCATCATCCAACAACTTCATTTAAAAATATGAGTAAATACCAATTTTCAGTTTACAACCCTGTGAATGTTCCATTTTTCTGAGATTTGGCGCAAATGATCATCATGTCAGTATCGCGAGGTTCAACGGTTGGATTTGTTAAATTTATATTCTATACAGAGCTATAAATATAGTAAGACTGAGAGCAGTGTATCCATAAGTCGCAAATGCCAAAATTGTTAGGCCGGATATCCGTGGTGTGGTGCTCCAGGTTCAAACCCGGGACCTCCCATTTATGTGTGCAAATTTCATGTGATATATTTACCACCCCGTCTACGGGCCAACAAAAAAAAAAGAAAGAAGATGGAGGGCAGTGTTATCAATAGCAGTTGGCAGACTATGACAGAAAACCAAAAATCTCTCATTTTTAGCCTCCATAAAACGCTATGACGGTTGCCAAGAAATCCGACAACACAATCCATCGTGGCGCCGTCATGGCCAATATATGACCACACTGATTGAGAAGACTTGCTTGTGGCATGATTCAGATTTTGGACTGTGATTATAGTATTTGCGATATGAATTGAACTGGAAGAGACCTTTTGGTTAATGTTTTGCATACTACTGACAGGCTCACGTAAAAGAGCTTGAGGAAGAAGTCAAACTGCTTAAAGATCTTTCACATCCCAACATTGTTGTAAGTATGATGTTATATTACTAAACAATATCGACAAGCCTATTCGTTCACCTAGACTATCTCTTGATTGGATATTTTTTTTCTTCTTCTTTTTGTGCTGTAGAGATATTTGGGTACTGTTAGAGAAGAAGATACCTTAAATATTCTCCTAGAGTTTGTCCCTGGTGGATCCATATCTTCACTCTTGGGGAAGTTTGGAGCTTTTCCTGAGGCGGTAAGTTCTAGCTACTGAACCATTCTACTTTGGTCATTCTTTATGCCAAACTATTTCAACTAATTCTTTCAACAGGTCATAAGAACTTACACCAAGCAGATATTGCTTGGACTTGAGTACTTGCACAAAAATGGAATCATGCACAGGGACATTAAGGTTGCTTTACTTATCATCTCATTGATATGCATGCAAGCCTGGTTCTTTTTCGGTTACTGATGTCCAAGTATATATTCATTTCAGGGGGCCAACATTCTTGTAGATAATAAAGGATGCATAAAACTTGCGGATTTTGGAGCATCCAAACAGGTCGTTGAGCTGGTAATCTAACTCATATCTGTCACTCTACTATTATGACATTATATATACTGCTTTACCTTTGTGAAGGATATTGTATTTGTATTATTGTTTAAGAGGTGCATTGTTTTATTCTAGGCTACCATGTCTGGTGCCAAGTCTATGAAGGGTACTCCATATTGGATGGCTCCTGAAGTTATTCTCCAGACTGGTCATAGCTTGTAAGGACATTAACCCTCTTCACGTATATTATGATATGCTGCTCTGTTTTTTATATGCTTTGACATGAATAAAACTGAAAGTTTCTTCTAGTCAGATGTCACTCGGTGTAGTCTACACCGACTGTTTTATGATTATAAGTGTTATATGGAGTCTGGTATATATGGAGTTGCATTATAACTGCCTTAATTATACAACAGTGGCTTCTGTTAAAAAATAGAGAGATGGTATTTAGCACCTGGTATGTAGCAGAGATGAGGATGTTGCGCTGGATGAGTGGTAAGACTAGACATGATAGGATTAGGAATGAACCATTAGAGAGAGTGGGGGTAGCACCTATAGTAGAAAAGTTGGTAGAAAATAGGCTTAGATGGTTTGAGCATGTAGAGAGAAGACCCGTACATGCCGTGGTAAGAAGAGTAGATCAAATGGAGGAGAGTCAAGTTAAAAGAGGTAGAGGAAGACCTAGGAAAACTATTAGAGAAACCATTAGAAAGGATTTAGAGGTTAATGAGTTGGATTCAAATTTAGTTTATGATAGAACACTATGGCGTCATTTGATCCATGTAGCCGACCCCACTTAGTGGGATAAGGCTTGGTTGTTGTTGTTGTTGTTGGTATTTAGCACCTGGCAAATAGTGCAGATGACAATGAAGAGAGAAACACAGAAAACAATGTGGATAAAAGATGTAAGAGAGGAAAAATGATATTTCATGTGTAACTATCTGTTTGTATATAAGTTGTGAATCATTATGTCTATTGTCCAAAAATAAAGGTCTTTCTCAAGATGTTGAAAAATGTTAGCTGCAGGAATTATCAGAAAGCTTTTGAAACTAAATATCAATGTTTTCATATGCCGATGCTTATTTTTTCAGCTCTGCTGACATATGGAGCGTGGGCTGTACAGTGATTGAGATGGCCACTGGAAAGCCTCCTTGGAGCCAGCAATACCAACAAGAGGTATATTATGAATTGTCTTTTGAAATTCTGTTTGAAGTGCTCTCTGAATATCTACTAAAATAATGGGATTTCAGGTTGCTGCTCTCTTCCATATAGGGACAACTAAGTCTCATCCACCAATCCCTGATCATCTCTCTTCTGGAGCAAAAGATTTTCTGCTAAAGTGCTTGCAGAAGTATGCTCCTTTTAATTTTCTCCTGCTTTCCTTTTATAATATAGATATGCAGGAATTGATCATACTAAATACTTTTGTACTTATTTTAGGGTGAGATGATTTTTATTATTCATTTGCGTGTGTGTGTAAGAGAGTAGAATGCAAAAGTGAGATGCTTTAATTTCAAATGTTAATTGGCAGATTACAAATGTCTCATTAAAATATGTAATCCTTATGTAGGGAACCAATTTTGAGGCTATCAGCATCAGAACTTCTTCAGGTTATTCTACGAGCATTTATCTTTTGACTCTGAATATGAAAGCTAGAACTACTGCTATTGATCAGTAGTGGATTCTACCCTGTTATTATCAGTGTTTTGCATGAAATATTCAGCTCACCCTGAGATTAACGTTTAGTTCGTAATCAACTGCAGCATCCCTTTGTTACCGGTGAAACTGTGGATTTGGCTCCTCAGTCATCTACTGCCATGGTATGTATAATTCAAGTAATATTTGAAATGTTGTTCCATGTATCTTCAATAAATTAATTAAAATTTGAGTTAACTTTTGCTTCTGACAGGGAAGTTTTGGAGCTTCTTCACCGTCATCATGTGCTCCAAACGTTGAATCCTTGTAAGTGTTGAAACATTCTTTCTTAAATTTTTAAGATCTGGCACTTTTTTTTTTCTTTTTCTGTTGCACATGTAAAGCAGATGGACTTTTCTGTATATTATTTGTTGATTCTAGTGAACAATAAAAGGATTTTGGTTAACAAATGTTTGTGATTTATGTAGACTTTGCTCAACAGTAAATCCTCAGGATTCGGGAAATAATCATTTATGGGGAATGAGCAATGATGATGACATGTGTGTGATTGATGACAACGAAGAGTTCTCAGAGTGTGATATCAAATACAAGTCATTGATGCCAGATAATATTGAGGTTCTTGCATTCAAGTCCTTGTTTTTATTTTATTTAGGGAAAATTACATTGACCTCCCCTGAGGATTCTTTAATTGAAAAAGTAGTATTTCATTCTCTTTAGTGGTGACTGGATAGAGCTAACGGTGCTAAATGGCATGTATAATCAGGGGAGGTGAATGTTTTTTATAAATAGAGGGGAGGTGTGTGTCATTTATGAATGTAACGACTTCTGAAAAAACTTTTTTTTAATGTAGAGTTTCAACCCGATGTCTGATCCCTCTGATGATTGGGGGTGTAAATTTGATGCAAGTCCAGAACTGGAAAATAGAGAAGTTAGTCTGGACACTGATGAAGGTTACATGTCACGTGTTCAACTGGAGTCCAATAAGGAACAGAAAGATTTACCCATTCCATGTGTGCCATCTCTGTCAGAAGAAGATGAGGAGCTCACAGAGGTCAAAATTAGAGCTTTTTTGGATGAGAAGGTATTTTGTTTTTAGTTGGAATCATGTTAGCTGTTCTGCATTAAAATTTTCATCAATATTTTCATCTACAAACTGCTGTTTCTTGACGATGATGAATGATGACTTTCCATTTATGACAGGCTCTTGAACTGAAAAAACTGCAGACACCTTTATATGAAGAGTTTTTCAACAGTTTAAATGCATCTTGTTCTCCCACTGTGATTGACAGCCCAAGTGATGATATCTCCGGTCGAAAATACTTGAAATTGCCTCCTAAAAGCAAGTCACCAAGTCGGATACCAAATAGTTCTCCATCTAAAGCAGTTGACAATGCTGGAAGTCCTGGAAGTAATGGCAGGTCAACCGTTGGCAATGTAGATAGTCATGGTTCACAGGATGTTCCAGCATCTCCCATTAATGAACGAAAAGGAATGACAGTTGACTCTCAACAGGAGCCCTTTAGCCCAAGGTTTTCTTTGTGTTAATTCTTTTCCTTGCTTTGCTTCACATTAGACTTAATTCATATACACTGTCAGTGTAAATACTTACTACACAGTCAATCGATCATAACCATTAGACCATTAATTATGTTTGACTTTAATCATACTTGCTTCTAAAGTCACACATATGATTGGTTATGATTTGCTAACAATGAAATGACTGGTTATGACTTTAATCTTTTACACTAACAGTGTATTACAATTAAAATCCTTTCACAACATCAAATATTTTAAAAGATACAGTAATTTAACAACACAATGTTTCACCTGCAGTTTAAGCTTTTCCGAGAGACAGAGGAAGTGGAAAGAAGAGCTTGACCAGGAGCTTGAGAGAAAACGAGGTCAGAAGTTTTTCTAACTTTATTTATTTATCTTTGGAGTTAAACTAAAACAATATTTAGAGAATGTTAAATTCACCTTTGAATTAGAATATATCTATTGAATTTTAACGTTAATATTAAATTGTTTAATATCATTGAGATTTTTAAGATTAACATCTCATATACCTTTCAAAATATAAGAACCTATTGTTTAAATCTTACAATATTTGATACAAATAACCAATGTAATAATTTTTTTTTTTGACAAACCAACGTAATAATTATTACTCCCTCCGGTCTCAAATGTAAGGAAATTTTCACTTTTTAGGTTCATTCAATAAATAATGTATGTGGTCCATAATATGGACCACATACATTATTTATGGACCACATACATTATTTATTGAATGAACCTAAAAAGTAAAAAGTTGCTTACATTTAAGACCGGAGGGAGTACTTAACTGCTGTCCAGTGTTGTTAAATATAGCACCATTGCACAGTGAATTTGAACAAATGGCTATTGTTCCGCAATATGCTGTTTAGTACAAAATATTGTGAAATAGCGTTTAGCACTCATGCGCTGCAGAATTTGAACAAACTGCTATTTTCCTTGATCTGCAATAGACAACGCTGCTGTTGTATCAACAAAAATCACACTATATAAAATGATTAATGGCATATCAGTGCCTATAAGTATGTTAGGGCTTTACAATCCTTCAAGCTTACAAAGTGTGATGCCTAGTAGCATTTTGGCATATCATTCATTTATTTACGTGTGGCTTTTGGACAATGTTGCAGAAATGATGCGCCAAGCTAATATGGCAGGAAAGACATCCTCACCAAAGGATCGAGCTTTACATCGACAGAGAGAGCGGACAAGATTTGCTTCTCCCGGCTAATACCTGTCTTGTTAGAGCATTCATCCTGTCTTCGTGAACGTCAATTGAAAACACAAGTTGCTGCAGTTTTGCTGGGCTTGTCAATATTATATATATCTGATCTGATCTCCGATTTAATCGTTGTGTCATTTTGACATATCTCACATGCTTAGCCCGTCCGTGCTGTTGTGTTATGTAAAGCTTTATACACAGGTGTTGCTTGAAATTTTTGGCTTTCCTTTGGGCTTGAGATGGATGCTCGTCTCAAGTATTCCCATTATATTATGATGATGATTCCCATTATATAATGAAAATATAAAATAATCAGAAACGTGTGGCGCAAGATTGCCTATGGATTATGGAACCGGTGCCACTTGCCTCTGTTTTTTTTTCAATGGTAATTGCAGTTTGATTTATCAGTGTGATACTAGTGTGATTAGATTAGATTTTTTGTTTTTTTGGTAAAAATAGTTTATAATTGAAAGTTTTTCAAAATTCCTGAGAAATTGACATATATCAAGATGGATTTTGGACTATTCTATGGTGTGAACTATTCTTTTCTTTGTTTCTGACCATGTCTCTAAATTTGCTTCTAAATCCGCTACCATTATTCACGGTTATTTTTTAGTCGAAATTTACAGAAGTTTTTGAGGTGTTTCTGACCATTATGCACTACTTGTTGTGTAGTTTAACTTGTTAGTTAAGTAATCACATATCAATAATAAATAGTTCTACATATTTATTTTTCAATTATTTAACAGAAATATATAACTAATTCTCGACCACAAATATTCAAAATTGGCTAAATATATATCTTTTTGGTTACTCAATTAATAATTATATTTAAATATTAACACATAAAAATTCATATTACAATGTATATTATTATTATTATTATTATTATTATTATTATTATTATTATTATTATTATTATTTATGAGAGTACTTTACACAAAATTCACACTAGGTCATGGATTTGGATTCTTTCCGTTGAAAATTCTGTCAAGTTTTTTTAAGTGGAATTTTAACCATCAAACTTGAGAGAGAAAGTAAGAATTAATTTTTTTAAAAAAGTGGTTGTTGCATTTTAATGGTGGAGATTGAAAATGAAGGAAGCTTGAGAAAATTTTCAATAGAGAGAATCCAAATTTCTAACTTAGTTGCAGTAGGTATGAGTCGGAGTAGGTTTAGATTCCAAACTGCTCAACCCCTATTCTCCCTCCATCTAATATAGGAAAAGTTGTTGAAATAATAAATTTATCAAAAAAGTGTGTAACAATTACTATATTTACCTTCATATATAAATATATTCAATGTTGATTTTTCAAATTCTAAGACAAATAGTAATATTAATAAATGATAGTATAACTAGAAAAAGAATGATGAACATTTTTTTAAAAAAAATAATCTTATAATTAAAAAAGAAATGAATAATTGATAAATTGTATCTTTAAAATTTCAAAATGACAATTTCAAATAAAAAAGTTAAGGTTAATGTTTCATAAACACCCTTTTTCCCATAAAAAAAATTGAAATAAAATTCATAGAGCATAACGATGGGAACCTTACAACATAACTAACTAATGTCTGTCTTAAAACTGATGAGATGAGGAGACAACAGAATCGCCTCCACCTTTACGATGAGCATGTTTCGCCTCATAGTTGACAGGTGTATAGCTCTAACGAGAGCTAAATCACGTGCTCGACGACGACGACCAGACACAAGCCTAAGCCTCCCTGATGACCTAATCATTGAGATTCTTTCCTTCTCCGATGTGAAATCTCTTATGCGAATGAGGTGCGTCTGCAAATCTTGGAAATCTATCATTTCCGATCCTATATTTATCAAACTTCACCTTACGTGTTCTGCACGCAACCATTACTTGACAGTTGACACTACACCAACCTAACAATGCCTTCGTTAATAGTGATCTTCCCTTTCCCGTGCATCGTTTAATCCAAGAGAAACAGTTTATATATCTTCCTCATTACCCTCATTATCAATATAAAGAGAGGGATTGTCAAATTGCAATTGGTTCTTCTTGCAATGGATTGTTTTGTGTGCTTTGTCATCATATACCCATCAGAGAGGTCTGGTTCCGTTTATGGAATCCTGCCATGGGTACAATGTCAAATAAGTTGGGTCGTTTTTCTTATCACTACTATTTAATAATTGTTTTGTTTTATAACTCTTCTTCTGTTTGTTTGGAAGCATGTGGATGTCACTAGTACATTTATGCCTTTCAGATCACCCATTACAGATTTGATGGTTTGTTTTTAGAGGCATACTATTCATAATTAAGTTGTTATAATTATAGGCTGTGCTCAATTGCTACCAGTTTCCAAACTTCATAATTAAGTTGTTTAAAATTAAAACAAAAATGATAAAGTTAAAGCTTTTTATTCTGTTATATAATCTAGGACTTGCAGGGCTTGCTGGAAACTAACATTTTTAGTATAGACATTGACATTGTACTAAGTAGTTGAGGAGGGGTAATTGGCAAATGATGCTATGGAAAACCTATTCTTAGTCGATGCTATGGATCGTCACATGGAACTAAGAACAACCAAACAGTGATACTCATATTTTCACACAAACCCTTAAGATAATGAATTTATGGGTCATCTCACTTGTATGCTCTTCAGTCCCAAGTCTTCCATCCAATTTAGAACTTTACCTTACACTTGACACAACATAACAACGAGGACTTGGGAACTACGGTGTAGATTGATATCAAACTTCCCAAGAAAAACTTACGGTGAGAAAGACTGCCGAAATTACTATTTTTACACCCGGACAAAATAAACTGTTTTTACACAACACAAATGGATTGACATGAAATTCCAAATATATTAATTTGGTCAAAGCTTGCATTGACATGAAAAACAAAAGAATATCTATCTAGTATAGTATTGATACAGTATAGAATTGCTTGAGCTTGATATCCTTATGAAATAAATACAATGAAATTGAAAATATATCACATTATGTTCTTAAATTTTGGACCGGGCAATTGTACTGTTGTAGCTGGTTGCTGTTTCAATCCACTAACAAAGCCATCAACTTTTTGTACATTTTTCTTGCTCTTCAATGGTGAAACTAGTCTTGTTACCAGTCTCGAAGGAGAGAAAGATCGGCGTAGTTTCGATGCAGCTGATCTCTTTGGAGAACTCTTGCTCAAACACACCAATCCATCATTTTTCTTGCTCTTTGGATAACTCCTATTCAAACACACTAATCCATCACTTTTCTGTACACTTCTCTTGCTCTTTATTGGTGCAGCCAATCTAGAAGGAGATAAAGGTAGACTAGATTTTGACGCAGCACGACATCTCTTTGGAGAGATCAATCTTGTAGGTCTCTTGGGTGAAGGTGGTGATTTGATCAGAAACTTATGTGGTGATTCAATCTGAAACTTGTGTGGTGTTGTTGTTTTTACTCTATTTGGTGATTTGGTCATAAACTTATGCGGTGATTGGGTCCGAAACTTATGTGGTGATTCAATCCGAAACTTGTGTGGTTTTGTTGTTGTTACTCTATTTGGTGATTCGATCAGAAACTTATGAGGTGATTTGATCCTAAATTTGTGTGGCGTTGTTGTTGCTCTATTTCTTGATATGACAGGTGATCTTGTCCTGCAAAATTGTTGCTGATGTGAAGAAGTTGAAGAGAATAAAGGGTTCGGAAATAGTACTGTCTTTTTAGCCCATGGCCTATTCCTAGGAGATACCCTATTTGCTAAATACTTGTTTTTCTCTTTCTCTTTATCAAAGTCTCTTACTTTTTTTGGAGAGACCTTGAAGTTGATTCTGGAATGCACTCGTTGAGATGGTGATGGTGGTGAATCAGATTGTTGTTTATTTTGCTTCTCCTTCCTCCTTTTAGCTCTGAGTTGTGTGTTTTCAGGGTCTGCTTTTTTGTTTGAGTTTTGGGATAGTGGCGTTTTTGGGTCCTCCACAGCGGATTTTGTACCAACTGAAGAAACTATTTCCCTGGCAAATTGACTTGCCTGTAAAATTTCTACAACAGTTTCCCCTACAAGCATTGCAGGCAATGACATTTGCCTCCACTCACCTGCATCAAAGTTGCTACTTATAAGAAAAAGCATGAATGAATTGAGAATAGAGAATTGAGGAGGGTTTACAAAAAAGAAAAAATGCTAAATGTCATGAAGCATTGTTATCCCAAAACTCGCGGATGCCAAACGTTTCAATGTAACTGGTTTCAATTTTTAACTCAGACATCCAATGTATTGTTATGCGGCCGAGTAATTGGTGGCTTCCGACTTTGTGAATATGGTAACATTAGTGACAAATAGCAATATGGCGAGAAAAAGGTCCGGTGCCGCAATCTTGATTGCACGAGATAAGGTTTTTTATGTTCTGCAACCACGTTACTGCCGCTGAGGCTGCATAAAACTCAATTGTCTGCAATATCAAGATCGCGGCCTCAAACAACAACACCATAATTTGAAGTGTTGGAACTTAGAATTGACTTTGGTTTGAGACAGAGAGAGCAAGAAAAGCTACCATACCTCCTAAATTAACTGGTTTGGGAAACTTCCCCATCGGAGATGTTTTTTGTGCACTATTCTTGATCCTTCAAATTAGCAACATAACATAAACAATTGAGTTAATAACAAACAATTACAATACAACTATTTTTTTTTTTTTTGGAAAACTCAGCAATACAACTATTAATAGCAACTTAACCAATCAATCATAATAACCAATTGACATTTTTTTATTATGAAGAAGCCAAATAGCCCACTGAAATTGGCATCAGTGAGAATGACCTGGAGAGGAGCATACTCCAAGATCTCAAGCCAACATCGGGGTTCAATTGGTTATTGGCATCAATTAAGAACCAAGGAACAATCCTTTCGACGGAACTCTAGATTAAATAACGCCCTCTGAGAATTTCTCAAAGGGTTAAGACAATGAGAATGTGTTGAAAGCAAAAAGGCAAAGTGTACCTAATAGATTCTTGCTTGCATCTTAGACTTGTTCTGAGATAAGTTCTGGTGCTGCGAGGGCTAAGATTAACTCCAGAAACCAGCTTTGATCCACCTGCCACAGTTAATTGTAGTTCTTGTAGCCGATTCATGCACTGATCCACCTTCAAAAGAATGATAACAATTAAATACAATTCAGGTAATTAAAATAAAATGGATTAAGTGTGTGATTAATACCTTGTTGAGTGTTTGTCTGATAAGAACAGGATTTAGAACAGCTAACATGTTACGTTGTCTGGGTGGGGTTTTGGCGACCATTCTTTTTAGTTTAGTTTAGAAGTGTGGGTCTCGGAATCTGAATTTGTTCTCTGTCGGATCCTGACTTTCCCAAGTGAAAATGAAAGTGTTGAAATGCCAATAATAACCATCATGATCATACGTAACGTAACGGTCCAATTGATCTCAATCTTTGTTTTGCAAATTGCAACGCAACGGTCGCTCATCATAACAATAACATGCCACCGGCTACTTTCTTGCGCCATTCTGTTTTTTCTTTTTCAAATATAAACAAAACTCCATCACAAATATTCACAATGTATTTTATTTACTAAAACACATTTATTAATTATAGTTAGTGAAGTGGTTAGATGAATGAAATGCAATAAATAAATGTACATTAGTGGAAAAAATGATAAATATTGTATTGATATTATAAGGTTTACAAATAATTTGAGACAGAAAAATAGTGAAGAGGACACCTATTTTAAGATGGAGGGAGTACTTTTGTCACTAAATATATGAACCTTTTAGGAAAAATATGGGGATTAATAAAGTTGAGTGTTATTTAATTTTGTTGACGGTTGCCATTATTTTACGTGTTTACCCTTTATGAGAGATAATTAGTTAATGTTTTCATAGAGTAGTTATTATATGGTATAGAAAAATATACAACATAAATAAGTATATGGTGGTAAAGAAATAATTAATGTGCATTGAATTTTGAAAGAAATCTTATAAAAAAGACAAAGAAAACACATAAAAGGATCTTATAATTATGATGGATGTAAGTAAATAATTTACCAAAATAAATTTTTCCACCATACATTGTATAAGACAAAACGTTGTTCAATATCATAAAAGTTTGTGTTATTTTATCTTGTGATTGTTGTTATATATTATGTTGTGTTGTTATGTTTGAGTTGGTTTATTATGTATTTACATTTTACATTTGCGATATTTATATCGATCAAATATTTATTTATTATGTAAATAAATCACAATTAGTAGTTGTTTTCAACTTAATATTTTTTCTCAAACAAGTGTTGTTAACTTATGCCCCAAAGGGTACAACAAGATAAGAAACTAAATGTAAAAATTTAATCTGAAAATTGTGCATTTGTAGTTTTAAAAGCTTAAAAACTTCTATTTTCAATACAACATTTATTTTTTAATTCTACTTTTAGATCCTTATTTTGTGCTTTTAAGACACAAGTTATCCTTTTTAAAAAACGTTTTCTTCCCCAAAAAAAAAACATAATGCTTTTTCATTGTCTTTTTTCTTTTGTTGATAACCTTTTTCATTGCAAAAGACGCAACTTAACGCTTTTACTTCTAAAAGAAAACTAAATCACTTATTTTACCCAAAAGAAATGTTTTTTTTTTAAGGATAAAGAAAGAAAGAAATGTTTTTTTACTCGCCAAAAGGAACGTTAAGAAAAGCGATTTATGTCACCATTCTCATTATATGCTGGCTACATATTGAAAATAAAAATAAAAAAACATTTTTAGTTAACAATGCCTTGTAGTCTTTAACTTTAAAAGAATGTTACATAGTGAGTGTTTGGAACAACAATACATTTTGAAAAATCACAATAGCAAACCACATCAATGCAGTAGTTTAGTTTTATAGCTTTTTAAAATCACGTTGAAATATGCCTTAAAATGCGAAATTGGTAATTGAAATGATGATCCAAATATACCTATAGCTTTTTTTTGAGTAGTGATATTTGAACAACCATTTGATACAATTTTTGGTGACAACTTCTTTTTTCTCTCTTTTCATTGGTTAAAAACAATGGAGAGAGAAAAAGGAAGAGAGAGAATAAAATGATAATGGGAGTATGAGAGAGAAAATTGTTAAAAAGTTGTTACAAATTGGTTGTACAAATATCATTTCTCTTTTTTTTTACCAAAGTCCAAACCAATAGTTTTTTTCCTTCTAGAATATGCAAATGATACATATTCTTCTATTACTTTGAAAAGAACCGAATGAAAAACTAAAGAATTATCATAGTAAAAAAACAACAACTTAAGATTTGTCTAAAAGGATAAAAGTTGCTTGGGCTCCAGTGGCAATGAGCTCCTTCCAAGGACGTATCCGGAGAATACCGAGTTCGATTCTCAGGGGAACAACGCTTGGCCAGTGCGCATGCCTCTACGCACGAGCCGGATTAGTCGCCACTTTTTTGGGGTGGGACTTCAGTGAGTCTATGTTGGGTGATTTTGATGACTTTAATGTATTTTAGAGGAAAGAGAATGATGATTGAATGATTAAAATAAATTATTTTGATGAGAGAGAATTATTGGTTAGAAGAGAGATAGAGACAAAGGCACACAAAGACACCGAAACCAAAGGTACCCAAGTGCTACCCGCTTTTTTGAGAGCGTTATTTAATGATGTGTTGTTTTTCGATATTTTGAAAACTAAGGAGATACTCCCTCCGGTCTCAAATATAAGAAAATATTCTTTTTTTAAGTTCATTAAGTAGTTAATGTATCTGGTCTACATTGTAAAACAAATACAGTACATTAATTATTCAATGAACCTAAAAAATGAATCTTTTCTTATATTTGAGACCGGAGGGAGTATGATTGATTTAAATCTCTAGAATTAAAATGTCTTATTTTCCTACAAGCGGCATACATGGTGTGACACCATTGATAGATATTCAATTCAATAACCATGCGGAATATCTGTGATCAATACGCATAAAATACTTTTTTTTTTGACAAAAAAAATAAAAATAGTTTTGAACAAATATAGTTTTGAACAAATATTTCTTTTCGCATTTTGAAGTTGTAATGGGTGAAATATTCCTTTGGAGGATACTAGAACAGAAAAGGGACTATTGTCGCAGTCTGCAAGGAAAAATTGGTGAAGTTGAGTGCCTGAGCTTGTTTCACTTTTGTGTACTTGGAATTAGAAACAGGCCCCCGTCATTTTTTTTACTAAATTAGAAACAGACCCATTCATTTAAAGCTGCACAAACGAAGAGAGAAAGAAAAAAAATTTAGATAGTGGTACATTGTTGGAATATAGAATAGGAAGAATTGGTTAGGAAGATAGTTAGTTTTTTAGCTAAAGAAGTATTTATAAAAAACATGTCCATGAATGCTAAAGAAAGTCAGAATGCTAAATTATTATTTTTAAAACATAAAACTCAGAATCTAAGCACTTGAAACTTATCAAAACTCAACTTGTTTTCATTACATCGTTAGAAATCAGTTTAGTTCGAAACACTAAAAGTGCATGTGCCCATTGTGTTTGAGAAAACAAGGATTTTCAAACACAACAAGTATGTATGTCATTGTTTGAGAAAACAAAGACTTCCAAACACTACAAGCCTATACCATTGTTTGAGAAAACAAAGATCATCGCATTTGAGTGGAAGGCCGGGATGGCAAGAGTGATGACTTTCTGCTATTTTCGATACCTCTCTGTTTGAGAAAACAAAACACTACAAGCCTATGTCATTGTTTGAGAAAAACAAAGATCATCGCATTTGGGTGGAAGGCCGAGATGGCAAGAGTGATGCCTTTCCACTGCTTTCGATACCTCTCCGTTTGAGAGGACTCCACACTAAAGACTTGCGTTGCAGTGCAATCACAGCTGGGTGTGGATGCTTAGCCATCATCCGCGAATCTGCCGCCTGTGTTGGACTGCCATCAAACCTACTGCTGCTGCTCTTATCCAAAGTTGGGGTTGTCTCAATTGCTGATGTTGTTATTGGGGTGAACAACCTTGAATACCGAGCTTTCCTTTGGTTCCTTACCATCAGTTGGTGGTCGTTGCTTCCATTGGTCAATTGAGAAGAAGAGGTTGTTTCGGGTTTGAGTGTTGCCAGGGAAACTCGCCTCCTAGGCTGAAGAGGTTGTGCTTGCGAAGGTGCAGCCGGTGGTCTTGCAGCAATGGATACTCTTCTTCTTGTCATTAAATTCGTTCTGACATTGTTTTCCTTTCCCTGTAACGAAGAGCTGCATGAGGAGGGCCTTCTCTCGGGTGGTGGAGGCAAGGAATTATTAATTCTTCTCAGTGGAGGTCTTTCCAAAGGAATCAGTGATGTCCTCTTTATTGTTTTCTCGGCAACAAGTGATCGACTTTCTTGCTTTAATTTGGTTTTTCTCTCCTCCGCAATCTGGTTCTCGAGATCCCGAACCTTTAAAAATTCAACCACGTATATTAGATGAGTAAAGCGACAGGTGCATACAAATATGTCATTATGAACAAAGGTCGTGTTATACCTTGTCTTGAAGATTTCGGCACATGAATTCTCTTGTGGCTAGTCTCATTTGTACAGACTGCAAGTTATCTTGTAATTTCCTAGCTTCCTTTTCATCGTGTTTAGACTTTTCAGCCTGTTTATGACCAGATTTTCAGTTTTAAGGAAATAAAAATCACAATTATTTATATTCCCCTCAATAAAAAAGAATCTTTGTAAATTATATAAGAACAATTAAAGTCTAGCATACCATTTGCTTGTACTTCAAGAGCTCAGTGAGGTCTACTTGCTTTCGGGCTGGACCGCTCTCAATTCCTCGAACACGCGTGGCAAAATTTAGGGAACAGAGTGTCTCTGTTAAGTCTACTGAACTAGGACTTATTTGGACAAACATTAGAGTTTTGCAATCACCTCCTGCATTTTAAGCCAAGATCAGCATGAATACATCATAAATAAAGAAGATAAAGATAGAATGCACACATCAAAGAAGCATAGCTCTGACGTGAATCCTCACCTAACGAGCTCTGAAGTATATGAGTGAGCTTTGAGTTCCTGTCTCAAAAAAAAAAAGAATACAATAAAAAAGAATGCAAATAGTAATGAGATAAATAATCAATATGTAAGAACGTGTGTTATGGATGACACCAAAGAGAATTACCTGTAAGGTATGTGGGCTGATTTGGAAGCAAGGGCTGCAATAACATCACCAAGTGATGATAGAGACTTATTTATGAACTGAGATTCCTTCAGCCTTTCTCCTTCAGCTTCAGTTTTCCCTACACGCTCACTGCCAGCTAAGTCAACTAACCAAAGGTGACTTTTTGTTCTCTGGCCATTGATTAAATTTTCCCCCATTACAGTTACCCGCACCAAACTGCATGTAAAACCATCTTTTTGTCATCCACAATAATATAGAATATCTGCCTCGCCAGCTAGCCTACTACTTCCATACTAATTCTTACAATAATAATTTAATATGTTTACAACCAAAAATAGTTTTGCCTCTGCCAATTATTCAAGGAAAAACTCCGTCAGTTATATGATTGACAATATCAAGGCCTCGAAAAGTAAAAGGCACAGATACAAATCAGTTCATCTGAAAGAACCAAGACATACCAATGAGAACGACTGCTAAGCTCGTTAGCACTTGTGGAACCAACTGATCTGACTCTGTTTCCAGACTTCAGAATTTCCCAAACACCATCTGCTCCATAAACATGTGTTTCAACAAGTCCTGGGACTTCTTGGGTTCCATCTGCAGCTTGCTTGACCTCCAACCTACATTTCAGTAGTAAAACTGAGAAATAAACCTCCAATCGTTACGGTCTACCAAGAGTGGTAGGCTCAAATCTCAATACATAAATAATTAACCCTTAGTGATGTATGTTACTGTAATAATTACTAACTGCTGTCACTGTTAGTTGGTTAATTAGTGAGTGAGAGCAATTCTGATGGGATATCAGAATTGTGATTGGGGCTTGGGAAAGGCCTGAATAGCTTGACTGTCCTAAGGTCTCATATTCTTTTTGTACATTCTTTCCACTCTAGGCACTGCACCCCACATTGAGGGATTGGGATTAAGGTACTTCACTATAAACTTATTCTTTATATTTTTAACTTGAACCAATTCTATCATGACTCACAAACCTTACTCTTTGTTTTCCACTTCAGTAATATCACTTGAGAATAAATTCAAACATCAAAATTTCATGCTTCATTGGATAGGTAATGGAGAGAGAGGATAATATTGAGATCATAACATTGAGTTAATAGGTTTAACAATTAGATGTAAATCCAACTATACTCTGCCTTCAAAGAAAGCAGGTGCATAGATAACTAATTAAAAGTGTAACATCTTTCATTGAAGTAATAAATTCTTCTAAAACTTATGATTTTCTCTACCAGCAACTTTATGTTGCAAAGCAATATGTGTCTAGCAATGCAAGCAAAATTTGTGAAGATACATTATGGCATAGCTAAAGTAGGAAAAACTCACTTCTTAGTGGCTACAGAAGAATTTCCGGCCAAGAGATCTTTTATCTTTTCATTGTAAACCTCCAACATACTAACAAGCAGTTCATATTTTATTGTGCCTTGTCTCTCTTCAGAAACCCGAAATAATTCCTCAAGAGTTCTATAGTTAACTCCCCTATGCTCTGGTGTTCCTTCCATGGTGAAAGTCTTACCAGTTCCGGTTTGCCCATATGCAAAAATGCAAACATTGTAGCCATCTAGTACTGATGCAACAATAGGTTTTGTCTGTGCAAAAACAGCCTCTGCATGATAAAAAAATACACACATGATTAAGCAGCAGCCATAATATAAAATAATACTTTCAACATAAATCAACCTACAAAAAAATTATAATTTCTCATGTACCTTGATTATCTTCAGGTTTGAATACATGATCAAATTTAAATTGCTTTTTAGAAGAATCAGAACAAACAACTTGAAGCTCCTCAGAATTTGACTCAAAATTGACAACAGATACTGCCGATCCATTTGCAATTTCATTTTCATTTAATGGTCTGCATCTACAGAAAACTCTGATATTTCCCTTGAGTTCAATCACTTCATTGTTAAGCCTCCTTCGCTCCAAGGACACCTCTAGGTACTTTCTTTTCAAAATTTCATATTCAGCACCTAGTCACAAACCAAAAAAACATTCTAGTAAAAAACCTAATCATAGATTATATTCAATTTTAGGCACGTGTAAACGCTTACCGAGAAGCTGAACAGACTTCAAAACTTCTAGACCAGGAAAGGACTGAAATGCAAGTTTCACTTGTTCGCTAAGGGCTACATGCTGTCTCTTCAAATTCTGAAACATGCATAACAAACACAAACCACAAAAACATTAACAAAAGTAATATTGAGAAGGACTTTGATTCATTTATTTAATGAAGCAAATAAACCAACATTCAAAATTTACCTGAGCTTTGGTACTTAGGTCAAGAATTTTCTTCAATATTGGGAGTGTATGACCGTCCTGAGTTGACATAGTATTGTCATCCATGTTGTCAGAGGTTTCGTTCAATTGCTCGGATGAATTATCTGATAACAAACACAAAAAATGAGAATCACTCTTGTGAGATGAGAATCTCTTACTTTCTTTTATTACTATTATTGTACCAGATACTGAAAATCTTATTCCCAAATCATTTTCTAGGTTTTAACTATTCAAATACTAATGAGTAAACAGTCAATTTAGTCCCTAAACTATCACTTTTTCACTAATCTATTAAAATCAACTAAGATGTCCCTAACTTGAAGTATTTTTCATAGTTTAGGGACTAAATTGACAGAATCTAATACCTAAACGAAAATTGATTAGAAAAATCTGAACAAATAAGACATATATGCATTATTTGGTTGATCAAGAAGACTAATAAAAGAAAGCATGAATTTAGAGTTGAAATGAAAGAAGAAGTGAAACCTGGTGCGGATTTGAAATTGCAGTGAATGACAAAGCGATTGAACTTTTCAGTAAGCATATCAATTACTCGATCTGAAAAGAAGAACGAACGTAGCGTGATTAGTTAAATTTATTGAAAATGGAAACGAAATAAAACGAGCGAGAAAGTACCTTCTTCCATGGGTTGGAGAACGATTCAAAGAAAGAAAATTGAGAGAGAGAGAGAGAGAGAGAGAGTTCTTGTAGCTCGATTGATTCAAAGAAAGGACGAAAGAGTTTGGTTTAGATTGATAAAATGGCGGTTGAAGAGGTTTTTGAATTTTCAGATCGGAGGACCAAAGAAATGCACTTCTATTATTTCAACGGCTAATTTTTGTTATCTTTAGAGCTGACCAGGGTTTATCAAACTTTAATACAAGTATTTAGTTTTTCACCAGTGATAATCTCACGAAAACAAAGTTGAACCCGAGATCTTACAAATAAGTCATTGGTTTTTCTTTTTTATTGGAGAAAATTTAACGTGAATAAATAGTGTTTCAATTTAAGATAGAGAAGATTTTCAAATTCAAATAACACCTATAAGTATAATGTTATTTAAGAAATTACTAGCTTATTTTTACAAAATATAATTTAATTATGCTCAAATAAAATAAGTTTAATAACTTTGCAACAAAAAAAGTAATTTAATACTAGTAAAATGATATTTCTACTTATTTTTTCATTTGTATTTAATTGGATAATGGGGTTCGTCCACTTCCCCACCTCATTTATTTAAGTGTTGGTCATTACTTTAGGCATATCGCAAAATTTGAAAAATTAGATAATGCATAAATTTGAATTTAAAGAAATTAAAATAGGAGGAAAGTAAAAACAATCATATTTACAACAATAATAGGTAGATTTATGAATGATAAAAGAAAATATTTGGGTGACTAAAACAATTGGCATGTATACCAAAGGGGTTTGCAATGCTTGGGTTAAATGTATATGAAGAAAATTATTTATTTATTTTTATATACAAGAAGGAAAATATTTTTAATTAGTGGAATAAAAATGTTTGAAAAATAAAAATAATAACATGGAAAAATATTCATATTCTACATAAAATAATTGGAACAACAGAACAATAAAATTCAAGAAAGAAAATACTTGAACTTACACTTACATAAACAAAATGATAATAAAAGATAGGGTTAAATAAGTTTTTCATCCCTATAAATATAACGAATTTTGATTTTAGTCCCTATAAAATTAAACTGAATGTTTTCTTCCTCACAAAATTTTTTATTTTGTTTTTGGTCCTTAATGGATATAATTTT
>Ga0315914_1001926_pt1 | contig 31670 bp, 10 predicted proteins | sample MpolenodulesMG_FD_203920 | JGI IMG/M metagenome (GOLD analysis project Ga0315914, IMG submission 203920) | Medicago polymorpha root nodule microbial communities from Los Angeles, California, United States - elongated nodules | ecosystem: Host-associated > Plants > Roots > Nodule | place: USA...
GTGCTTCTTCATCATCACAAGGTAAAGTACTACCTACCACCTCTTCTTTTTCTCTGCATGCTATGAACCACTGTTAAGCCGACACTGATAATAATTTAAGAAAATACATAATTTTAATTATATGTGTCGGTGTTGTGTCTGTGTCTGGGACATGCCTAATTTGATGAGCGTCCGTGCTTCATAGTGTGCATGCAACCTTCCTTCATTTCTCTTTTCTCATATCAGTCTTACCCTTCTTCTTCTTTTTGTAGCAGAATCCTCCATTTCAAAACAAGACTGGAGGAAAAGGTCAAAACCTATCCCTCCAGGTGGAACCTACCCAGCTAAAGATCAATGCAGTCAGTGTGGATTGTGTGATACATATTATATTGCTCATGTTAAGAATGCTTGTGCTTTCTTGGGAGATGGAATGTCTAAAATTGAAGTAACTCTCTTTAATTTATGAGTGATGCTTATCCATGTCATGTAAACTTTACTCATCAACTTGGTTAAAAAATTCTGTTTTTTGATTTTGAAATCATTATGTGATATGAAAGGACTTTTTAATATTGTTTGTAATTGTTAGCATTATGTCAGATGTAGGGATCAAGTTGATTTTGTAAGGTTGAGTTAGTCTTAATATTAAAAAAATAATACGGCAGAGCTATTCATTTGGGCCGTCCATCAAGTTATCCACGCATCCAGTCCAATAGTACTGGGCATGAAGGGTATATTGAAAAAAACCCGAGTCTCGCATTTAAAAGAGATAACTCCTAAAAAATTAAAATGAGAGACACCCTTTATCTTAGAGGCCAGTGTTGTAAGGATGAGTTAGTTAGGCCAAGTGTAAAAACATAGTAGGACTTGAATCTGAAAGAGAAAAGAACATAGATAATAGAGCACACCAGCTCCTGCTTGAAGGAAAGGAACCCTTTTCTTCTCCGACTAAAGTTTTATGTCCGCTTATTTTACAAAGTTGCTAACAAGGTGATACTTTTTGGGAACAAAGCTGCGTTGCTTAGCCACATTATCTCATCAATTAGTTTGCACCTAGTGGAAATAATAAAAAAGCAGCCATTCTAGTGTAGATGAATCTGGCATTTGAACCAGATTTACTTTTAGTGATAAGAAAATGGTTCACTTCTATTGAATGATTACTTATCATGACTATGGTAGTACATTTTGTTGCACAAAGCTGATAAGGAATTATATCGAATTGAAATTCAATATGCAGCAGTTATTTCTTTATGATTTCAGCATTAAATTGAACTTCATTCATTTTATGCCTAATTCAAGCATTGCCTTCATATTCTTATAAGCATTAATGATGAGAATTTTCATAACTGATATAACTACATCCAGAAAATGACAAAGTTTATACAAACCAAAATTGATTGGGCTCTTTATCATTCTTTTTCTGTCTCAGAAATTGGAACCTGTTGTTCATGGTAGAGGGAGAAAAACTGATACCTTAGATGAGACCTACTTAGGGGTCTATGAGGAACTTCTGTATGCTCGGAAACTTAACCCTGTCGAAGGTATATTCTGACTTTAAAATTGTTTAACTCTTATGCTTCCTCGTTCTAATGAGTATGACACTATATCAAATTCGAGAGACTTGAGTTCAGTGTATTTATTGCTCTTAAGTTTTAGAGTTCAAACTAAGCATTTTAAATTATTCTTTCCTGGTTTTTTGGTGGGACCTCTTGGCCATTCTTTACATTTTAAGAAGCATTTTTTCAATGGTTTTCTGGTATGTGACATTGGTAGGTAACCCCTTTGTGGGTAATTAGATAATGGAATAGTTAGGCTGCATATAAATAGGGAGGACATCAACTTGTCATTTGAAAGAATACGGGCCTTTTGGCATTGGGAGGTGGGAAAACCCTCAAAGCTCTGCCACTATTCTATAATCCAGAAATTGTTCCCCATTTTTTGTAGTAATACCAGTTTGTTCCTATCATACTGTGATGGCCTCCTAAATTTATTTAGGATCATAGAAATTAGGATCCATTGAAATGTTTCATTGATATAAATATTTCTGTTTCCTTTAGTATTTAGTTTGAACCGATTTCAGTTTCGGTTTATCAATTTCATGGATTACCCTATAAATTGGATGCTTTTACATGGTATGGTAAATACTACTATTGCTTGATTTGACAGCCCTTTACAATAACTTTATGAGGACAAGAGGGAGTGAAAAAAATGATGGGCCTTGGAGTAAGGTTTCAATGTCAATGACTAACGCCTTGTTTGGATAAACAACTTAATTAAGTGCTTATCATACAAGTGTTTATGTATAAGCCATTTCTATAACGAAAAGATAAAATAAAGTCAAACTGAATTCATATAGGCTATTAGTTGTTTTCATAAGCTATCAAGGAGAGTTTATGGAAATAGGCTGATTGCAACTTATGGACATTTCATAAATTGTTTCTATATGTTCTCTTTAACAGTTTTACAGGTTCCTATCCTAGTAGTTAAGCTTAAATTAGTAAATGCAAACAGGCCCTCATTGAGTTTTTGGACAGACCAAAAGTTTAATTGTAATTTAAGATTTACTTGACTTGCTGTACAATGAAATTGTGTTCTGAAATGTCCTGCAGTTGCAACTAATTTGTTGATTAAATTATTTTTACATTTATGTCTATGATAGGCATAGTCATGTTATCAAAGTTCTGATGGACAGTTTTACTTGTAAAATTTGTTATTTTCATAGGAGCTCAGTGGACTGGTATAGTAACAACCATTGCAATTGAAATGCTTAAATCAGGCATGGTTGAAGCTGTCATTTGTGTACAAAGGTATCGTGAATAATCTACATGTTTTGATTGGAGTCCATGTTTCTAATGTTTTTCTTTCTATAATCTGACTACCTTTCTTTGTAAATAACATTGATCTAACTTTGTATATCACAGTGATCCTGACGACAGATTTGCTCCCAGACCTGTTTTAGCAAGGTTTCCATCTGGTTGTTTCATTTTCAATTGAATCTGTTAATTATCTCACTATATAGGTTTACTTATTAAAGTACTTCATTTCATGCAGGACACCAGAAGAAGTGATGGCTGCTAAAGGTGTCAAGCCAACATTATCTCCTAACCTTAATACCCTCGCGCTTGTTGAGGTTTGTGATTCCCTTTTTGTTGGAGAATGTGTCATATAAGCACTGATTAGTGTTTACATCTTTCAATTGCACGTAGATTCAAATTCTTTACACAATTAAAATCATCTATTTTATTCATGAAAGATATTTAAAAGAAGTTTTCATTCAAATGGATGAAGGTTACAAACCACGTGGAAGTTCTGTCTAAGGTGTTCTAGTATCTTGGTATTATGTGAAACATGATAGGCACCTAAAAGAATACTCAACAAAAGATATAATTACGTATGTGTATTATAGGAAAAAGAGAAACGGTAGTTAGGCAAATTTGTTTTTCTGTTCTAATAAACTGTACTCTAGTCCTATGACTTATAAATGAGACTACTAAACTTCCCTTAGAGAGATTAGGAAGCTTATTTTGAAAATTGTGTTGATAGTGCTCTAGAGTAGGAGATAAAAGCTACGGGCGAACAATCCGATTTCCCTAGTTTTGGAAGATCCTCCATTGCTAGGATCCTAATAAAACATCACAAAGAAATCAGACCCATTGTCATTTTATCGTATGCCTTTAATTTGCCATGTGCTCTCAATTTCTAGGAATCTTCAAACTATTAGAATTCGGGAGATGCTAATGACCATTTTTGTTGGCTGATTATGAGAGTTTTGAGGATGTTCTCTACGTAATTCAATTGTTTTTGCATTCTTCTTTTTTTTCCAACAAAATTAAGAGGGGAAAAAGAGTTGAGATGTGACAGTAAAATGATCACATTTTTTGACAATGCCTAAGAGCATTTGGTCCATCAAAAAAAGTTGTTCATTGTTTTGAGCTGGATATTTTCTTACAATTTATGTTATTTCTCTGACCCTTAGTGGAGAGAGATCTACAACGGAGTTGTTGGTATCAAGAATAACTTGTAGAGAGTCCAAGAAGGTCAAATACTTAAATTATTACAGTATGTAACTTTAAGAGAACCTCTCAAAAAAAAAAAAAAACTGGAAGAGAAGACAACATATCCATTTCCAATGATTTATGTGCATATATCACTCCTCTGTTTAGTTCCATCAATTTTAGATTAAGTTTAATAGATATACATTGTCAGTGTAAAATTATTTGACACTGTCATCCATCCAGTTAGAACTCTATATTGCCAAAAAAGCTCTTTTTGTAACAGCATTTTAAAATAACTACAAAATACTTTATTCTCATTGAACGTAAGTGTAAAACTAGTTTACACCAACTGTGCATGTCCTATTTTCAATCTCAGATATTGTTCAAAGAAGCCTTTTTATATTCATTCTATGACTGTTTGAATTTTCATCATTGACAGGCTGCAGGTGTCAAGCGTCTTCTTTTCTGTGGTGTAGGTTGCCAGGTCCAAGGTACAACTACTGTAAAGGTTTATTCTTTTCTAGTTTCCATTCCCTTTCTCCATTGTGACTGGTTATATTGTAATGCAGAATAATTTCTTCAATTGCAGCATTAAGATCTGTGGAGCACCACTTGAATTTGGATAAGCTCTATGTTTTAGGCACAAATTGTGGTATGCAGGTCTTGTGTTTGCTATTCATCATTTTTGTTGCAATGTTTTGATTATGTTGGACAAATTCAAAATTTCTATGTTCCTTATTCGACAGTGGACAATGGAACCAGGGAAGGACTGGATAAGTTTCTAAATGCTGCGAGTGATTCCCCTGAAACAGTTCTCCATTATGAGTTTATGCAAGATTACAAGGTTCTCTGCTGAAAACTCATGTTTTATAAGGACCTGTTTGAATTAGTTTATTTAAGTTTTTTATTAGCATAAACACTTGTTAGACTGTTTAGAAGAGTGTATGAAAACAACTTATTACATGTCCATAAGTTGTTTTCTACTTATTTCCATTAGCTTCCTGAGATAGCTTACGGAAATTGTTTATGGCTTATATGAAAATTGTGACTTTATATTACCTTTTCTGATAAAAATAGTTTATACATCAGCACTTATGTGATAATCCCTTATACTATAAGCACTTAGTTTAGCTGTTTATCCAACATGGCCCTAGGGCGTAGACATCTTGATGTAACATGGCCCTAGGGCGTAGGCAGCTTGATGTATTAAGAAGATGAGATGGGTATTTTCTCAAGAGAAAAAAGGGAGCTCGTAGTAGTTAGGTGGGGCAGTTAGTTAGAGTAGATTCAATTGGTTAAATGTGGAGAAATAAGGGTAAAAAGGAGTCATTTAGAAAATTGCATTAGGCGAATGGAACAAGAACTCTTGTAGAATAACATTTTGCGAAGAGGAAAAACCTTTGATGAAAAGTTTCTGTCCTCAGTACTACCACAATGTATTGGTCAGGCAATGTAATATAAATTGGACAATTCATTATACCAACTGATTCATTTAAAATAATGGTTTACTATAGCCTCATGCCAACTGCCCTCAGACTTTTCTACAACCTCCATGGCCTATTTGTGAAGGTTGGCTGCGCCATGGCGTTGCATGATGGCTTAAAACTGCAGATTTTTGGGTTTCCTCCATGGTCCACCATTCGCAATCAATAACTCCGTCTCTTGCTTTATTACCAAGGTTATATATTGCCTTACTCAGTGCCGGTTTAAACTTCCTGGCAGGTTCACTTGAAGCATTTGGACGGTCGTATTGAAGAGGTAAAAGAAGACCCTTTTATTTTACTATTCCATGGATTCACAAACAAAAATATTCATTTAGTTTTAAATTTTAACTTGAACAGGTTCCTTATTTCTGTCTCCCAGCAAATGATTTGGTTGATGTTATTGCTCCATCTTGCTACAGGTTATTTATTCTCTTACTGTGTTTAGAGTCACGAGTTTGGTTTCGTTTTGATTTCTTATATGGTCCTTCATTTTATGTTGCACTAATTGGTCAGAATCTCTCTCTCTTCTGCAGCTGTTTTGACTATACAAATGGTTTAGCAGTAAGTCATTCTCTTCTCAACTTTCTTGTCATTTTAGCATGCATTTTATTTCACCTGAACTTAGGACGACCGAGTTTTTTACATCTACTTGTTCACTTGTATACACATTGTTCCATTCCAATTTCTTCACCATCATTTTTTTCATTATAAAAAACTATCACTTTATTACATGGTATGATATTTTCAGGACTTGGTCGTTGGATATATGGGCGTACCAAAATATTCTGGAATCAGCATGACACAACATCCACAATATATTACTGTCAGGTAAAGCTACTTTGAAGATGTCTAAGTCACTTTTTGCACATTCTTTGGGTCTACATTTTTTCTTGAATTGTCATACATAAATGTTTCTTGAAGACATATGGTTTTACTAGAAGTTGATTCTGCATATTTTATTCTTGAAATGACAGGAATGAACGTGGAAGAGAGATGATGAGTCTTGTAAAGAACTTACTAGAGATTACTCCAACAATTAATTCAGTAAGTTAGCAGCGTTGTTTCTTTGAAGAATCCTCTCTCTCGAAAAAAACAGATATAATTTTTCGTAGTATTATTCAGGGGGACAGGCGACCATTTGTCATGGAAACTGTTAAGGCTGATGATAAAGCTAAATTTGGTATGCTTGGAATTCATTTTGTAATGTATTTATTTTATAGAAGTTTCTATTACACTTTTTTTGTGATTATGATCCTATATTTAGTACTTGAATCTGGACCAGTGTTGCCAATTGCGGTTTATTCAAATGCTTCTATGCTATGGCCACTATCTGAGAACACTGATTTTGACCTCATGTTCACTTGCTTTATTTAAGATATTTTCTTTTTGATGAAATTCTGTGGATTTATCTCTCCATGGGAGAACATGAAGTTAACTTACCATGGTTTTTACCTTAAGTATCTTTTCTCTATTTGTTTTGATTAACGATGAATATTTGATTATTTTTCCTTGGAATGTCTGATTTAATCAGGAAGAGGTCCTCCTCAGCCTGCCCCAAAATTTGTTGGAAACCTGATTGCATTTTTACTAAATTTGGTAAATGGCTCTTAAACAATTTTTCCATTGATAATTTGATATATGTATACAACATTTATATGCTTAACATAGTAATTTTTTGTTTATGTTTTTTGGCTCTGCTTTCTATGTTCAGGTTGGTCCAAAGGGCATTGAATTTGCACGATACTCGCTTGATTATCACACCATTCGGAACTATTTATACGTAAACCGGTTATGGGGAAAGGAAAGGTATGCAAGATAATTTATTTATGGCCGTCTTCACTTTGATGCAAAAGTGTGATTTGTTTATATTGTTGAAACATAAATGGTTGCAGGGCTGATAGACACATGCCTTCATATGCTAAGAAAATTGTGGATATGTACAACAAAAATGGTGAAATTGAAAAGATGCTCTCAGAGAAGTGATTCTAAAGGATTACATGCTCCAATCAGTGGCATAGGTGTGCCTTCAAAATATGCATTGAGTCTCTAGTTTCATTTTGTATTGCACTCATTGTGAATAATCATCTAGTCAAAACTGTCTCTAGCTGGACAAATAGTGGAAATGTAAACTATCAGTAATAATCTTTAGGCCTATATAGTTGTATGAACTTTTTTCACGGTGCACAATACAAGGGGAAATAAAAATCAACCATGACTATAAAGTATAAACCATTATATACATTTTGTCAAACATCAAGATTGTAGCTAAATATATTCTGGTGTTTCATAATCACGTATAGTTTGATGCTACTGTTCTGGATTCTATATTCCTTGAACATTATGTTCTTGTGTCGAAATACTATTTAAGCGAATGCCACATGTTGAAATTCTATATGAAGGAAATTTAACGGAGATAGTCCAAAATCATGGATACAAAATTATGGCATGTTATAAAATACGGTAAATGTGTACCATGATCAGATGGTAGTTGAATGATGTTGTCATAGAAACCAGGAAAGGAGTAGGGTTGAGAGACTCTATTCTCACTTCTTAATGCTTTAGAATGAAAAGTTATCTGACTCAATGGAATAGTCGGGATATATAAGCACTAGTAGGGAGAGAGAGATCTCAACAGACTTACTATGAGAAGTCTAATCCATCACGGTCCGTTTCTAATTACAATGCAATATTATAATTAGAATTAATAGTTGATATAATGATTTATTATTGTAATTCTTGATTAAGGTTAATCCATAAAATTCAACAACATAAACCATTATGAAAATAGAATAAACCTTAGTAACATAATATCTTCTTTTAGGTATTGTTTGCGAGTTCGGAGGACAAGGGAAGGCAGAGGTTTGATAAAAAAGAAAGGAGCAAGTGCAAGATATAGATGACATTGAGTGGAGAATGCTTTGAGGGTTCAATTTTCTTCATAATACAAAATTTTTCTCATTTGGGGGAACTTAAAAATTATATTGGAGAAGGGTTTTTATCCGTTTGTAAGTTTGGTCCTTGCCGTCAAACTGTGCTGACTAGGCTAACAAAATGCTGACTCAGACATACCACATGGACATTTCAAGTGACATGGCTGCCATGTGGTAAATGACATATATGTTTTTGGTCCCTATAAAATTGGGATCTTTTAAGCTTAATCCTTACATAATTTTAATAGTGCTTTTAGTCCATATAAAAAAATTACGCACTCAGTTTTAGTCCCTACTAAATCTAAATTTGTTTAATTATGCTTAAACTTTTAAGATTTTGAACAATTTTTTGCACAGGTGTTAAGAACATTACGAAAAGTTCATCCGCAAAAAATTATATTAAAATTTTATTTTTGCGTCCATATTTTTATTCACGCCGGCTACGCTCTTCTAAAAACTTAAATTTTTCAATGATTGTTTTGATACAAGTTTAGAACATCACAAAAGGTTCGTTTACTAAAATTTAGAATTTTTTAACATGAAATAAATTAAATATAAATTTTTTTAAAAGACAAATGTTCAAAATAAAAGTAATAAAAATCTGGACGCAGAAATAAAATTTTGCAAATAAACTTTTCGTAATGTTCTTTTTTTTGACAAACTTTTCGTAATGTTCATAACACTTGTGCAAAAAATTGTTCAAAATCTTAAAAATTTAAGCATAATTAAGCAAATTTAGATTTAGTAGGGACTAAAACTGAGTGCATATTTTTTTTTTTTTATGTACTAAAAACACTATTAAAATTAAGTAAGGATTAAACTTAAAAGGTCAAAATTTTATAGGAACCAAAAACGTATGATGTCATTTACCACCTGTATGCCATATCACTTGAAATGTCCACGTGGCATGTCTAGGTCAGCATTCTGTTAGCCTAGTCAGCATAGTTTGACGGCAAGGACCAAACTTACAAACGGAAAAAAACGTTGGGGATTAAAAATTTAATAAAATTTAAATAGGGACCAATGTTAAAAGCTCGCTTATTTATAGGGACCTTAAACATAATTAACCCAGTTATAATAGTCTTATAATTAAAAATATATTAATCATAAACATTAATTTATCAATCTCTAAAAAATTACTCCTACAAAAAATGTGAAATATTGTACCATTCTCTCCTATATTTTCAACCCTTCAAAGTCTTTCATTCCCTTCCCCTCTAAACTCCCAAACAAAGCCTTAGAGATTATCCACCAAAGTAATCAAATCCTAATATACATTTGTCGGCACATTGACCGTATCTTTTCCATGTAGCATTGAGATAAAATTTGTTTTCTTTTGCTTATAAACCTATTGGAAAACATTGTTTTTTTTCTAAGAAGTTAAAATGGAATATATTACCGAACGGTCTGGATATTTCAACATAAGAAGTGCCAAAAGATTAGCAAAAGAGTATTAAATTACATCAAAAACGACGAGGAATGATAAAAGGGTCAAAGCCACCCCATTACAAAAAGATGCCCAAACAAGGTAAAGGATTAAGCCACCACAAATGATAAGTGAAAGCAAAATTTGAACGATTCACTTTCAGCCACAAATAAGATTGAAGCTTAATATTGTCGAGTAATTGTTGTAACATTCCTGTTAAGTTTGGATGGATTTATTTTTTTTTATTTTTTTTATGAGTTTGAATGGATCTTTAGTTGTTCTTGAACAGTTTTTTTTTATTTATTTTAAACTATTATTTTTGCAATTGTTAAATAAATGTCCAATTAAATGACTACAAGATTGTGGAATAGTTTGATGTTCGATTTCAAAATTAATGACACACCATCATGTTCCACTATGATCTCATCATGAAACATACCTAAGATCAAGGTCCACAAGGATTTATTCAGAGAACATATATAGTTGCGATTCTTGATAGCTTCATCAATGAAGATTGGGGCTCTAAATGCTGCAGCCATTTCCAACATGGTAGCCATTTCCAACATGGTTTAATGGCGCCAATACTCTGGAAGAAGTTCATGTATTGATAAGGGAGGTAGAATATGATTAAGGGAGATAGAATATGTTATCATCTAATATTTTGTTCCAAGAGGGTGTGGAAGATAAATAGGACTGGAGTCTTGATCTTGGAAAAAAGCACTCTGTTTGAGTGGTGTATGATAAATAACTTGATTGTTGAGAAGAGGTGGTTGCACTTGCAATGTAAAAAGTTTAATGATTATGCATGTAAAACTCAAAGCGTATGGGGTTGCCACATTAACATTTAGGTTCGATTCGCCCCCACCAATAATTGTATATTGGATGGAATAGGAATGACCATCAAATCCTCTTTACGATACTATTAGTTTCTTGATGTGTATTGCATAATCACACCAAGCGTATCTCTTAACAGTATTATTAGAATATAAAATAAATATTGTATAAATTATTAGATATTATTATTTGCTAAGTTGGTGCGCACATCACGTATTGTATTGGAATGTCCTTGCTTAATTACCAAGCTAGCAACGAAAGTGGAAGGGGAAGTGCTTTGATTGGATGGTCTTGAAGTAAGAGGATAAAGTTCACCCGAGCTATTACATCTTATTAACGGTATCCCTGTTTGAAAATCCTTCACAAAAAAATCAAAGGGATCGAATTCATCAATAACTTCATTATCAATGGTAAATTTGCGCACAGAGATAATGTTTTTAATTAATTTAGGTGCATCTAGGACATTTTCCAAGGCTAGGGGAGTATGGGAATTGGTTAGTAATGCATTGTCACGATAAATAACTAAAATATTATGACCACTACCGACAATAATATGATTACTAATATTGGAATAAGACGTGAGATTGTCCTTGGTTGCTGTCATGGGAGAGGTAGTTCATGTGTTTCATTATGATGTAATGTGTATTTATACAATGATATTGTCTTGGGCCTCAAGTATCTCTAACTTGGGCATCAAGTACCTTGGACATCAAGTATCTTTAACTTGGTCCTCAATTATCTCTAAATAATATCTAATAGGGTTAATTAAGTTTTTAGTCCCTATAAATATTCACAGTTTTATTTTTAGTCCCTACAAAATAAAATCACACTTTTTAGTCCCTGTGATATTTTTCTTAAGCATTTTAAGGACCAAAACTGTTGATGGAAATTTTTGACACGGACTAAAAGTGTTGATGGAAAAATTTATAGGGACCAAAAATACTGATGGAAAATTTTATAGGGACTAAAAAGTGTGATTTTATTTTGTAGGGACTAAAAACAAAACTGTGAATATTTATAGGGACTAAAAACTTAATTAACCCTATCTAATAATTTATACAATGAATATTTTATATTCTAATAAGTATTTTACAGATTTATGGTTCCAGCAATTCACTCATGCATTAGAGAATTGATGGATGATTTAGAGCAAGAGAATGAGGGAGAATTATGTTGTTAATGTAACAAAATTTGTGTCCAAACTGATGCCCAAATACCAAACTTTATAGTGCATTATATGACCCTTCACATGAGAGAAAGCACCCATTTGCCAAAGGTTATGATCATACACATCAAATATTTTAGTTGAATCAATGCTATGAATCATTAAGCACCCCTTTGCCAAAAGTTATGATCATGTACATCAGATTTTTGACTTGAACCAATGCTATGGTTCATTATCTATCATTAAATAATAATGTTCCAATATATATGAATGATTCTCATGAAGAGTTACAACTTTTGGTGAAGAGTTACAACTTTTGATTCTAAAGTGATTCCATTATTTTGGAAATCACCAACGGTGTATCCTTCACTTTGTTCTTTGATGCAATCTGAAAGGTCAAAATAATAGGACATTGTGTAGAAGAAAGAGGAACCTTTGAAGATCTCGCAAATGACCCGGAGGTTATTACTAAATCGGCTTCCTACAAAAGATAATTTGATACGTCGGGAAATCAATCCGCAAACTTTAGGTCAGTGTGCAAGTGGATGCGGCCCTTATGAAACTGCAAATCATTTGTTTGTGGGTTGTGCATTTTATGGTAGCATTTGAGTGCATGTTCGGATGTCGCTTGAAATACAAGTGTCTTACAGGTTACCAGTAATCGATCATTTTTGAAATTTTACTTGTTTAGCAGATGACTACAAAAAGTTGTGTTATGCTATAAATGTGATTTGGTTGTCGCCTGTTTTGTGCTATTTGGCAAGACAAGAACAGTCATATATTCCGGCATCTAGACCAATTATTACAACAATAGGTGGAAAGCGTCAAAATGCCTTCTTTCATATGGTTACAAGCAAATATTAGTAACTTAACATTTGATTTCCATCACCAGTGGACTAATCTCATTCAGTGTTTTAGCATGATTCCTAGCTAATTCTTTTGTTGTAAGCTAGCTGTAGTTTTGATCCCTTGTTTGTTGATTGATACTCTGAGTCCTAGCAATGCACTCATTGTGCGTGCATGATGCTCAATTGTTAAATATATTATTTTTTCTTCTTATAAAAAACTTATTGATAGAACAAAAAATGATAAAAAAAAATATCAAGACCACTTTCTCATACTAATGAGTAGTGCTATATAGCATGGCTGATATAGCCACGGACCGTCGACACATAAAATTTTGGAATCCACATGAGCTTCGTCAATAAGAGTGTTTGACAATCCTATGCACAATTGCAATAACTCCTATATCAATAATCATATATCCTGTGAGTATCGATTTCTACCGCCATATCTCTCACGTATCTTGGACGTATTTGAAATGTATCCGACAATTGAGGTCACTTCGAATTGGGTATTATATAGAGACAGAGATAATTAAGTTCAAAACAGATTCAAACTACAAATTAATTATGATATGTGTAAAACATACAGGTCAAAACATATGCTGATAACATTCTATATCAATAAAAAGACTTAAAACTCTCGTTAAATGTTACCAGCTCTCTCTATACACTAATACATAATAAAAAAGTATGAAAGGTTCATAATTACATATGTGTAAGAGCATCAATCAAATCATCAATGTATATTGTTGCAAAACTTTTTTTTTTTTTTTAGCACAAACAGGGTTTGTAGATACTATCACTCGAGTCGCATAAAACAAGAACGACAAAATTCTTCTTCAAAAATTTTAACATTGTTTTAATCAAACACTCACAAAAATAAAAGAAATTGAGCGGTTCATTTGAGAGATAGACAAAAGATATTAGTAGGACTCGCGTCTAAAAATAATTTTAAAAATTGGTTCGACCAAACTCCTTTGTATGTCCCTTTATATCATAAATCATAATGGAGCCTTCCATTTCTTTTGAGAAACTGAGGGGATTCCAACATCTCACATATGAGTTGGAATCTTTTTTGTTTTTCAAAAGAAATCAACGACTCAATTTAGTGAGAAATAGACACAAAAAATAGCTAGAGGGTCTCATCACCAAGCGAGCTCGTCCGTTATTAAATCCAAGCGAGTCCGGCCATTATTAAATATAAATGAATTTTTTTTCTACATTTTTTGAGTCTATCTCACTTGAAGCATCTAGGGTTTCATTGGAGAAACGAAGTATCCAAACCCTTTTCTATGTATCTAGTAAACTGTAGCACTCAAACAGTAGTCGTTAGTAAAATAAATTCTGAACACAACATGGAGGAATGGGCTTTTGATGTTGATAGAATGAGAAGGGGTGGTGCCACCCATGTGTTTTCCTATATCATGTCTAAGTGAAAGATTGCATGGCCTTTATGGTAACCTTGGAAGTTCTATGATTTGAGTCGACAAAAGAAACAGAAATGTGGTGCATATTGCAGGCTGCAATTAATGTATATATATTGGATTCCAAATTCTTACATAAATCTTTGTTCTTTGACTTGCATGGAAGAACCCAATGTGTATAAATAGATGGGCGTTTTCTGCTCCCACAGATTTTGGTTTTCCCACTTGCAACTGTGTTGTGCTAAGTACATTACAGATGGGGACAGACAGTTGATGGTATTGGTAGAAAGGGTTATGAATAATTCGGAATTCGATCAGAAAGTAAGTAAAGTTTGATCAATAATTGTCGGATACCATTTGATTGACCATGAGTAACAACAATTTGGTTTGATGGTATCGAAGGATTATGTACCCTCTCAAAATATTCTTAATGACTTGATTTGAAATGAGTGTATCAAAAGATTGTGAAGGTATAGAAGTCACCTAATCAATCATGTGACCCAAGCTATGGATGTTTGATTTGTTCAGCTACATGATATATATAGACACACCCAGTGGAGGTTTACAAGCTCTCATTCTCAATATGGGCACTTCTTTAATTTAGTGTTTTTTTTAAACTAGCCAACATAATGATATTAAGAATAGAGTATAAGGTCCCTCACATAAAAAAATTAGAGTATGATGATTACTTCAAGTCCATACAAAAATGTTGTGACGTATAGTTATAAATTGCCACCACTTTGAAATGATATAATAATTTCGTTGTTATTTTAGAGACATGTATTTAAAAATTGCTAGTATCTTACATGTTTGTACTTTTTTTTTTGTCTGGATTTCGAACCTCAAACGTCACATATATTATACATTATCTTTAGAGGGATGCTATATATCCCGATGAAGCATATCCCGAAAGCTTCACGATTTGAAATTGCTTTGATTCCAAAAAAAAAAAATGCTCCCACTTACCAAACATGATGTCAGCAGTAAAAAATACATTTGTATTTTGAACGATCGGGACACTTTCGTGAATCAAGTTATCGGGATATACATCATTTTCCTTATCTTTATAACTTGAACTAAACTCACGGAACTATTCCATGCTTGTACTTGTACATGAAACAAAAATGTACTTTTTTAAGAGTTGTTAAGGTAAAAAATCATTATATCCAAACATTATATCGTATGCAATTTGGTTCGGGTTCTTTCGTAAAAATTCTGATTTGATTCGACTGATTATATGGGTTTTAGAGGAATGTATTCTTTCAAGTGGATGTAACGATTTAAAAAGTAAAAATTGAGAGAATTCGTTCTCTTTTAAACACTCTCTCTAACACTCATTCTCTTATTTGATGAAATTAATGTATGTCCCACCACTTTAAGTGAAACCCATTTTTTCTTAAAAAAAAAAAAAGTGAAACCCATTTTCAAAATGTGAGACTCACCTTCATTTAAACCAATAAGAAAGTGAGTGTTTTTAAAAGTGTTGAAAAGAGAATGTCGATAGCAATACTGTCCATATAATTCAATTTTTACCCGCACATAACTAAAGGCACACTAATTTGGTCCCTCAAAAAAATTTGGAGGACGGATTATTCTTTGACAAAAAAAAAAGAACATTTTTAGTCCCTTAAAGAAATTAAACAAAAACAATTTAATCATTTTAGCAAGTCCTCGTGAGCTTAACTCAATTGATATGGACAATGCATAATATATGCAAGATTTGGAGTTCAAACCTCGACAACCACAAAATAAAAAGTCCTTTTAGCAAAAAATGTAATTTTTTTTTTTTTTGAACTCTGAGGAACCAAATTGGTACTTTCGTCTTTTGTGGAGTACTAAATTGATACTTTTTTTTTTTTGAAAGATTAAATTGGATAAAATTACATTCTCAGACTAACTAAATAAATGCACATTCACATCCAATAAAACCAATCTCCCAAATACATAACTAAACTTCCAATTTGCAACAACTTCAAAATTCAACATATTTCTACTATATGCATGAATTTATAACAACCTCCAAACTTACAATCTTTGAACAGTGTTCTTCTAGTATTTGGGAGATTGGTTTAATAAGATGGAAGTGTTTGTATTTTGCAAATTTGACCGAGAATGTAATTTTGTCACATTTGGTTCTCATAAAAAATAGATTTATCAATTTAGTCCCCACAAAATATGAAAGTACCAATTTAGTTATTCGGAATTCAACAATCTAAGCATTTTCGTGATTGAAGTAGAAAATGCTCAAATAAATTCAATAAGACTCAATTTGTCCAAATATATAAAATTAACTCATCTCCAACCTATTTTCATTATATTCAATCAAAAAACCTATTCATTATATATAACTCAATAAAACATTAATTATTGGCAACCCACAACAAGAAATATTCCAAAATGATTAGTTTGTTGGCTGAGATTTGACTTAAAATTTTAAATAATTTATAGTTAATAAAAAAACTTGCTTGGTGTATGGTGTCTTGTATTTTGGCACTAGTCTTGTGCTTCATGCTCGTAGTATTTGATTGAATCTTCTAGTGTATTGGGTTGTTTGCTTTAGGCCATATCCTTAGCCATACCATGGGTGTTTGTTTGGGTTGGTTGTGCTTGTGCCTATTATGAGGTTGAGTCGCTGTCATTTAAAACAAGACTTGTGTACGAAGATTTTGTATGGTTTTTTTGTTCGACTTTCTAGCAAATGATTGTGTGTGTCCTTTGCATTATAAAAAAAATAAAAATGTGTCTCTTGCTTTATTAGAACGAATGTAAGACTCTAGGAGAAGGAAAGAATAAGAAATACATTGTTTCAATAAGTTTAGATATGATAGGTGACATAATTCAGTTTGATTAAGTTTTTCTCAAATACATTTTTTTTGTTTATGAGAACTTTTTAAGTAAAATAAGTTATAAAATTTTTTTCTTCTGAATTGATAAGAAGAACATCATAAGAAGTTAAATGAACGCTCTAAAAAATTGAGAACATTTTAGTTAAAATAAGTTCTAAGCACTCCTCACAACAATTCGTTGTTTGTTCAGGAATGCTCCCCTGATCCTATTTGCAAGAGAATTTTTTAAAATTTGAGGGATTTGATCCAAATTTTGAGCCAGATACATCCGTTTTTGTTTATTCAAATATCTCTTCTAAATACGGTCACATACATCAGAAGAAATTCGCTCAAACTATGAAAATCTAACCGGCAACTCAAAAGAAACAAGATATGTAAGGTCTGTTAATATAATAAAAATTCTAATTCAGTTTTTTCTATATTTTCTTTTAAAGGTTCTATATTTTTATTCACAATATGTTTTTAATAATATTCTGATTCACAATATGGTGGTCACCCGACGTATCATATTGATGTTGTAAGCCAACACTGATGAAACTGTATAACTACCAAAGAGTTTCCGCTTGGGTGAGAGGATACATGAATAAACTTAAACTTGAGAAGAAGACTATTATATTATGAAGGGTTAAATATATTTTTGATCATTTTAAATATGTCAACTTCTCTTTCTAGTTCCTCTAAAAATATTCTTCGACTTTTAATTCCCTAAAATTTTTCCTATTTTTGCTTTTGATCCCTCATTTTAAGTAAAATCATTTGTAAAATTCACATTTATTTTATAAAATTTTACATAAAAATTTATAATATTATAAGAACTTCTTCAAAAGAAATTAGAATTTTTTAACAAAACATGATTTAAATATGAATTTTTATATTTTTTTGTTAAAAATTAATATTTAATTTATGTTATGTTAAAAAATTCTAATTTTTTATGGGAGATATTTTTACACATTTCTTCACAATTTCATTAAAAAAATACAAAATTTGACATAAAAATAGGGACCAAAAGTAGTAATTGAAAATTTTATATGGACTAAAAGTCAGAATTTTTTTAGAGGAACTAAAGCAAAAAATTTATATATTTATAGATATCAAAAACATATTTAACCCTGTTATTAAATGTGTGTATGAAGTCCCGAAAATGTAGGTGTTGAAGAACATATATGTTAGGTTACTCTTGAGAGTAACTCATAGTATAGAAGGCAAATATTGACCAGATATGGAAACAAATTTAGAAAGTACTAAAGTCAAATATTATATTGTTTTAAGTAATAAAAACATGTTTAATAGCGATGATGTATCTCCACCCTTTCCCGACTAGTTTTTACCTTTAAAATGTCAAAATAACAAATTTTTTATAGGGTACATTAGATCCATTAAAACACTATACAATATAAAACAACACAGTATAAGATAGAATAACACAACAAATTTTTATGTTATTAAATAATCTTTAGCCTTATACGATTTTTGGAGATTAATTATCAACAAAGCTAACAAGACAAATCATAACTATAACCGAAGCTAAATTAATTAGTTAAAAGAAACAAATTGGTTTTTCATAAAAATATCTTGGAGATAATTTCATTCCAGAAACTTTCAGGTCATTAATATGGACATCTCACTTAGTAAGGATTCCAACATTTGTGCAAGTTTGGGAGGCAAACTTTTTCTATCAGATTGAACTCATGTCATAGCAAGCAGAATTATATTGATGTCCATGAAATTGTTACATATTGTAAATCTCAAATTCTATCAATGTGTAATTGTGTATGATTCTCTTTCTTTCTCCATCAATCAAATAAACTTCCTCTAATTAATTATAAAAAAATAAAAAAACATTTACAATACAAAATCGTGCTCTATGATAAAAGAGTAAAATTGTTTCTTTTCTTTCAAATTTCGTTCCTATCCATAGCACCAAAGCATCTAATATTTATTTTCTTATGACATCAGGATCTGTCCATGTGCTGTGCAACATGGGAATATATGAGGTTCACAAATTCGTTTCCTTCCAACTTCAATGTCAACATTTATTGTGCATTTTTCTTAAGGACAAAAGCCCTTGCACTTGCCCTTAGGATTAAAATTAAGGGTTTGACCAAAAAAATAATAAATCAGATTATAGAAGAGAGAGAGAGAGAGATAGGTTTGACTTCAGTATTAAAACATGAAATTTGTAATACAATACAACATCATTAGAGTGTGAAACAATATATTCCATACATTATAAAAAAATAAAAAAAAAAGCATAATTAATCAAATAAGCCACATCAACCTTTGTACAGAAAAAAATAATAATTTCTAAATTATTATCAAACAGTGGGATTTTCTTAAGGAGAGGGCTAATTCTTTGTGTACTATAATTTGTATTGAGAAACTCTACGTTATTTTGTGTGTGCTATTATTCTTTTGCCATAAGCAAAAGAAGCTAAACAAACCCAAAATATGTTTCTTAATGCCTGTTTAGATGGGCGGTTGTAAATCACATTTTGCTTAAAATCACGGTAAAAAAACCATTTTAACGTAGAAACTCCAATTCTTAACTTTTTAAAATCACGGCAGATTTACACCGAATAATTTGCAGATGTGATTTTGCTTTATCAAACGCCACTCGAAACGGACACTTAGAAGTGTGATATGCATCTCCTATGACGTGCAGCCACTGTTTTCTTTCTTTGTTTATTTTCTTCTTTCCAACTTTTAGCAATGTCTTGAGACACACTAATTGCATCCAATGAAGCACCAGAGAGTCCTCTCCTTGTAAATCCAACAGCATAAAGACCAGCATTTCCTTTCCATCCATTTGGAAATGGATCTTTTGGCATTCCATCTTTGGAAAAAAATTCATTCTCCTGTTCAATATATAACATAGAAAAGTTAAATAATCAACTTAAACAAAGTGAACTACTAACTACTATGAAGCAGAGACACTCTTCGGATTAAGCGTATCCTGGTGTCGAACACGTGTCGTGTCTGATGCTGGCACAACACCGACACATATAATTACAAAGAAGGACTAAACAAACTAACCTTAAGCCAAGATGGTACATTGCTTCTATAACCAGTAGCAAGAACAACAGAATCAATATCAAGAACCTTTCCATCAACAAGTTCAACTTTCCCTTGTGAAAATCTTTTAATACCAGGAACAACTTTAATTTCACCAGATCTAACTTTCTCAAGTGCTCCAATATCTAAAACTGGTGTCTTCCCTGAAGTGTTCTTAAGCTCTAAAGGTCCCATACATGGCCTTTTAAGACCATACTTTTCAACATTCCCCAAGATCACACGAGTTAGACCAAGCAATATCTTATCGACCATCCAAATTGGTAACCTTTTCATCAACATAACAGCTACCTCATAAGTTGATTTTCCAAATATTTCCCTTGGCAACACATGAACCTAATAATAAAAAACAAACATGGTCACAATCTATACAAATAAAAATGTAAACTATGAATCAAGATTAACATGATTTATCAAAGTAATTAATTTTCATTTAGGTACTCACCGAGCTTCTAACAACCATTGATGGTTTTGCATTATGGTTACAAAGATCAAGAGAAACTTCCATTCCGGAATTTCCACAGCCAACAACAAGAACATTTTTTCCACTATAATTCACACCAGATTTATAGTCACAAGCATGCATAACATTTCCACCAAAATCAGCCAAACCTTCAAACTCCGGCTCAACTTTCTCCGAATTTTCACCGGTAGCAACCACAAGCCACCTACAGATATACTCAACTTCAACAACTTTATCACTTTTTTTCCTAATGGACTTAATCCTCCATAGACCAAAGGTTTCATCATACTTAGCAGATAGCACTGTTTCATTGAAATTTGGTGTTATGTTAAAGTTTTTAGCATATGATTCAAGGTAACTTATGAACTGAAATTTTGTAGGGTATTCAGGGAAGTGATCAGGGAAAGGAAAATTGGGTAGTTGACACAATTGTTTAGGAAGGTGAAGTTTAAGACGATCGTAGGTTCGATTCTGCCAAAGAGAGGCAATGCAGTTAGCTCTTTCGAGGACGACGAAGGGGACATTTTGATCTTTCAGACAAGCCGCAACTGCTAAGCCTGATGGACCAGCTCCAACTATAACAGGTCCATTAACTAATATGCAACGGTTTTTGAGAATGTCTTCGGGGTCGAATGTTTGAGACATTGGTGGCATGTTTAGACTAATGTTATGCATTTTTGTTTGTGTTATGATCGAAGAAGTTAAGGATATGAGATTGTGTTTGAAGAATGAGAAGAAGAGAGGATGAGAATAAGGTGAGGTTTTGTTGTTTGAATTGAGTGTGGAGAGGGAAAGAGGATGTGTGGGGGTATAAATAGAGTGAAGGGGAGGTATGATGTAGCAGTGGTTTCAGAGTAGCATGTGATGTCATTGGAAAATAATAACACATGGGTTATGACTTATGACTTATGATTAGAGATATCTTTATGAATGAAATAAATAACATCACCAAGAATCAATAAAATTGTTTAAAAATATAGTAGCACTAAGAAACACTTCATATTGGTCTTCGAGTTTATTTCAGTTGGTAGGGACAATGCATAATATATGTAAGGTCTGGGGTTCAAACCTCGACCACCACAAAAAAACAAAAAACACTTCATATTGAAAGTGTGTCGACATCATGTGTGCTCATATCAAAAACCAACACGACATATGTATATGTAATCATATTCATTATTTTATTTTTGAAATTATTATTGATGTCAAAATGATGACATTAGTATACGTGTATAAGTGCCCTCCTATTCATTATTTTTGTGTTGTATCGACCTCTTTCAACAAATATTTTTCTATATGCACAAAATCGAACCAATAACTAAATAGTTAAAGAACTCGAGTATCAATCATACCAATAACTAAATGGTTAAAGAATTCGAGTATCAATCATTTTAACATACTATTTTGGTTTTTTTGTTGTACTTTTATACTCTATTTTAAAATTTAAAATGATAAAGTTATTTACATATTTCAACAATTAACCATATATTTCAATAACTTACAATACTAATTTCATCTTTTAGAATTTCAAAGAATTTTTTTTTACAACTGATTTTTTTTTAAATAAAGAAGATAATGAAATTTAGTGGTAGCATAATTTACCTCCTCTCCTTTTAGTATACGGACCCATTAATAAAAGCCATCAAATTAAAAAGGCTAGTCAAGGGTCACTTAATTCATGTCCAACCACTATTCATGGATTGTTATATTTTAACATCTACCACAATTTTTAGGCATTGCCACTTGTATATTTGTAGTGAAAAGTTTCAACCATTTAGGGGATCATTTTGAGGTCATTTTTCATAAATCCTATGTAGAAAGGGATTCTTCATGCATGCCTTTTCTTATTTATGAGAAACATCTAGCAAATTACACTATGCCTATCACTTCTATAAATGCTTTTATTAAATGGTTAATCATGTGGCTCAAGAAAGAGAATAAAAAGAACCAACACAAATTGCTAGTGCTTATGCTCCATTTGTATCATGAGTCACTTTACTATTTTTAGCCCATGACACGTGGCAGAATGATTGTAATACATGGAGAAAAGAAAACATCAAACCTTTAAACTTTTTTTTTTTTTTTTGTAATAGATATTTCAATTATTTCCCATTGTTATGTTATTTTTAAAAAATATTCCCCATTTTCCTAGATCAGATTCAAAATTATGATATTTTCCAAGTTTCGAAATGGAATTTATGTTAAGACATATCAAAACGACAAGATTTGTAATCTAAATCGAATCAAGAGCAACCTTCCTTTGTTTTCCCCAAAGATTGTAGTGAGAATTATTAAATTAACATGTGGTTTTTCCACCTTAATTTTTTCTTAGTAGCCTTACTAGATTTACGAAGTCAATATATAAAATTTTACAAAAAATGATATTCTCTATTTTTGGTTGTTATTTTAAGGTTATCTTCTAATATAAAAAAAAGTAGAAAAACATTGTTATGTTCTTTCAGTAATTTTAAAACACTATAAAAACATTTTTTCCCAAACAATAATTAGTGAAAGAACCCCTAACAAAAATTAATCAGTGAAAGTCGGTTCTATTTTTGTCTAGCAACTGGTAGCTTTATCAAATTTTAACTAGTAATAAAGGGTATAAAATACTTTGAAGATTTTGTCTCGCTCAATTGGTAAACTTTCATATATACAAGTTAGAGATTAAACTCATAATCATGATTTAAGAGATATGAGATTTTTTGCCTCAAAAAAAAAAGAGATGAGTTTGTTTTTTATCACTTACCATTAAGTAATCTACATATTATTTCTATATTATGCAACTTCAAAATGAAATTACAATATTATGTCATGAGAATATTGTTGCATAATATTGTAATTTCATTTTGAAGTTGTATAATGTAGGATTTTTTTTTTGTAATATTTAATTTAACAAATAATATATATTTAAAATTGTAAAATTATGCTTATATATAATTTTGGAATTCTTTTAAGACGGGGAACATTGCAGGTTGAGGGTGTGATCCCAACTTCGTATCCACAATGCCTTTAGGATGATCCTTGTAAGTACAAGGAAAAATTAATTAACATCCGTAAGTGTGTTAAACGGTTGGTCCAATTTGTTAGAGTATTACATAGGATAAAGGACAAGAGATATATCATAAACAAATGATTATAAATGGGGATAATACTCATGTCACAAGCGGTTTTATAGAGGTGTGGTAGGCCAAACCACATATTTGAAGATGATATCAAAGATTTAAATATGATTCGTCCTACTTGTGATCATGTGTTAACTAATGAATCACCTATCATTTATATTCACGCAACAAACTTAATAGTATTGGGCCTGAGAGAGTGCCCGAAGAGTCTCATGTTAAATGATAAATCATCTATACAAGTAGGGAATATTTCTCACCTCATAGACCAGTTTGTGAGGTTGTGTCAACTCAACCACGATTGTTAAGACTGTGTGCCTAAATTGTATACCACCCCTAGCTATTTGGAGCTAATGAATTTGATAATCCTAATAGGGATTGTACGTTAATTGCCTATACTTAACTTAATTAACTTTTTGAAATGTCAAAACTACGTGTGCTTCAAATGCTAATTGGATTTATGAACTCATCTCTTTGATGAGACAATTTGATTTATAGCTTAGAACAATGGAAAAAAAAGTGTCTAATAACTTTTGATATTTATGGCATTTATGCATGAAATGTTATACGCGTTTGGATTCTTTGTAATGTTGAACCTATTATAGCATATTCGATACATGAAATTATGCTAACAACACGTTCTATCTATAGATTAAAATTTATATCGTGGATTTCATATAAATTTGGTGGGTGTAATGAAAATTTTAACGAGTAGAAAGGTGTGTGTTATGTGTTAAAGAGTGTGTTGCTAACACTCACTTTCAATAAGATATATATCTTTTTTCAAATGGATTTTTAGTACATAATTTAACAATGAGACTATAAAAGTTATTTAAGAGGGAACAAAATTTTAACCTACAAGCCATCGCAAAAACCCTAGTTTCTTCTCCTTCATCCACCAAAGAGGGTGATTTAGGGTCAATTTTTGACCCAAAATCACCCCTCTCACTCGTTTTTCTCTTTCCCTCTTATTGAAATAAGTGATTTTCACATCTATTTCGTTTTTTATTTTGTGATTTCATCGTCTTCGTGTGACGTTGGTTTGTTCGTCGTCTTTGTGCGACGTTGTTTATTTTTCTTGTTTCTCTCAGGTATTTGATCGGTTCAGATTGTCAGATCAGCTTTGATCCAGGGCAGATCCAATCAATGACTTTGGGGTCCTCCACATTGCAGATACGGAGACATGGTTATTCCGGAGATTTAAATATAGCCATATGTGTAGGCATTTGTACTTTGTTGTTTTATCCTATTAACATGGATGCCGTGAGCCTGTTCACAGATTCATCTTTTTTGATTTTAGCGAATTTGCATTATATCGATGTACTCTATCAATTTGAATGAATGAATATCATTTATTTTGTCAAAAAAAAATTAATTTAACCTACAGCTTGTATATACTCAATATATAGGATCCAAGATATACTGTAATTGACAAAGACCAAGATATTAATTACTTCAATATTAAGTAACTAAGTCGTAAATATCACACTAAAAACTTCACTTGGTGAATATTTCTTAATTTCAAAAAGGGATTCCCTCGGGAGCCTATTCATACAAACACTTAAACAAGTTTGCATCAAGTTTTGATTCAAATAAGAATAAACACGAGAAATTACCCACTTGTGATTAATAACATTATCTAGCTAGCAAGCCCAAACTCCTAATCGAGGGATGACAAGGATAACCGTCGATTATACATGTGGAAATAGTTGAACATAGACTCCTAGATTCACACATTATTATTGAAATAAGAACTTCCTAACGCTAATACCAATAGAAAACTATAGGTAAGGCCACCAAGTCTCCTTTTAGGCTTCTAGTTTTTTTGTTTTACTTAATAAAGAAATGACTTTAAAACTAAAATTAATATAATTTGAGAAATGTTTAAGAGTGTCTTTAGGGCATTGGTTAAGAGGATAAATATTAAAATATTGTATTAAAAAATAGTAAAAAGTAATGAATTTAACTTTTTAAAAGTCAAAATATTGTTGAATCCAATGTAAGCTTATTACTCCTCTGTTTCAAAATAAGTGTCGTTTTAGGCAATTGCACACAAATTAAGAAATAAAATGAAATAATAATTAGACATAACACTTTTACTAAAATGCCCAAGAAAAAGATAAATTTAAAGTTGCATTGAAAATTGTGCGAGAGAAAAGTTGGAGTATTTATTGAGGTTAAAGTTGAGAAAAAAATTAAAGTTGTATTGAAAATGTAAAGTGACATTCATTTTGTAACAAAATTTTTTAACTAAAGTGACACTCATTGTGAAACGGAGGGAGCACTTTTGGTTTCATTAACAAATGTGTTTTAAGGCACTTGCTTGTTAGCATAACCCACAAAATTTTAATGGACTTTTTTTTTTTGAGAGAAAAATTTTAATGGACTTTAAAACACCTTATCTAGAAATTCGAGTTAGACATCCATATGTGTTGGATCGGTCCAAGAAATTAAATTATTGGAATTTTGAATGACTAACTTCATCACAATTCACACAGTTATATAGGGGTCGGGATTCAAATCTCAAACACTCCATTTATTTATATTATGAGGTGAATTTTTACCCACTATATTACTTGACAAAAAAAAAAATTAACCACACCATTGTACCATGTTCTCTTTGCGCATTGGAACTATGCAAGGTTTGCAATTGTAATATAAGTTGTATTCCACAAAAAGAATTTTTTTTCGATTACCATCAATTCCAATTGCTAATATGTAGGTGTACACCATTGAACACTACTCATTTTGAAATTGCTGAATGATGAATTGTTTGGTGTATTGAGATTAGGGATCAAGGAACCGTCCTCACGTGCATGAGACTTTGATCTTTGTGAAGTTCAATCTTCTCATATAGAGAACTACGTGATGAATTTATCTTTGTGTTCATTACAAATTTTTACAACATTTTGTGTCCTTTGTTAAAAAATTTAAATATTTTTGGAAATATATTTGGTAAAGTTCTGGTTGGGAAGTAGTATTTCTCCACTTTTGCTTTAGTGTGTTGGGGGTATCAAAATGTAGAATGTCTTCCTTCGATCATGTGAAAAATTATAAAATTGTTTTGAAAGTATAAGAAAACAATCAATTTGTACCCATTGATTGAAGCAAATCATTGTATCAATGAGAGAATAAATGAAATATATATCATATGAAAGTCAATTCAAATAATTGTGAAAGAATTTACACAATTTGTTAGAAGTGTTAATCTGCTTATATATTAAAGTCTACAATGCCAAAATCATAATGTACAAATAATATTGTAGTTATGTGGCTTTTTTTATTTGCAGATACTGGCAATAATGATTGGATCACATTATGGCCATGTTTGGTTCTGTTACAAGATTATGAAGGATGCTTTATTAGCCTAAAGAATAACACTTTCTTTGATACCCATGATAAAAAGAAAAGCTCTTTCTTTGAGTTTTGGTTTTTTTGTTTTTTTTTTTTTTTACAACTTTCTTTGATTTTAAGAAGGTTTGCTATAAAGTATTCAATACTTTTTATTTTTTTTGACATTAGAAGCACAAAACTTGTTGATCAAGAAAAAGAAAGATATCTTTAAAGGAATATTCTACTAATTTATAAATTAGTTAATTTACTTAATTTATAAATTTTTGTTTTTTTTAATAAGGCAAAATCAAATATATTAAACACCAAGAAAAACCACATCCTTAGCATAAGGTGTGCCGAGAAGAAGCTAAGAGTTTAAATACAAAAAATAATTAACCAACATCCATTAAAGAATAGGACATTGATAAGAAAAGAAAATAAAACAATACAATTAATCAACACCCAAACAATCAAAGGGGAGTTGTCACCAACCAGCAAACTCAAGAGAAACATTTGCACTCTTACGCTTCAGGCCACCACAAAGACAAATGTTTAACCTTATCAAGCAATTAAGGCATCGATTTCACCTTATGATTAAACACCTTGTCATTTGCTCTTGCCAGATAACTCACACACTGGTAAACCAAATCAAGTGCCAAAAAGATCGCCTCGCTTTCGAACCACCTGTCAAGATAGTATAATGATCGAAATGGTCCGAAATAAAGCGAGGATCTACCGGAGAGAACCCCAACCAACCACGAACCAAATACCAAAGTGAACCAAATAAACTGCAATGGAGGAATAAATGATTAGTCGATTTCATCTCACCACAACCTGCTACACAAAAGTGATCTTCGGCCAAAATAACACCTCCCTGACCAAATAATCTTTAGTAGGCAGCCTGTTTTGAAGAACCGGTACACAAATAATGAGACCATCAAAGAAACAATCTTATGCCACACCAATTCGAAAACTTAAACTAATGTTTGCACCTCATAAGTAGTGAGAAACTGATACACACCATCAAAAGAATAAGTATCACTCTTGTCTAACTGCAATGCTACATATCAGTTGTGTCAACCTACAAATGCAGATTAGAAAGCAGCAACGTACACTCCCTAACCATCCCCTCCTCCCACACCCACAAACGACGACGCCACCTCCAACCCTCCCCCTCATCTCCCCACCCTAACTCTCTCATATCCACCTCCGAAATTCCTCTATCCCCCACCAACTCAAACAACCTCCTATATCGAACACATAAAGGAACCTTTCCCAACCACCTATCAGTCCAAAAACACGTATCAACCCCACTACCTATCTTCCGAAACACATTCTCCTCAAACTGATTCCCTCCCTCAAAACCAACGCCACCTCGAATCCTCACATATCCCTCCACCAACACGACCCTCGACTCCCCACCTCCCTCACACGCCCACCATGCAAAGTTCTTCTCTCATCTTCAAAGTCTCAAACAAAGGCTAAATCTCTGAATTTATAATTTGTTTTTTTACTAGTAGACTATACTTTTAAGTTTTTTTTTAGGAATGTTTATTATTTGTTATACAATTAAAAAGACGAGTTGTGTTTGATAACTATTGTGATGCAAATCCTTGTTTTTTTTAAGGAAATAGGAGAGTTATCTATTTGATTTTTTTCCCTAAAAACAAATGATATTCAGTCATTTAAATTATATACATCGATACAATGCAAATTTGCTAAAAATAAAAAGGATGAGTCTACGAACAAACTCACAACATCCATCTTAATAGCATCAAATGTCAAAGTACAAAAACCTACACATATGACTATATTCAAGTCACCGGAATAACCATGTCTGCGGATCTGCAACGTTGACGACGTCAAAGTCATTGATTGGATCTGCGTTGGAATCGTAGTTGATCTGACAATCTGAACTGAACCAATACCCGAACGAACAAGAAAGACAAACAACACTACACAAAGACGACAAACACAAGATTGTCGCACTAAAACGACAAAATCACGAAAGAAAAAACAAAATAGATGTGAAAACTACTTATTTCAATAAAAGGGAAAGAGAAAAACGAATTGAAGAGGTGATTTATGGTCAAAAATTCTTTGGTATATGAATAAGAAGAAACTAAAATTTTGGTGACATACACAAGAGAGAAAGAAGGGGAAGAGAGAGATTATTATCTATTTGATATTTATCTTGTTTGGACCATTTTTTTTATTTATTTTTTATAGGTAGATAACATGCTTGAAAACTCATACACACTGGTGGATAGCTAGAGCTTTCTTATTCTTTTTAATTTTAACCGTAGTTATCCAAATCCAAATATAGTACATCTAAATGATTTTCCTCATTCCTCTGGCTCCGATTAACTTGCCCCATGAATGGATGCAAAAAGTGATTTAATTGGGATATGCAAAATATATTAACTATGTTACAACCTCCCTTTTTTGTGACAACCTATGTTACAACGGTGCATATGTTTGAGACTACCAATAATCCATCCTATAAACAACGAAAGCTGCAGCATACTGGTTTTTCTTTTCACCTAACTGCACAATTTTATTTTCTTAGAAGTATGCCTCGATAAAAATTAATGGGTAGGCTGGAATTAAAAGATTCACAGCACATGCTTGATTGCGCAATAGGCAATCTCTAGAACAATGTTGGTCTCATTGAAAAATTCTAGGTTTCATGTGAACCACACTAACCGGATTTAGATGGATTTAGTATATATAATAAAACTGATTATTCGAAAGGTCATAATATTTTTAAAATACAATGAATAATCAATAATAAAAAAAATGTCAAGCTAACACCAATTATATATGTTAACATAACTCTCTCAAAAAAAAATGTTAACATAACTTCTGTCAAAAAAAAAATAATATGTTAACATAACTCTAAATTTAATTCTAATTTTCTTAAAGATAAAGCAATATCACATTCTACTCTTTACCTAATTAATCATTTGGTCTAAAAGACTCAAACCATATAAGTTTTCTTATTAAATGAATTTATTTTGCTCAAAAGGTCTAATTAAAGACTCAAACAATATAAGTTTTCTTATCAAATGAATTTATTTTGCTCAATAAATTGATTGAATGCAAAATTTTATCACCTATTTATTTATGTTTAAATATGATGAAAATATGGAATTCTCTAGAATGATGATGAAGAATAATATAGAAGACTCTAGAATACTAAAGAATAATGTGAAAGTCTCTAGAACACTAAAGAATAATATAGAAGTCTCTAGAATACTAGGGAATAATAAGGAGGCTACTAGATACTACTAAATATAATTAAGCACTAGGGAAGTCTTAACTTTTCTAGATCCTTCTAGTCTTATGTACTAGAGTATCCATATCTCTAAACTTTTCTTTGTTTCTAGATATTTCTAGTTTGTTATGAAGAGCCTTCCTAGAGTAGTATAAATAAGGCTCACCACCTAGTGTTCAGGCATACTCAAGCATTCAAGTATTCAAATAATAATAACTTTATTTGAGAATATTAGAGAGTTTCTCTATTTTCTCTACCTTTCCTTTTGTCCCTAAGCCAGATTTGGCATCAGAGCTAGTTACGATACCACAAAGTTGAGTTTGAGCGGAAAAATCAACGGAAAGTGAGTTTTCAAGTGAGCAAGGAATTGCCTTTCTAAAACTTCACTTTAAGGCCATTTTGTTCGCGAAACTAACACCATCATTTTGTTTGAGTTTGAGCGAAGAAATCAACGTAAAGTGAGTTTACAAGTGACAGCAAGGAGTTACTTTCTCAAAACTTCACTTTGCGGCCATTTGTTCGCAAAGCTAACACGACCAACAAAACAACACGCACCGCCACAATCTGTTGGAACAAAATGCGTTTAACATACATTACCCTTAGAGTTTTGATGATAACAAGGTATTAAAAATTCTCAATTGGATATGGTAATATTTGTTCAAGTGTACAGGACCAAAGACAAAAATTTGATATCTTTATAAGGTTCTGGAAGAACAAAAGAGAGCAAAAGAATCAACAAAAAGGAAGCTTGAAGCATCTGAAGTATAAGTGCTCCTGAAGTGATGACATCATCAGAAGCAAGTTCGTCAGAAGCATCTCCTCAGAAGCAAGATCACCAGAAGCTGAAGTTCATCAGGAGATGAGAGACTTAAAGCTTCAAAGGCTGTGTAATGGATTTAATCTCGTCCAGCATTGCATTAGACTGAAAGAGTGTTACAACGACCTTTATGAAAGAATTTGAAAGCATTGGATGCTTGTTCTATCAAGAGCGTTGACAAAGGACAATTGTACGAATTGTACAACCACTTCTTCCACTACTCTGTTCGTGTCTCTGCAACAAGACAAGAATAACAGCTCTGCCTGTAGAAATATTCCTTCAAACTAGGAATGCATTTGAAATTGATCATTCATAGGACAATAACCATATTAGGCAAAAGATCATTGGTGATTTTCAACAAGCTTCAAACGACTCTCTTTATTGTGCTGGCAACTTTCCAACGTATGTCTCACACCTCTATATAAAGGAGTGAAGACTTACTAGTTGGAAAATACAGACACACACAAAAGCAAGACTCATACAACAATTCAAAGTCCAAAACTATGTTATTGTTCTGCATTTAAAGTCACTTAGAATTTCTAAAGTCTTAAGAGTCTGTATCTGATTTGTATTGTGAACACCACTGATTGTATATCAAGTGTTCAAACTCAAACAAACTTCTTTGTAATTCTGTTTGATTAGAAGTCTCTTGCTTGTGTGCTTG
>Ga0315914_1001927_pt1 | contig 31659 bp, 13 predicted proteins | sample MpolenodulesMG_FD_203920 | JGI IMG/M metagenome (GOLD analysis project Ga0315914, IMG submission 203920) | Medicago polymorpha root nodule microbial communities from Los Angeles, California, United States - elongated nodules | ecosystem: Host-associated > Plants > Roots > Nodule | place: USA...
ACACTATTAGGATTGAGTCTCTTGGTCACGGGAAGAGATTGGGGCTTTGGGTAGAATTAGGCGGGAGACTTATTCTTGTAACCCATTGATATCTCTTTTGTAAAGTTACTCATCATTATAGTGAAACGGAGGGCTGCTCTCTCCCCCAGACTAGGTCAATTTGGACCGAACTGGGTAAACAGATTCTCTTGTGTTCTCTCTTTCTTTTTCTTGCTGTTTTCTACTTTTACTTGTGATTATAATTGTTCCATACACTTTGTTTTGGTTGCTTGATTATCACTTGCTCCACACATCAAGTTTGTTATTGGTGTGATTTTTCATCGAATTCACAACAAGAGTGAATGCTAGATAAAAAGTGTTAAAAAATGAGTGTTGCTAGCATTCTTCTAGCGAAATTTGAACAAATCATTGTTCCGCATTACACTATTTATTAGTATACAGTTCATTGAGATAGCATAGTGAAATTTGAACAAACTGGTATTTTCCGCGATCTGTGATTCGCAGTGCTGGGGTCAGGTAAAGTTGCATCTACTTTCTAAAAGACAACAAGACTCAACAAAAATTCCCCTTCTATAAACAAATTTTCAATTCTTATTTTTCTATGTACTATTTGGCTTGGTTTACTCAAGGCAACTTTGAACAATATATAATTAACCTCTAATCTCTAGTGATGGGAATTTGTTAAGATAACAAATCTTGATTCTTAAAATGGTGGGTATGTTTACACATTGATGATGAACCTGTGGTTGAGCATACACTTTCATCTTGCATTTTAGTTAAATATACTTCTCTTTCTTGATCATCATCCGAACCTAACATGCTATCTTCTTCGGAATCTGATTCACTCATTGACAAGTTCCCATTTTCAAAGTTATCTTCGGATTCTGATAGCTCCGTTTGTGAGGAATCTGATTCTGTCTCTGAAAGATAATAGCTACTTGAATCAAGGTTCTTTTTATCATGATTCCTCTTTTCCATGGAGCTTCCAATTGGACCGTCGAGTATAGACAAAGGATTGCGGTTGCTAGGGTCGCCATAAAGTGCAACGTGTCTATGATATAGCTCCAATTCTTTCTCTGCGATAGCAATGAAGCGCCTCACTGACTCGAGCGATTGCTCATACTTGGATTTTTCAAGTGCCTGTGAGAAAAAAAGAGAATTAAAAAAGAAAGTTATTTGACCCATCTCAGTGTTATATTACCAACAACCAATTCACAAATCATTGAAAAAGCATGTCCCTCCAAAAAACAGCATTGTCAATCGTAGAAAATAGAAGTTTATTCAAATTCCTCTACGTAAGAGTGCTATATCACCGCTATAACTGCTATTTGACAACATTTTGTATTACATATTGTATCATTAAACAATAGCGATCTGTTCAAATTCTGCTACGCTATAGCATTGCTATATCCGCTATTTAACAACACTGTCAAAAAACTGAGTTGCATTTCCAATTTTTTTTAAATGATATGATAACAAAAAAAACTAATGATGAGTTTTAGATTAAAAAAGCACAGAAACACACCTTTTTCTTCGACAATGTATCTATCGGCGACATAACCTCAGGTTGCATGTAGTTCTTTCCACGATAAAATATTATAGTGTCATCGCCTATGATGTGAATTGGAATACCGCCACTCAATCTGGCAAGTTCTTGCGCATACTCGTGTACTTGACCAGGTTTACAAGGCTTGCATATGCACTTAACAGTCTCATGTTTCTTCCAATGCATATGCATATTGAGAATAACCCCTCCAAATAATCCTCTTCTACCAACTTGTAGATAATTAGAACTCTTCTGAGCCATTTTCTTCAGATAATGTCGTTCCTCCCCCGTCAAACCATCTGGTTTTACCTCTGGACCCTGAGCCTTAGCAACTTCATATCGTTTGAGCCGTTCAATAAGCAACGCTTCTTTGACTCTGGCCTGGGGTTAAAGTCAGAGTCATGTCAAATTTAGTACAATGTCTAGGCAAATAAGCATTTCACGATTTTCTCAACGAAAACTTAAGGGGAGAAAAATTAAAGAATCTTACAATAGCGAGTTATTGAAAATAAAGCTACTCGTATAAGCTGAAACTAACTACTGCCTCTCATTTTTTTCAAAAACGCTTTCATTTAACTTCTCCATAAATTCTATAAGCTTATAGAGACTTTTCTGTAAGTGAAGAATCTCAAACTTATTTTAATCGAGAAGCTGCTATAAATCAGAAGCAAATTCAAACTGAACATTAGTGTGTATTTAGATTCATGATGGAGTTTTAATATTGATTTTGCCTTCTATCAAGCACCGTTATTAAATGTTTGATTACTTTGAGGAAAAACAGATTTTGCCTTCAAACCTGTGACACTTTGACTAGAGCGAGAAAATGAAGCTTTTGCATCAAGTTGAAAAAATGTACACTTGAGTTTTGAATGAACTTGTCTTTAGAGAACATAAAACACTTAATAACAACTTAATTTTAAACAAATCAATTTTGCAAATTCAAGTTCGTTTGTCAAGCACTTATCCAAGCACACACTTAACTAACCATTCAGAAACCAGCATATATCAAAACAAGCAAACAAAAATCATTTGATTTAAACAAATGAAAGAGGGCTACGCTGCAAAAGGGTTGACATCTATGTAGTGCCGATACTTCAAATTAAATGTGTGTCGGTGTACTAGATGTGTCAGCGTCTAATACCGACACATGTGGTTATATTCAATCGCTTTCATTTCCTTAAATTATCACTGATGTCTGCGTGCACTACAAGTGTCATGTTTGATGTTTGTGTGTTTCATGGTGCATTGATATGGAAACGAAACAAACATAGAATCAAATGACAATGCTTACATTGTTAATCTTGAACTTAATCCTCTCTTCAGGATTAGCAAACTTTTGCTTTTTCTTCTTCCCTTTAACACCAAGTCGACGTGGATCTCTCCTATTCGCCGCTTTCCTCTTCTCCTTCTCTCTCTTCCTTTGCATCTTCAACCTTTTCTTAGTCTTCCACTTATCTTTCCTAGGAGCCTCAACCTCATGAGTCTCGAACTTTGTCTTCCCATCCTTTATCACAAGATTAACCTTCCCATAACTCATCTCTCTCAAACCCCACCAAAAACATTTCTTCTCAAAAGGCACACAATGCCTCAATGAACAACCAAAGGAATATATTTGACCCCTCCCAACTAACCTAGAACACATACACATAGGAATTAGAGCACAAACATAAAAAACAATACAATTAATTTTAAATGTCAATTCAAAGCTTTATAACATCGACATTTCATATCAAATCGGTGTTCGGTGTCATACATGTGTCCGTGTCCGACACCAACACTATACTGGCACATGTGATAACATTTAATTATGTCATTTTCTTAAATTCCTATTGATGTCAACATGTCATTGTCGTGTCCGTGTCTGTGTAGTGTCAGTTCTTTATAGAATCAAAGTCTTCAACTTTCAATAACCAAAAATCAGCATCAAGGAAAATAAAGCTAACCCAGTTTAGTTAATTGAATATAGCATTCATAACAATCATAAAAAATTGATTTTTGAGTTATTAATTAACCATAACCAATAAAACATTTTGTAGTCAGAGGAATGAGAGAAAGAACCTGGGAGGGACCGAAAACGAGGTAGCAGCATACGAGGATTTGAATACAGTGGAAGCTCTACGAATAGTGCGGAACAACGTAGTTGCCATGGTAAGAGATGAAGAAAAACTTGAACATTATTGGTGACTATGTTTGTGTCGTTGTGTTGTTCTGGTGCACCACCCGTATTGGATCGGGTGGGTTATATTTCGGGTACTAATCTTACCCATCTGGTAGAACACGTGGCAAGAAAGTATTGGGTCAATGAAAAATGTTGACTTTTTAAGAGGATGAGAATCAATAGGATTTTGACACGTAAGAGGGACACTTGGGAACTGTATGTGCGTTACCGCACCTAGATATCTTTCTTTGTATTCTGGTGTTTCTCTCTGAAAAGCACTTATCATAGAATCAAAAAATATTCAGAGGAAGGTCTCTAGTTTCACCATCGATTTTTTCAGTGAGTTTTTTTTTTTTTTTTTCTTCCATTTCTATTTATTTTTTTATTGTCTTCAGTGGAAATTCTATTGATGATTTTGATTCATTTTGTATTTTAGGGTTTTTTCTTTTCTTGTGATTTTGAATCTTCTTTCTTTATGATTCCACAATTAAATTCAAAGGGTATTGAGAAAGTAACTCAAAATTGAAGCTTGATGTAGGTTTTTTTTTTTTTTTTTCCTTTATGTTTGTGGTGATGTTTTATTTTATGATAGAAATATGCATGTCATGTTTTTATTATTATTTGAGAATAGCACATTATACATTATCTATGTTACATGTTTTGTACTTGTTAATATTGACATGATCTGAGCTTAGGCTTTTCTTGACTTGATACATTTGTTGCACAAGTGCATACCTTTTAGATGCATGCTGTCTGTCCTTTTGAGCTTTTAGAGAAGTTACGAACTGTAGCTTCAATCTTGGCAGGCGTGCGACATTGATCAACCGCGAAAACAAACGGACACTTAGTTGAGTTGATTATTGTTTTTTAATTTTTGTAGTGATGTAAATATATTATTGACTTTAGTACTTTTTATGATTTGATTGGCAACAAGCTACAGGACATGTAGAAACTTAACATAGAATAAAATTTGGAATGCTTGTTTTAGTAGATAAGTAAACATATCATGTTCCATAATTGTTGAGTTGTCAGTCCTTTTTTTCTCCGTTGTTTACGGCGGGACAAATTATGGTCTTGTTTGAGACCATATAATTCAGAAACTCTTACTTTTACATTGCAGTAATGGCATCTAACGTATGCATAGATTATCTTCATTTTCGTGATTAATGATTAACGAGTTTTAGTCCAAAAAGTGAAGTTTCAGTCCTCTCATTTTACTTATTTGGAGTAGTGAGAAAGCAAAATTTATTTTTATATAGGGAGCATATGGATAAACTTCTTAATTAAATGTTTTACATTACACGTTCTTTGCGTTTGGATATACACATTGAGAAGCTTTTGTTTTCTCAACTTTTGTTTTTATCTTAAAACTAGAATTTGGGATGAATGGAAACCGATAACGGGACGAGTATAAACTCGGTATAAATTGTTTCCATAAGCTGTCTTGGAGAAAAAACTTCAAACCAATCATAAGCTATATTTGTAAGCCATTTTATGAGATAAGCTGAGATGAGTACTAAATAAATTCTTCCTAAATAAGCCGAGATACTCTTCCTGATTTCGGGTTATGTTTTACTTTTAGTTGTTTGGAGGATTGTATTCGACAAATCATTGGTGATTCAAAAGCTTTTGTTTATTATTTGGATTGTATATTGAAGAACAAAGGCTTTGTGTTGTGAATTCTATTGTCGTTGTTTGCTTTTCAAAATTTCTTTGTAAACCATGTCCTCATTGTAGTCCCCTCTGAAAGTAAACATTTTTCATAAAATAAAAAATAATATGAAATTTTCGGATTAGGACTATAGTTATTGACATGATCTCTCTTTAACTTGATTTCAACCTAAGTAGCCAATAGTGGCCCTTGGGCGCTACGCGATACCCCATTGCATTGTGAATTTCTGCAGCAGATGTAGTCCCACTGATAGTGGCCCAGTTGCGGTTGTAGTGGCCGCTACAGTCAATGTCCTATAAAATTCTGATTTTTTTTGGACTTTTTGGTCATTTCACCCTTGTTTATTTTACATGCTTAGATGAGTTGTTTTAAATCTTGAAGGCTCTAAAACTTATTTGCTTTATATTGGGTTTGAATATTGATAGCAATTAACTTTGATTATTAGTTATGAACATGTCTTAAATGTTGTGTTCTATATTTTTAGCTTTTATGTGTATGATGAGTTTCTTGTATTGTATCCCTGAACTTGTGACGTAGCGGTCATACCGCTACCCGCTATCCCACCACGACTGCATAGATTTCAATATGCGAGTTATGGAATATATAGCTTTGATACTCCAAACTGGAAAGTATCGATATCTGACATGTACCCGATATCTAATAATTTGTTTTGTTCTTTTTTTTAAAATATTTTCTCCGATGCAATATGCATCTTCATTACGTCTTACCTACTTGAGATATAATTGTCATTCAGATATGACATGTCATTATAGTGACTTTTTAATATAATTTTTTACCATTCAGGTACGACATGTCATAGGTAGTGACTTTTTAGTATAACTTTTTACCATTCAGATACGACATATCATTGATAGTGACTTTTTAATATAATTTTTTGCCATTTTAATTGTGTTTCTTTACATCATATATGTTTGTTAACGTATCTTGGTCATGGGCGGCACATCTTGGATTTTCAAAAATTCCCATATCTGTATCGTTCTATATATCTGGGCTTCTTAGGTTATCGATCAATTTTGTAGACTGTTCTGTAGAATATATCACCTGAACACTGAAAATCTTATAGCAGATCTTTTGTTGTTGCAGTGGAGTTTGAGATTGATGACTCTGTTAACGGCGATACAGTAAGAGATGGTGCCATGGTTGTAGCTGGTAGCATACCTGATGAATACATAGAAGAAGAAAGTTCTGCTGAACCAACTTACAAACAAGACCAAGATGATAACGTGACTCAAGATTCTTCTGGAGGAGGGTTAATAGTACCCGCTGCAGTTCCCACTCTACCGGACGCTTTTGCTGAGGAGCCCTATGTGGGTCAGGAGTTCGAGTCGGAAGCAGCAGCGCATGCATTTTACAATGCGTACGCAGCCGAGGTTGGATTCATCATACGCGTAAGCAAGCTCTCACGATCAAGGAAAGACGGAACTGCTATTGGACGGGCTCTTGTTTGCAACAAAGAGGGTTACAGAATGCCTGACAAGCGTGAAAAGATTGTGAGGCAAAGGGCAGAGACAAGGGTTGGTTGCAGGGCAATGATTATGATGAGGAAAATTAATTCTGGCAAATGGGTTATTACGAAGTTTGTAAAGGAGCACACACATCCCTTAAATCCTGGAAGTAGTAGAAGGGATATGTTTGAACAATATCCGGTCAGTTCCTATGCTTTTTCACTACCGATGAATTGTATAAATTATAATAGTTTATTGATTCTCGTATATATTGTAATGGTTTATTCCGTTGATTGTCATTGTTACTTTATGCTTGATATATTGAGAATGAATGGTATTAGTTTAAGGATTAGATAATATAAGACCATTTCAGAATGAAGTTTTTAGGATAATATTGGTTCTTTCACACATTTTTGCAAAATTGTGAATGAAGCTTCTGACTTTTTTCACCTTATATAATACTTCATCCATTCATTTTTAATTTTCGTTTTTGTAAGAAACAAATCTTATTTATTTGTCGTTTTCCAAGTTCAATGCAGAATTAACTATTGCTTTGTTGATAATACTCTTAAGTATTTATGGCAGAGAGATAAATAGGTACAATGAGATAATAAGCAGTTAAAGGTATTATAGGAAAATATATCATTCTTGTTATGTAGTTATATTGGCCACCTTATCCTTTCCACTGATAGAAATTGCAACTTAGAAATTACTTTTATGGCACTTTCTGCATGTGAAGAACTTGCGTGACTTATAATTATTCTATTCTGTTCTCTTTTCAGTTTATTTTTTTCCCCCGACTTACCTCTTTTGTTTCTATGTCAGTCTCAGAACGAACATGATAAAATCCGCGAACTATCTCAGCAGTTGGCAATAGAGAAAAAGCGATCTGTGACATATAAAAGACAACTTGAAGTGATATTTGATTATATCGAGGAGCATAATGTGGGTCTCTCAAGGAAAATGCAGCGTATAGTAGACAGTGTGAAGGAGATGGAACCTAAAGAAGAAGAAGAACATAATCATTGATAGGTTCACCTTTCAATTATGTAGTTTTTTAGTTATTATTATTGAATCTACTGTCAATGTTAAAAAATGCTCCAAGATGAGGGTGTGCAATAATATCTAATAACTGCTGACATAGGTTTCTGCTTTTAGTATCGGTATGATACAATGGTATTCATTGCATTGCCTCTTTTTTATGCCGTCAAATTTTAGTTTAGTAGCAGAAATTATTTTCAATCGAATGTATAGGTCCTTTGAGTCTATTCATATGAAGTTGGTGCTAACAATTATGATAACTCATAAAAAGCATTCAAATGCCTTGATAGCACTTAATTATTCCATATCTGATTTTGTAACATTTATCCAAGCTTGCCCCTTTTGTATAGTTTCAAAATAACTTTTGATGATCTATTTTGTATGGAATGAAACTGTTTCAGAATGCCGGGCCTGGGTGTTGGTATCTTTTTCACCACTAAAATCTAAACTTCTTTCGATGGAGTTTTTGTATTGGTTACTTGTAGTTGTAGTCATTATACAACTTCATTGGTTGTGTTCATTATACAACATTATCTATAATTTAATCTGCTGCAGTATGTATCAAGCAACTAGGTGCATGTTTTGACACACCATTTGGAGCCAGCAAAACTGAGTTTGGATGCAGTCTAGATATTATTTGATGTATACAATATGCTCGACATCTCCAAAAGTTCATTAGTTGTAACTGTCTCTGGCACCAAACTATGGTTGAAGAAGTTGAAAATTTTCTCTTCTCTGTTTGCCAAAACTCCATTTGGAGTTTCACCTGATTTTCCATGTATTTGTCAGTATCATTGCTACTGTTTTGAGTACAGAAGGAAAGAAATGCGTCAAAATATTTCACGATGGGTCAGAATAATATCAGTCCGACCCAAATCATGTGTTTCAAGAATATCGGTCCAGATGGACCAAGCTCGTATTGTAACATTGGCCCAGAGAAATATATATTGCGCAGATGGTTTTTGTACTATTTGTAGGTTCCAAGCCTCTATATGTTTGAATTTTCTGCATTCATGAAATAGCGCAATGATTGATCTAAACCTTTTGATTAAGATTAGATGGTTCATATTTTGACTTTTGTATTGCAAACACAACGTATCAAAGTTGGAACATGATTATCTGATCTTGATTTGACTGTGTTATGCAATCGTGTCAAATGTGTGATTTCGCGACGGTAGAGAATCCGTATCTCACCACCATGTTTTCTTTTCTGTTTGCTGAGCTGAAGAGAAGCTTTGTAATATATTCGCTGTAATATATTCGCCTGCCATTAATTTCAATTATACCTTCGCCTATTTAGTTTGTCAATTTTGTGCACGTGTCGTATTTTATTTTATTTTTCCACTAGTGTTCGAGTAATTTCGTCAAACCCAGAGACTTCATAACAGTTTGCATGCATGGAGTTTTATGCAAGAGATGAAGCCAGAGACATTAAGAACATTTTACATTGCCCGTCAAAATTGAATCCAAAACAAACAATCAACAAAATAATTCAAATAATAAAATACTATAAAAGAAATCATTTTACAAAGTTCCACCACCCAAAATACTTTACAGAATATAACATCAAAACAACAAAAAATGGAGACACCCAAGTTGAAATGAAATGATCAAATAGGTTAACCAAGCCTAACAAAGTGGGAAAAAAAAACCCTCTATCTTGTCCCAAAAAAGAAAAAGAAAAACACAAGTCTCATCTTATCTTATCTTATGTTGTACACACAAAAGATGGGAAATGAATGAATTGAATTACCATTGCTTGCATTCGTTACAATACATTACATATAACATGAATAAATAAATATATATAGATAGCTAGGCTAGGCTAAAATGGGCAATGAAATAGAATTAACCAAGAGCACTGAAACCTCCTCCTTTCATCATTTGCTTAAACTCCTTATAATTAACCATACCATCACCATCAACATCCACCTTCATAATCATCCTCTTACATTCCTCAACGGTTCTTCCTTGTTTAAGACCAAGAGATGACAAAACCACTCTCAGTTCCTCAACGGTTATAAAACCGTCGCCATTTTGATCAAAGACATTGAAAGCTTCCCTCATGTCTTCCTCTTCGTCTTTTTCGTCCATGATGGATTGATATAACTCACCAAACTCATCTAAATCCACACAACCGTCTCCATTGACATCAATCTTCTCGATCATCTGTGTTAACTCCTTGTCAGGTATGAAGATTCCCAAATTCTCCAAAGAATCCGTTAGTTCTTTCTTTGTTATTCTACCGTCCCCGTTCCTATCGAACATTTGGAATACACGCTTTAACTCGTTTGGATCCATTTTTCACGTTGTGATTGATTATTTTATTTGTTGGATTGAAAAAACAAGGTGAAGGAGGAGTTTTGGTGATTTGGTTTGATTGGAGGAGGAGGAGGGGTTTCAGCTTGTTTGTGACAAAAACAAGACAAAACAAATGAGAAATGAAAACTACGAGGTTGTAATAACGTAAACGAAGGAGTGAATATGGATCCTTAGGAATAGAGGTGGCATTTGTGGCGCTTGTAGCTTTTCTTTTTGGGATGGAATCTAAATAAAGAAATACACAAGTTAAGATTAGATAAATATACAAAGGAGTTAATTCAAAAGCAGTGGATGGAAAAAACGGGTTATGTTTAACTTAAATTATACAACTTGTCTAAAGATGTCATTATATTTTTGTGTCAAATTGGTTTTTTGTCTTTAAAAATGTTTACTTACACATTGGAACCAATTTTTATTCTTAGTCCAAATCATTGAATCATATACCATAAAAAATGTTTCAAAACTTAATACCACAATTAAACTCATATTTTATGTTTATAACAACGAAGTTACAATCTTATATACAAAACTAAAAAAGATAATGTAAATTTTGATGTATTAGATATGGAAATAGACTAATTTAGATGTTATCTCGATGAATTGAAGATATAATTTACGTTTTTTAATTGTCAAATAAGACTTTCGGTCACAGACATATAGATCTATTAAAATGAGTTTGATCCACCAGGTTTGTGTTTTAACATCAGACAGACTATAGAAAAATACAATGGAAATTTTATCCTACACTTACACTCATACTCTTACTTTCGGTAGATGATATTGATACTTTTACCATGTATAACATTGTTTCTTTGAAAACATTGTCTTTAGATGCATTTTATTTTCTTCTCATGCATCGGGGTGACCTCGGCTACCCCATTATTATTATTATTTTTATATAAGTTAGTGTATTTTTATGTTTAACTACTCCAATAACGTAGATTTAGCTAGTCAATTGAGTTATTTGTGAAAATTATTAGTAGAAATATGAAAGCAAAAAAATTACCACATGTTAGATAAATTTATTTTTCTATTTTAGTACTTTTAGTCTATATACTAACTACACAAAGAGTTTTGTCAATGGCAAAAATTATCAAAATAAGATTTGTAAAAATATATTCGTCTTTGACTTCTTTACATTTTACTCTTCGTGTTATTTATCTTTTCAAGTAATTTTAACTTCATCATCTTACCTTTTTTCCCTTTACATTTCACCTTAGTTATTGAAAAACCAAATTAAGTCAATTAGAAATTTAATCAATGATTTAGACATCAACTTTGCAGATCTATGCACGAATTTTGACAACTTTAATTTATATCATATTATTATACATTTTACTGTTGTATGTCATTAACTTGTGCACTTTAAATTTGTTCACAAATTCATCTTTTATATTTTTAACAATAACAATGTTAATTAAATATATAACTGTATTTGATATACTTTTTTTTCTTTCAATATTACTTTATTAATTTGGATATACAAATATCATTTATTTTTAAAAAGAAATAAAAATAAATGGAACTATTGAAAAATTAAAAGGAATCCAATCTGTCAATCTTACTACAGTACAGCACACAACCAAACCAACCCCGTTGGCGTTGGGTTTGGGTCATTCAATTTCTTCAATTCATCACTCACACTCACTGAGTGTGGGTTTCAACTAACTCGGAATTCGTCAAAACCCTCATTCGCACTGCTTCTTCTTCTTCTCACCAACATTATCAGGTATCTATCGCTTCTCTCTTCTATCGCATTTCAACTACTTCAATCTGCATCGTACTAATTCTTAACATTTACAACTAAATCACCAATTTCCTCCTTAAATGTAGATTCAAATATGGATTACACATAACATATTGCTCTAATTATTGATTAAGGATATGAGGCTTTGATTTTAGGTTTTGGCAAATGTTAGTAGTTAGTTTGTTAGATTAATTTTTACTCCTTCGGCCGGGTTTGGACCCAGGACCTCCAACTCATTTTCCCTTAGCTTAAATCAGTTGAGTTACCCAACCCCCGAACTGTTGTATAACTAACAGTTAGTTACAACTTGTGAAGCACGGACACAGGTGTTGACACATCAAAACCAATAACAATTTTATAAAATGACATAATTCAATATAACCATATGTGTCAGTGTTGTGTTGGTGTCAGACATCGACATTTGTCTGACCCCAGAGGACACTCTTAATCCCAAGAAAGGAAAACGAGGAAGCTAATAATGACCTAACTCAACAAGCTTCTAGATACAGAGAAGCCAATGTACTGTTGCTACTGAATTATAAGTGATCTATTTTATTTTCAAATTATATTATAATCTGTTATATAAATTACTCTAAATTTTTTATGATTATTATAATCTATATATATATGTTTACACTTTCCTTCAAAAATAAAATCCATGTGTACATTTAAATGTCTATCCTATTTTTAAAAGCTAGAAAAAATATATAATATCGAATGTGATTTGAACTGAGCATATTGTTCTAGTTACTGTACATTTATGTGCATTGTGCATAAGGAAAGAGCAGATCATCTGGATTTTGATTGCATTTTTGTTTTCTTTGTACAAACCAACAATCCTTTGTAACGTGTATCATGTTCAGAACCTGCAGGAGGCGTTACCTTTGCAGTGTATCAAAGGAGCTTTGAAGAAGTACTAGTTCCTCTTTGACATTCATTCAGCTAAAAATAAAATGAGAAATAAAAAAGCGCGCCAAAATAATGGCAGAGCTGTAGAAGCAAGTGCATCTTTGACGGAGAATGATATTGTTAAGTCAATAAAAGCCGTTACCGAGTTCCCTCGCTCGTCTTTTGAGTTCTATGTCTGGTCAGATGAGGGAGTTAATCTTCAAGTTGATTTAACTTCGTCCCCATCAGATTGGACTAATAAGTTTAAAAATGAGGTCCGTGTAAGTGACAACGTGAATGTAAACAAATCTCGAAGTTTTCGGCAAGATCTCTTGGAATTACGAGAGAAATCTCCCTTCTTGTGGAATACAGATTATTGTCAAATTTTCGATCGTGATGGACAGGCCAAATCTTCGTCCTCAGGGTTAAAATTGACCAAAGGTGTTCCAGAGTTATTTCAACAAAAAAATGGTGAAAGACCTCTAATGTCGTATTCAGTAATCCCATGCAGCATGTCTGATCATGGCAAGCTGGAGCTTCAACATTCAAAGCCTGATAATCAATGTTCTGGGAATTGTGGTCTTCCAAATGGTTCTTGCATTGTGAACCCTGGTCTGGTGTGTGCGGGAGCTTCATTAAGTAGCTCTGTGGCATTATTACTAAATTTTGTTGCCTAAATGAGTCTGCTTTCTGAAATAATTCGATTTAAAAAATCTTCCATTTGATTTAGGTTTTTATCAACTGAATTGGGGTATTTTTCATTGTAGTTTGATCACTATCTGTGTGTTTTTGTAATATGTTGTTCTTAATCAGCTGTTTAAATCGGTAGCACTTCAAATTTTGTGGTTCTTTATCTTTAGAGCTGTAGATTGTTTTAACCCACAGTAACACTTTCGTGAAAACAATTTGTACTTTTCATGTTTGTGATGGGTTGAATTGAAGATATAAAGACATATTGATTATTAATTAAATATTTTCCACCTTACAAGTTTGGCTGATCCTTTTCAACTTCTTATGTTAATGTTCTCATGTGCATAATGTATATTTTTATGTAATCACTTGACTATAATAAAAAGTATTCAATTTTTTTGCAGGAGGCGGCCAAGATTGTTAATGGAAAGATGCATTCACGGTAATTACCTTTGTTAGCAACAAATTGCAGTGTTTTCTAGCTTTCAGGCAGCTGCTTTGATCATATTCATACTTTGCTTTCAGATGCTCCCGATTAGATGACCGACTTAAGAAGTCTAGCCTAGATTCTGATGATCACGTTTCCAAAACAGAACTTCCCAAAAAGAAGAAAAACAGATACTCCGATATTCAAGGTTCAAGTACACTTGCTACAAAAATTTTAAGAAGCATGAAGAAAACTGCTGTTATGATCCTGCCCAGTAGTTCCGTGGAATTACAAAATTCGGAAGTCGCATGCTGTCATAAATATGCATCAGTTTCACCCTGTGACAATGATGAAACCCTGGGTTTAAAGGCTCCAAAGAACACTTGTGAAATGGAACAGTACGGGATACTCAAGTCAAGTGAGATTAATTTCGTTACTGATAAGAACGATTTACCGTCACAAACTGAAGAACGGGTATTGTGCTTTTCTCTAGCCTTTGATATGTATGCAACACTTTTTCATTTTTTTTCCTTCTCATTTAGAAGAATTTCATATTTCCCTCTTTTTCTCTGAGCATAAAAATGTTCGTTATATTTAATGTGGCTGAGTCATTCGAATTCCAACTTTACGATTTGATGCTAGTATAAATATTGTATTTTATAGATGGAATTTTTCGATAACGAAGGATATTCTGTACATTGAAGAAATTTATCTGTCATATATGTTGCTAATGCATTCAGCATTGCAGTATATAGCTTTGCATTATACAGATTTGCATATGAAAAGTACTTGCTAAAATATATATGCCATCAACTAGTGAAGAATTTGAAATCTACTAGCATAGGAAAAGAAATGTTAACGATAATGCTTCTCATCCTTACACAATTGATATTATTACTAAATGCTGTTGCCCGAAATTATCCTGCTTTCTCCAATAATTAGGTTTCAAAAATCTGTCATTTGATTTAGGTTCGTATAAACTGAATTGATATATTATTCATTGTATTATGGTCAGTATTTGTGTGCTTTTGTATTATGTTGTTCTTTATTGGTTGTTTACATATGTAGCGTTTCAAATTTTGCTGTCCTTTATGTTTGGAGTTGTAGATTGTTTTAACCCACTGTGACATTCCGATGAAAACAATTCGCACGTTTCATGTTTGTGATGTGTTGAAGTAGATGGTATGACCTTATTGATTGGTATTTAAATATTTGCCACATAACAAGTTTGGGTGGTCCTTTCTTCTCATGTTGTTGTTCGCATGTGCATAATGTATCTATATTTTTTTAGGTAAATCACTTAACTATAATATTAAAGCATTCCTTTTTTTTTGCAGGTGGCCAAGATTGTTGATGGAAGGATGCGTTCACGGTAATTACCCCTGTTAGTAACAATTTGCAGTGTTTTCTAACTTTTATGCAGCTATTTTGATCATATTTTTACTTTGTTTTCAGATGCTCCCAGTTTGATGACCCACTTAAGAAGTCTAGCCTAGATTCTGATGATCAGGTTTCAAAAACAGAACATCGCAAAAAGAGGAAAAACAGATACTCCGAGATTCAAGGTTCAAGTACACCTGCTACAAGAATTTTAAGAAGCATGTCAAAAACTGGTGTTACAGTCCTGCCTAGTAGCTCTCCGGAATTACAAAATTCGGAAGTTGCAAATTGTCACAAACATGTATTGGTTTCACCCTGTGACAATGATGGATCCCTGGATTTAAGTGAACCAAAGAACACTTCTGAAATGGAACATTATGGGTTACTCAACTCAAGTGAGATTAATTTCGTTATTGATGGGAATAATCACTCATCACAACCTGAAGAATGGGTATGGTGCTTTTCTCTAGCCTTTGAGATGTATGCAACACCTTTTTTATTTTTTTTCTTCTCATTTAGAAGAAATTTCATATTCCCTTTTTTTTTCTCTGGGCATCAAAATGGTCTTAAGGTTTGATGTGGCCGAGTTATTCCAATTCCAACTTTACAATTTGGGGCTAGTATAGATATTGTATTTTATAGATTAAGTTTTTGATAATGAAGGATATTTTGCTGTAAGCTGAAGAAATTTATCTGTCGTATGTGTTGCTAATGCATTAAACTTGGCATTATACAGATTTGCGTATGAACAGTACATGCTTAAATATATATGCTATCAACTATTCAAGAATTTGAAATCGACTAGAATTGGAAAAAAAAATGTTAATAACAATGTTTCTTGTCATTACACAATTCATATTATTACTAAATGCTGTTGCCTAAGTGATCCTGCTTTCCCAAATAATACGGATTTAAAAATTTGTCATTTGATTTAGGTTTATATCAAACTGAATTGATATGTTTTTCATTGTAGTATGGTCAGTATTTGTGTGCTATTGTATTATGTTGTTCTTTATGGGTTATTTACATAGGTAGCTTTTCAAATTTTGCTGTCCTTCATGCTTGACGTTGTAGATTGTTTTAACCAACTGTAACACTCCCATGAAAACAATTTGCACTTTTCATGTTTGTGATGTGTTGAAGAAGTTAACAAGACATTATTGATTACTATTTAAATATTTGCCACATAACAAGTGGGTTAATTTAGCTTCTTAAAAAAAAAACAAGTTTGGGTGATCCTTTTTGACTTCTCATGTGCATAATGTATCTTTTTTATATGTAATCACTTAACTATAATATTAAAACATTCAATTTTTTGCAGGAGGCGGCCAAGGTTGTTGATGGAAGGAAGCATCCAGGGTAATTACTCTTGTCAGTTACAACAATTTCAGTGTTTTTCTAGCTTTTATGCTACTGCTTTGATCATATTTACACTTTCCTTTCAGATGCTCCCAATTGGATGACCCACTTGAAAAGTCTAGCCTAGATTCTGTTGATCAGGTTTCAAAATCAGAACTTCACAAAAAGAGGGAAAACAGATACTCTGAGATTCAAGGTTCATGTACACCTGCTACAAGAATTTTAAGAAGCATGACAAAAACTGCTGCTGCGGTCCTGCCTAGTAGTTCTCTGGAATTACAAAATTCGGAAGTTGTAAGTTGTCATAAACATGCATTGGTTTCGCTCTGTGACAATGATGGATCCCTGGATTTAAGTGAACCAAAGAACACTTCTGAAATGGAACAGCATGGGCTACTCAACTCAAGTGGGATTAATATTGTTACTGATAGGAACAATTACACGTCACAACCTGAAGAACTGGTATGGTGCTTTTCTCTAGCCTTTGAGATGTATGCAACACCTTTTCATTTTTTCCTTCTCATTGTTGGGAGCTGTAGATTGTTTTAGCCCACGTTAACACTCCCATTAAAAACAATTTGCACTTTTCATTTTTGTGATGTATTGAAGATGATAAGACATTATTGATTACTATTTTAATATTTGCCTCCTATCACGTTTGGGTGATCCTTTTTGACTTGTTCGCATGTGCATAATTTTTATTTATTTTTTTCTTTTTTTAATAATTTTTTTTATGTAATCACTTAACTTAATATTAAAGCCTTCAATATTTTGCAGGAGGCGGCCAAGATTGTTGATGGAAGGACGCGTTCGCGGTAATTACTCTTGTTGGTAACAATTTGCAGTGTTTTCTAGTTTTTATGCCAGCTATTTTGATCATATTTATACTTTGCTTTCAGATGCTCCCAATTGGTTGACCCTCTTAAGAAGTCTTGCCTAGATTCTGATGATCAGGTTTCAAAAACAGAACTTCGCAAAAAGAGGGAAAACAGATACTCTGAGATTCAAGGTTCAAGTACACCTGCTACAAGAATTTTAAGAAGCATGACGAAAACTGCTGCGGTCCTGCCTAGTTGTTTGCCGGAATTACAAAATTCGGAAGTTGCAAGTTGTCATAAATATCCATTGGTTTCATCCTGTGACAATGATGGATCCCTGGATTTAAGTAATCCAAAGAACACTTCTGAAATGGAACAGGGCAGGCTACTCAACTCAAGTGAGATTAATTTTGTTACTGATGGAAACAATAACCTTTCACAAACTGAAGAATGGGTATGGTGCTTTTCTTTAGCCTATGAGATGTATACAACAACTTTCCATTTTTCTCTTCTCATTTAGAAGAAATTTCATATTTCCCTCTTTTTCTCTCGGCATAAAAATGTTAATTAGATTTGATGCGGCTGAGTTATTCCAATTCCAACGTTTATGATTTGGTGCTAGTACTAATACTGTATTTTATAGATGAAATTTTGGATAATGAAGGATATTGTGCTATAAATTGATGAAATGTGCTGCTAATGTATTAAGGTTTGGATTGTACGCTTTGCATAAGAACAGTACTTGCTAAAATATATATGCTATCAATTATTGAAGAATTTGAAATGTACTAGCTTGGGAAAAGATATGTTAATGATACCAATTCTTATCATCACACAATTGATATTATTACTACTAAATGCTGCTGCCTAAATGATCCTGCTTTCTCAAATGATTCAGATTTAAAAATCTGTCATTTGATTTAGGTTCTTATCAACTGAATCGGTGTATTTTTCATGGTCAGTATTTGTGTGCTGTTGTATTATTTTGATCTTAGTTGGTTGTATACATATCTAGCTTTTCTACTTTTTCTGTCCATTCATGTTTAGAGTTGTAGTTTGTTTTAACCCACTGTGACACCATGAAAACAATTTGCACTTTTCATGTTTGTGATGTGTTGAAGATGATAAGACATTATTGATTACTACTTAAATATTTGCAACATAACAAGTTTGGGTGATCCTTTTCGACTTCTCATGTTGTTCTCATGTGCAGAATGTATCGTTTTTTATTTACTCACTTAACAATAATATTAAAACATTCAAATTTTGGCAGGAGGCGACCAAGGTTGTTGATGGAAGGGAGCGTCTAAGGTAATTACTCTTGATAGTAACAATTTCCTGTGTTTTTCTAGCTTTTATGCAACTGCTTTGATCTTATTTATACTTTCATTTCAGATGCTCCCAATTCGATGATCCACATAAGAAGTCTAGCCTAGATTCTGATGACCAGGTTTCTAAAACCGAACTTCTCAAAAAGAGGACAAATAGATACTCTGAGATTCAAGGTTCCTGTGGTAAACCTACTACAAGAATGTCAAGAAGCATGACGAAAACTGCTGCTGGTATGGTCCTGGGTAGAAGATCCCCGAGGCTAATATCCAAGGTGCTTTGACTATTATGGCATTGAAGTGAAATTATATGATATAAAACCTGAAAGGCAAACAAATTTATTCAATTTGATCATAGCATTCAATGTCTTAAATAACAGGATGAAAACAGATTAACATCTGAAAATTGGTACTAGATATTTTAATAGGATGTAGATCTTTGAATTTCCCTTCATTATGCTTTTTATACTTCAAAATGTTAGAAGTTAAAAGCTCTACTGAATAGCTTTCTAATTGTTGTTACTCAAAAACCTTCTAATGTTCCGAAATGATGTGGAATGATTGATATTTTTTAGGCTAAATTACACCAGAGGTCCTTTTAAGTTATTTAATTGCAACAAATTGGTCCTCCAAGTTCTTTTCATACAACTTAGGTCCTTTAAGTTAATTAATTGTAACATGTTGGTCCTTTGACTGTACCAATTAAGTCCTTTAAGTTATTTAACTGTAACCATTTGAGGGATTTCAGATATTAAAAATGTAAGTTATTCGGGGCCTAAAAGTTACACTTAAATAACTTAAAGGACCTATGTGTTACGAAAAATACTTAAAAGACTAACTTGTTACAATTAAATAACATAAAGACGTAAGTGATACGAAAAAACTGACCAACTTGTTATAATTAAATAACTTGGACCTCCAATATAATTTAGCCTATTTTTTAACACAAACAAACAACCTCATTGCCATATTGATTTATAGTCAAATTTTCTCTGTTCCCTTATAGCTTCTCTCTTTGTTTACTGAAACCTGCAAAAGCTATTTTATTTACTGTTTCCCTTGTATACAACTATACATACAAAAAGGTAGTTCTGGCAGCTGGCTTGCATGCCATATGCTTTTACTTTAGATGTTAATTTTTGTTAAAAGCTAATAACTTCAATTGCATCTGTGTTTGATTCTTCCATGTTCTTTTTACTGTTTGTTTTTGTTGTCCAGTGAGTTCATGAAATGCTTTGTGCACCATTTCAAGGCATTAGTTCCAGATTTTTCAATGAAAATATAATCCACTGTTCCAATATGGAACCATGGTATTTGGTAGGTATAAACAACTCTCTCATCCTATATTCTTTAAACATTTGTATGATAAACCAAATAACTGTTCTCACGGTTCACATTTTTTTGTTTGTTTTTTTACATTTTTTTAAAAAAAAAAGTATTAATGATTATGCAATCAAACAACAGTCTATGAGAAAAGAGGCTTTCATTATTTGTTGCTCTGCTTCTAATCATGTTAATTGGTTGCAGGTAACATTATTCATTTGAAGAAGAGTTATAACTTACACCCACAGTAATACAAAGCAAGGTAGTTTTTTAGGCAGATTTCAGTTAAACAGTCAAAAAATGAGCTATATTTGTTCTTTCTAGTTTTGGTATTTAGAAATTATAAAATTATTGTTATGTATTTATATGTAAACCTTCAAGACCCTATTTCGGATTGTATATTTATATGGATGAGCTTACATATCATTGAATTTACTTAGCTTGATGTCGCCTGTCGGCATATTTGAAATATAATATAATTGAATTTGAGCATTGAATCAAGCAGCAGTTGAATTCAAATTTCCTGGATGGCTTATGTAGCTAACTTGTTCTGTAACTAAGCATAGATTCGTTGATAATCTTATTCTTGTTTTTATCAGGTGTTTAATAAATGCACTTTTCTTGTACAATAGAGGCAATGAGATTTGAACTTAGTACCGCATGCATACTATCCAAGCCCTTCATTACTTAAGAACCCACCAACGCCAAACCTCTCCTCTAATCATCGGAGGTTATTTACACCGTTGAATATTCATTGAATTTGTGAAGAAATATATGGTATTAACTTTCAATTGAGGCATCTTAATGTTGGAACTTTGTTTAATTGATTTAATTAGCGTTAAGACAACTTTTTGAATGTTTTTACAAATATACCATTATGGAAATTTGGGCTAGAAAAGACAAACATTAAATAAGGGCTAGAAAAGTCATTTATGCAACAAATATGTCTTAAAAGTTGTGATTTTTAAAACTCTTTTTTGAAAAATTTCTTATATAAAGGACCGTAGGGAGTACAATTCATCATCTTGTTATGGGTATAAAACTTGGTTTCTATGAACACGAGGGGTTGGAAAACCCAGAAGCACATTATTGTGTTCATCAATCATCTCCATCCTCCATTAGTGTGTTTTGTAAATTCAGTTTTAATCATATCAACTTGTCGTATTCATCATCATTGTCTCTAAAACATAGCTCAACATATCAACTTGGAAAGATTTTGATTGAGAACCCTTTTGTTACTCTGGAAATAAATTTTAATTTTAATTTTTGAATCTGGATTTGTTCTTTCAAAAAAAGAGTCTGGATCTGTTAAAATTTGTTTTCACAAATATAAATGAAGTGGTAAAAGTATGGCAATAAGAATTGTCTTTATTGTGCTAGGATATGTACATCATATCACATATACCTGATAGTGAAGTGTTGTTCCCTTGTATAAAATGGATTCTCAATCACAAATCTATATACCTTGCTTTTATATTAGGGTTTAAATTACATGGAAGTAATTAAGTAACGAAGGACTGAGCCAAGTAAAAGTGCTAATTTTGGTTGAAAGATCATTAAATTCCAAATTTTAACTCACAAACATCATGCAATAAGAATATGTCTTTGATGAATAAATGAGATTTAAAAGAAAATTAGCAGAAACCATAAGTGTACCAAATGAATATAGACCTCAAAATGTCAATCAAAACAAGCTAAGAGTGGATACATTAATTCCAGGTGACATGTCTTCAGTGGCTTCCTGATTTGCATTAGTGGTAGAAATTTGTGGCAGTTTCGCAATCACCGACTTAAAAATATGATGATCTAAAGAGAGAGGAGTATATATTTCATTCAGTAAAATGTTATTCCACATCAAGGAGTAGATAAAGAACAATAAACCCTTCTGATCATATTTAGCAAGGAAGTTGATAGAGATACTATATGACCATGAAGAGCACAGACAAGTAACTGAAGAGTTTAACCTGATGAACGACTATTAATAGCATCAGTTATTCGTAAAGGATGATGTCGGTCTTCATTCTTGAACTTCAGCTTAATTTGACGTCTTGATTTACCAGCGAAAATTTGTTTAATCATGGTAAAATCTAGGCCAAACTCCTTCAGAGCCTATGTTTTAAAAAAATGAACAGTTATTTTATTACGGTATCTTGTTTCGACCATTTTACCCTAGGTGACTTGTCCCTGAAAGACTGGTGATTGTATAAAGGGAAAGTTGATGTAAACTTTTTACTAGCTTGATCATCCTCTTGGTCTCTAAAATCATCATCATCTGAACTAAAAGTCTCCTCTTCATTATTAGCACCAGCATCATGAAAGAAATCCCCACCACTGCAGATAAATATTTTAAAATACAAATATAAATCTATTTACAGTACAGCATGTGATTTAAAAGTGACGGTAACAACAATCACTGGATGATGGTAAAGAAGATGTTTGGAAACGTGTAAGATGTGCAGTAAATAAAGTAAGATGTTTACTGCGCTATACACAGATTTTCAACATAGATATATATTTTCATATTAAAAAAATATAATTGACAAGGAAATAAATCGTGAAAGCTAACAAAAGGTAGAAGATTCTACCTAACTCGATCAAATACAACGAATATACACATATATCTTAACTTCTTAGGCTACTGACTAAGAAGTTAATTATTTCCTGTTTCCACATGAGCAACCAGGCACGGGTACGTGCACTAATCAGGCAAAAGGATTTATTTCACTCTAGTTAAGTTGAATAAAACTCTAATCTTAGGTAGCAAGCAAAGGAGATTATGAAAGAGTTTTACATGAATGATTTGTAAGAAAAAACTCCATTAACCATACGTCAACTTAAAAAAAGGAGAGAGAGAGAAAGAGAGGATTGCATTATAGATTAACCTCCATTAGCCAACAATTTCTCATGAAACATTTTACTGCATTAAATTTCTCATTTAATGCCTTCACCAACATTTTTTCCATAATAGTTACAGAGAAGAAACAGTTTCTGTGTCATTTTAATTTAATGCCACCGTCTACCTTTGATTCCAATGTTCTTCTCTGCATTGCATTGCAACCACCTTTCAACACTCTCCTTCCATCTATCCTTTTCACTTTTAGATTTCCTCCACCAACCATGTAGCAAAGTGCATTGCAATTTGCAACAAACCTCACAAGATTTTATCACCTTTTTCTCACCAAGTCAACAAGAAGCATAAGCATTGATTCACAGAATGAAGGTTATGACTCTTCCTCCATTGCTTCCCAGGATTTTGTAAGCTTCTAGTCATAGTATTTTCGTTCATAATTAAGTTTGTAACACTTGCTCTTCCCTCTAAACTGCATTATCAACTGTTTTTTTTTTTAGATGGCAAATGTTAGCGAGTTATGTTAGTTTCCGGGTTTTAGCCCTAGACCTCTAGGTCAGTACTCCTTTGCTGAATATTTTATTGTTTTATCCATATGCTCTTTTGGTTGCTATGTATCGCGGGGTTCTCAGCAACCACTGAGGTCTAGCGCAAGTCGTTGGTGCGTAGTGTAGAAGACTGTTGTAGATCCTGATGTACTGAGTTTGATTTTTAATCATAAAAAAATGGGGTTCTCAGCAAGACATTTTTTAATCTATGGTTTGAATATTCTATTTGAACTTATGGTTTTAATATCAAATTTGTGGTGTCAAGTTCATAGTCTTGGTTCCATGTCATCCATTGCCATCTCATATGGTGAAAAAGGTTCAGTTTTTTGTGGTTTGAAATCAGATGGATCTCATACAGTGACATGTTATGGATCCAACTCAGCTATAATCTATGAAACACCAACCCATTTCTCATTTCATGGCCTAACAGCTGGTGATGGATTTGTTTGTGGTCTTCTAATGGATACAAATCAACCTTATTGTTGGGGTAATAGTAACTACATTGAAATGGGTGTGCCTCAACCTATGATTAAAGAAGCTCAGTACCTAGAAATTAGTGCTGGGGATTACCATGTATGTGGATTGAGAAAACCTTGGAGTGAAAATGTTTCTTTAGTTGATTGTTGGGGCTATAACATGACCAAAAGCTACGTGTTCGATGGAACGGTTCATTCGATTTCAGCCGGTTCTGATTTTAACTGTGGATTGTTCTCTAACAACAGGAGTGTTTCCTGTTGGGGTGATGAGACTAATAGCAAAGTTATTAGTTTGATTCCTTCAAAAATGAAGTTCAAAAAGATTTCTGCTGGTGGTTATCATGTGTGTGGAATCTTAGAAGGGGTAAATTCTAGAACTTTTTGCTGGGGGAGAAGTTTGAACATTGAAGAACAAATTTCAGTAAGACATGTAGGTGGTGAAGGAAATGTTGATTTGGCTCCAAATGATGCAATGGTATCTGTAGTAGGAGGAAGGTTTCATGCTTGTGGTATAAAAAGCTATGATCATGGAGTTATTTGTTGGGGATTTATGATCAAACCAAGCACTACAGTTCCTAGTGAGATTAAGGTTTATGAGATTGCAGCTGGTGATTATTTTACTTGTGGAGTAGTCGATGAGAAAAAATCTCTTATGCCTGTTTGTTGGGGTGTCGGGTTTCCTACTTCTCTTCCTTTAGCGGTCTCCCCGGGAATATGCAAGCCTTTTCCATGTCCTTCTGGTTTCTATGAATTTGATCAAAAGGGTCTTTGCAAGTTTCCAAATTCTGGTGTTTGCATGCCGTGCAGTGGTGATTGTCCTGTTGAAATGTATCAGAAAAGTGTATGCAATTTGGCTTCTGATAGAGTGTGTGAATATAACTGTTCATCTTGTTCTTCGCCTGAATGCTTTGTACACTGCTCCTCTTCAGTTTCCAATGTTGACAGCAAGAAGAAAAATGACAAAATTTGGGCTTTGCAGTTACCAGTGATTATTGCAGAGATTGGTTTTGTTGTTTTCATTGTTAGTATTGCATCATTAACATCAATTTTATACGTTCGCCGAAGGCTAAGAGATTGTGAGTGTCCTGCAAGATTAGAAAAGGCGAAGAAACTCAGTAGAAGTTCTTCCCTCCGAAATGAGAACATCAACAGGATCCGTCCGGAAATGGAGGAGTTCAAGCTTAGGAAAGCTCAAAGGTTCACCTATGAGGAGCTTCAAACTGCAACATGTGGATTCAAAGAAGAATCCATAGTAGGAAAAGGAAGTTTTTCTTGTGTATTCAAAGGAGTTCTGAAAGATGGAACAGTTGTAGCTGTTAAAAGGGCTATAGTATCTCTATCTTCTCCAAACAACATGCACAAGAATTCCAACGAGTTTCACACTGAACTTGATTTACTCTCAAGATTGAACCATGCTCATTTGCTCAACCTTCTTGGCTACTGTGAAGAAGATGGAGAAAGACTTCTTGTCTACGAGTTCATGGCTAATGGATCTTTGTATGAACACCTACATGGCACAAACCAAGTGTTGAAACAGCAATTAAACTGGATAAGAAGGGTAACGATAGCAGTTCAAGCGGCTCGTGGAATCGAATATTTACACGGCTACGCTTGTCCACCGGTGATTCATAGAGATATTAAATCCTCAAACATACTCATTGATGAAGAACACAATGCAAGAGTAGCAGATTTTGGTTTATCATTGTTAGGTCCTGTTGATAGTAGTTCTCCGCTCGCAGAGCTACCAGCCGGAACTCTCGGTTACCTTGATCCTGAATACTATAGACTTCATTACCTCACAACAAAATCCGATGTCTATAGTTTTGGTGTTCTACTCTTGGAAATTCTAAGTGGTAGAAAAGCTATTGACATGATGCAATATGAAGAAGGGAATAACATAGTTGAATGGGCAGTGCCTTTGATCAAATCAGGAGATATATCTGCAATTTTGGATCCAATTCTTAAACCTCCTCATGATCTTGAAGCATTGAAAAAGATAGCTAATGTAGCTTGTAAATGTGTGAGAATGAGAGGAAAAGATAGACCTTCAATGGACAAAGTAACAACAGCTTTGGAAAGAGGTCTTGCAGTGTTAATGGGTAGTCCATGCATTGATCAACCAATTTTGCCTTCTGAGGTTGTTTTAGGAAGTAATAGATTGCACAAAAAACCATCTCAAAGATCTTCAAATATGTCAGTTTCTGAAATTGAGGATCCAAGGTTTGAGCTTAGAGCACCTTCATGGATAACATTCCCTAGTGTCACATCTTCTCAAAGAAGAAAGTCGTCAATGTCAGAGGCAGATGTTGATGGAAAAGTCGTTGAAGTGAAGAATATGTGCAATGTTGGTGGAGGGAGTAGTGATGTGTTGAGAAGTCTTGAAGAAGAGATTGTACCTGCTTCTCCTCAAGAGAGAATGTTCTTGGAACACAACTTCTAGTTTTAACCTTGTGTAGCTTGATGCAAACTCAGTTTTAGTTCTTATTTCACTGGCGTTTGAGATGATTTTCCTTGCAATTGCTGCTACATGTAATTTATTTTACTTTCAATCTTCCAAGATTAGTTTAGGACTCTAAGTTGAGTGGCTCATTTGAGATCATCCAAACAATGACAAATTACTGAATTAGATTATTCTGATTAGTAGAAGTAATTTGTGATGGTTACGCCATTAAAGTAGAAGTAATCTATATAATATCCATTTAAAGTTCATACGAATGCATTAGCATTAGGTATAATAACACCACAACAAATTAACCAAAAGAGAAATTAATTCACATCTTCTATAAGGATTTCTTACATTTATTATTTTCATCCAATGTTGTGAGAGAAATGAAGCATGAAGTGGTATAGGGTTAGTTATTATAGTAAAAAAAGTACAAACTGAAGACCAGCGCGGATAGTAGTTGGAACAAAAATATTGCCCTCACGCAGGATCGAACTACGGACCTTCAGTTTACAAGACTGACGCTCTACCACTGAGCTATAAGGGCAACTTATTAAATAGTTCTGTAAACTACATGATAAATGGTGGATACTAAATTTAACACCTACGATTTTTGCTGACACTTAAATTTCATGGAAGTTTATTTTTCAAACAGCAAAAAGTTCTTGCGAAAGTTTATTTTTGGATGATAAAATATGTAGAAAAAAAATTAATCTTCAAAATATTTTTTTTTGGATGTGTTAGCAACAACTGTGATATTTAATAGCTTTTGAACTTAAAATTTATAATATATCATTTTGAAATGAAGGTGATTTTTTTTATAATCAATTTTGTGATGTAGCTAAGTTGGATTAATTATTTGATTAATCAAATAAGAATCGGAAAATAATAAGTTATTAGGAATTATTATCATTATTATTATCATCATCATCATCATCATTATTATCATCATCATCATAAATTAGTGTACTTTCTCGGTGTTGTCCAACTTAGACATATAATTAAGGATGACCAAGATTCCATATGCATGGTATGGTATCAACAAATAAAATCTACTACGGACCAATACAGGACAAATATCTTAATGGATACACACAAATAAATAAAGTAAATCATATTTTAAGTACCCATAAATTAATAGATACACATGCAGATGAAATAAACTGAATTTAGTAAAATTATTGACCCATATAAAATAAAATAAACATATTTTAAGTAATTAGGCTCACAAAAATCCGTACCCATTATTAAATTAGTAAAAATATACAATTGTTGTATTTCTTAAATATAAATCTTCTCATCATGAAATAAAATATAATTAATTAATGATTTTTTTTATTAGTAATTTGTTGTCAAAGTGAAAATGTGTGATATAACGTTGTCTAGTCAAAATAGAAGCAATAGGTCTAAGAGGTGTGAGTTTAGAGGTAAGAGCTTCACTTTGTAACTTCAAGAGACATTGTTCAAACCTCACATAAAACGGTGATAAAATGATCATTAGTGCCACTTATTAATAATAAAATTTAAAGAATAAATTCTACATAATTTAAATTATTTTATAATAATGCATTTTTGTAAAAATCATATTACTCGTTGATGTTTAAAAATATTTGTAAATACCTTAATATCTGATAATACTCGTATAACAGATATTCACATGAATGTGATAACGACATAAATATGACTTTTATTAAATAGAGAGTTAACTACTTTGTATACCCAAAGACATCCGTTATCATCCTTGATAATAGTAAAACTGCAACAATAAAATAATAATAATTATAACAATAATAATAAATAAAATTTATATCTTCTATACTATATATAAAGAAAACTACCCCTTTCAGCACTTTTGGGTTGGACTTTTTTTTTCCAAAAATATCCTCAATTTTCAGTACAAATAACACATGTAACAAATAGATAAGAATAAATTTAAATATTAAAACAAATGTATGTAACAAGATATGAACATATATATGTCTGTTTTTTCCATTATCATTTAAAAAGTGTAACAAACTAGATGAATATATTTATACTTACTTTTTCATTATTCTAATTATACCCTTAGACAATTTTTTCTATAATAAAGATCGTTGGTGTCATTAAAAAAATGAATTTAGATTATATTTTTTTGTTATATTGTTGTTGTCATTGCAATAAATAATCATGATTAGTTTAGTTTGTTATAACTTGAAAGCAACAAACATTTATATATATATTTTTTAATCCAAATCAAAATTTCATAAAAAAACACCGTTAATAATTTTTAAACGTTAACGCAATGAAAAAAGCGGAAAGACGAGCACGTGAGTGCCTGTCTTTTCGCTAGTATTAATAATGATAATGAAGTAATACTTCCAATAAAAAGAAATAATCTTTAAAGTATAACGAGAGAGAAAAAAAGGTATTGATAGAGTCCAAAGAATAATACAAAAATTACGATAATTGATTCAAAATTGATAAATATTTTTTTGATATTCAAAATAGCTGCAACAAATTTTTGTTAATATATGGAAATAAACATCTAAGAAGAACAAACGAAAGAAACAAGAGTAAATTACCATCCTCTCCCATCAAAGATGCTTGAATTACACTCCCGTCCCCTCTTATATTAAAATATACACTCCCCTCTTTTGAAAAGTAAATACTCCTCTCCCTTATAAGATGCTTGAATTACAACTCTCTCCCTTAATAATTAAATATGCACTACACTTTAATCTATTTTAACAAAAATAAATATTTTTATGATATATACTAATTTTGAACTACCGTTTGAGAAAAATAAATTCATTTCTTTATAATTTAAATGTCAATGATAATTAAATTTAAATATTTTTCTATTGATTTTATAATTTAGAGTATAAAATTAACTTTTAAATAACCATGCTTTTTTATCTTTAGTAACTTTTCACATATTTTAATTTTATTTTGGGTTGTTTCATATTTTATAATAAGGTTTAAAACTACTTGTCATGAAATTGTGAATAAAAAAATAGAAAAGTATGTATTCAAATTACCTTTCAATGAAACTGTCAATGAAATTGTTATCGTAATAACAATCACTTCCTTAAAAAATAATTAATTTTATTTGGATAAACAACTATATAAAATAGATTTTTCGGTACAAATTACCTTTCATCTTTTAATTAATTCTTATTTTCTCCCGCCTCTAGATTTTTTTTGGAAAAGTTACTCTTAAAATCTTTTCATTTGAAACTATTTTTAGATTCTTTATTTTATTTTGTAGATCTTGGTTATTTAAAAAAAACTATATAAAATATATATAATGCTCTTTAAAGTTATAACAAACGACCTCATAGAGCATGTGTGTTCGGGGAAAAATGATAGAAATTAGGATTTATTCTCTTGATCATGGAAAGCGATCTAGGAAAAGGGTGAAATTAGAGTTTCTTGTTGAAGGCTAATTTCTTGTAACCCTTGTTTCTCTTTGTAAAGAAACTCTTTGATAGTGAATTGGCGAGATCTCTCTCCTTCAGACGTAGGTCAAATTTGGACTGAACTGGATGCACACATATCGTCGTGTTCTTCTTCTCCATTATTTTATTTTAGTTTATTGTCTTTGATCACTTTGGTTTGGTTGCTGCTAATTTTGCTCCACACATCAAAGTATTAATGTTAGTTTTTTATTTCACAACAATTGGGCCTACTACTATGGGGCAATCAAAAGGCGAGCACCATGGGTACCAAGTGGGATATCGAGAAATTCACTAGAGACAAAAAAATTCCGGAGAAGGAAGAAGGTTGAGTATCTCATATTGAAAACTGATGGACGAATTGACAAGTGCACCAAATCGAAACAAGTAATAAAGTAGTAAGTTATCATCTTCACATGAATTATCGTTCAACTTAGCAATTAACGAAATTCATTTGTTTATAAACGCAATTCAATGAATATATGGGTTTTGTTTGCAATTTTTGAATTGTTTTGCACAATGTGATATTAGGTTTGGTTGATTCAGATGATTAACAATGATTAGGTATCTTTGAATCCCCTATATCTTCTTTGTTGGAATTAAGGTTTACTATTAGTTGACATTGCCTTGATAAACAAAAATTCTGAGGTGTGCACAAGTATATACAAATATCCAAGGAAAACATTTTTTTTAAAAAAAAATAAAGAAGATTTTTTTGTTGATAAAAAACTTTTTATAATTACTTAAATTTAACACTAAAAGTTCGTCACATTCGTTTTCTTCTTTTTACCAAAACATATTAATATCCATACATTACAATAAAAATATCAATACATAGTAATATCAATTTCTAATAAAAAAGAGTTAATAACATTTAACTAAAACAAAATTTCTTATTCAACAAGAACATAAATAAAGTTCATCACATTTAATTTTTTTATTATTGGTTCAACAAAAACGTAAATAAAGTTTCTTGTTTAAGAGAAGAATTGAAGCCTCGCGTAATAATACTAAATAGTATTAAGTTTTTTTATTGAAGTCAAAAGAGTAATAAGATTATTTATGTAATTTACTTAGTTTAATAGCATGTACGAATATTTGCAAATGTGGATACCATCAAATCTGCATAGTATCCATAAAACAACAAGCAGTTGAAATACACATTCATTTTATCCATGAATATATAAGGCATCCGCTACATGTATGTTGCGGCTTTTATCCGCGGATGCACACTTTTTTGTCATCCCTACTTCTGTCTGTAAGTCAACCTATTATGCTCCACAAACAAAACTTTATCAATGCCTATCTAGTTATTAGAGTTGTGGTATTTTCTTTGAATCTATTGTATGGTAAACTTATCGATGCTCATAAATTAGTTCTGAATATCAATGCTCATAAATTAGTTGAAGATTGCGTTGATTATTTGTGTGAGTTAAGTCACGCACCACTGACATGTGCGCGAGTTAATTCACGCACGTTGGCCGGTGGTCAGAGCTGAAGAACAAACGTTTTTTGGTCTTTGGTCAGTTTTTCAACATTCAATCTACACGTTTTTTTTTATACCAATTTTACACGTTTTTTTGACCACATTAATGGTATTTATAGGTGGATTCTAGGATGAGGGTCCAATTAGGTCCCTCACCGGTGAACCACGAGAAAAACACCAATAGATTAAATAGGTGGTTCAGATTTATTTAAATTAAAAGAGGGAACATGTAGAACTGCTCACATTCAATCATATCCTG
>Ga0315914_1001928_pt1 | contig 31654 bp, 17 predicted proteins | sample MpolenodulesMG_FD_203920 | JGI IMG/M metagenome (GOLD analysis project Ga0315914, IMG submission 203920) | Medicago polymorpha root nodule microbial communities from Los Angeles, California, United States - elongated nodules | ecosystem: Host-associated > Plants > Roots > Nodule | place: USA...
GGTATTATTTTTCCTTTATCATTTAAGAAGTGTAACAAACTAGATCATTATATATATATTTACTTCTGACGCCCAGGTTGGTTTCTTCGCATTGTAATTGAAAAGTCAGAAACAAAAAGTATAATAACTTCAAAAATAAAACGAACTAACACACATGTATCACATAATGATGATAAGTAGAGTTCAAGTATTACTAACTTTAGATGAAGTTTCGATCCGTTAATTAGCACGTTATGGAAGCCCAAAGCTGCGAAGTGGAGAGTTCAAAGCCTACTCTAATGACTCACACCAGATTCAATGTGATTATGGTAAGAATGAGTAGTTATCTAGCAGGGTTGAGATACAGATACCTACATTTAAGGCTTTCTGGCCATGGTTAACCCCAAACCCGAAATCTAGTTTCGAACACATTTATAAAACAAAAGATGGGATTCTGCGAGGAGTTAGAAGTCAACTTGTCTAAACTATTTCACAGGCTATTTTGTCAAACATTTAACATGAATACTAAGGTGCTGCCATATTGTGTTAGTTGGGTAACCAAACAAATAGTGACGAATATAATCTAAGAAAATAGTGTATCTTTGCCCTGATTGAGCAACTTTCCAGCCCGAAGTAGCATGAACATCAAGTTCACAAGCATGCATTCTGCAATGAATTTTGCTCAAGCTCCTAAACAAACATCACTACTATCAGATCAAATCCATTTAAGCCTCAAATTTTCCCCTAGAATTAATTATAAGGAAGCTAGAATTTGATGTTTTAGCCTCTGCAGTTGATGTTTTAGCCTCTGCAGATTATTCCATAAGAAATTAATGACCTATTTGGATTAGCTTATCAGAGCTTATTATATACTGGCATAAGTTCTCTGAGGTAAATTACGAAAATAGCTTATAGTATAAACAAAGACAATTTAAATTTATTTCATCATTTGCTATAAAAATAGCTTATGTAACTTTACACATAAGTGCTAAACATGATAAGTGCTTGTGCTATAAGCTCTAAATAAGCTGTTTATCCAAACATGCCCTAAATGAATAGTTCTCTAGAATTTGATACAGCATAGGAATTTCAACATTGAATAACACCAAGACAAAATCTAGGTTGTAAAGGAATGAATTAAACTAGAAACAAAAGTGACAATTCGTCGAATGTTTCACATAGACAAATTCACTTTCACTGTAATTCAAAGAAATTCATACTAATTCAAACAAATTTGACTACTAGTTTGATTAAAGGTGAAAAGGTTCGAACTTGGAATTCGCGATGTGCGTTTCTAAGATAATGGGTTTGTTTTTCTTTTCTAAACCAAATTTTTTTTTACCCCTTAAAAAAAGGATTTTTGACAGTAATTTATTTAAAAATAAATAAAAAATTAAAAATAAAGCTAATATCTGTTAAAAGGTAGCAAATTATTTTTATATTTACTACCATTACATTTCCTAGCATAGTTATGGTAGCATATCATGGATTTTCTTGTAATGGTAGACCTGCAAAACAAAACAAAAACAACAATGAGATAGATATGAGACGTCCTGAACACACTGTTCTCAAGGATTTTCCGCGTGTAAAACGGGAACCCTTCCAAGATTTAACAGACCCTTCCCTGATTTAGAACTGACAAGAGATTTTATGTGACAGGTAGTGTAACCCAGAAAGAAAAAGGAAGTGAGAAAGTGATATATTTTGTTTTGTATGTGAGTTGTGTTATCAGGTTTTTTCCTGTATCGTCAATGTGCTCCTCAAAAAAATTATTATATAGGCTATTTTCCAAATTAACCGTTGAGCACAGTAAACATGTGGAATATACACGTCTACTTGGAAAACCAATTCTTAGCATAAAAAAGGGATACTATTAAGCCAACTTAATAAACACGTTTTGAGAGGAAGTCAAAATAGTTGCTAAAATTATGCCAACCTATTATCCAGAAGGTGAAAACAAATTTATACGCTTTGATGACTCATAGAGAGATTACAGGAATGGTTTGTTAGCATAGAAACAGTCAAAAGAAATAACTTGAGTAATTTCTAATAAAAATTTCACAATTAATAATTATGATCAACTAAAAATATTTTTTCACTTATTCTAAGTAATATTTATATTTGATCTTTTGAAATATAAGCAATATTTACAACAATCCCCCACATATTTCAAAAGTTTAAATGAAAATTATTTAAAGACTTTCTGAGTTAACACGTGGATGTGATGCATCAAACTGGTGTAGCAAGCTATATGAACCAGTCCTAGAGTGGTAAACTTAACACACAATGAATTTGTTGTAGCTAGCTATATGAACCAAAGACACTTGTGTATGTTAGAGGTCTATCACCCGCATCACACCCCCACAATTCTTGTCGTTGGCGCTGTGGTGCGCAAATAGGCTGTGCGCGCGCTTGGATTTTTCATGAGTGCTCTAGAGATTTCGCCAATATCTCATACAAGCGGCCCCACTTGACACTCACATAGGTGATTTCATTAAGTGTATGCTGCAAATCATACACGACCCATAAGGGATATGAAATTCATTAAAAGCTACGTATATTTATCCTCTCTTTAATGCAGTGTCTAGCACTTCTCACACACACCATAGGAAAGAGTCAAAAAACAAAAATTAATTAACTAATTTTTGGTGCTAGCAGAACTAATAAGTGACTTGTTATTACCCATATGAATCTTATTCCAGGGATCTCCAATCACAAAGATTGGGTTCCTATCACTTATTAATTTCGAATGGCTCAAGTTTGATTCCCCTCAATGTGTCACATATTATTTTCCTCCCTAGGGGCTTTATCGGATCCACTAAATTCACAAATATTGATTAAGACTAGGGGTGGGAATAGGCCAGGCCGCTTGTCAGGGACCTATGGCTTGGCCTACTAAAAGTCTGGCTCGGCTGAGCTCGTTTAATAAATGAGTCAAGCTCGAGATTTTTAAAAAGGCTATTAATTTAATTAGGCCAGGCTTAGGCTTATAAAAAAGCCTATCAAGCCTATCAGGCCGGCTCGTATACGAGTATATTACATTTTTCCATATTTATTATTTATATATATCAGAAAGAATTACTAATCCTTCAAATTCTCATACCACAATTATTATTATTTTAGTTTTTTTTTTGTATGACTTGCTACTGATATATTTATATATATATATTTGTGTGAACTGTTAAGGCTTGCTACTGATATGTCTAAGGTCAAGTATGATTATTAGATTAAGTTTGAAATCCTTGTTGTTATCAGACATGATTATTCTTGAGTTTCTATCCATTTATAAATTATACAATTGTGTTTCATTAGTTTAATCTGTATCTAATTAATGTTTATCTCTACATTAAGTATGTTGCACAAATTGAAAGGAAAAAAATTTGATGAACAAACTCTGTTTGAAATTTGTAACATAAACTAGGCTTTTAGACAGGCTAATAGATCAGGTCATGCTTTTAAAAAGGTCAGGTCAGACTTAAAATAAAGCCTTTGACAGGTAAGGCCAAGGCTTAGGCCTTAGTTTTTTCAACTAGGCCTAGCCTATTTAAGCAAAGTCCGGCTCGGCTCGGCTCATTCCCACCTCTAATTAAGACGTCTCTTAATCAATTAATCTCATTGTTTACATAAGTCTCATGAACTCAATATACATTATATATTTATACAGGTTTGCTTAGATATTTTACTAAGCGACAACACCACTACAGTGAGTAAAATTTTTACTCATTGTGTTCAACTCAAATTAACATGATTCTAAGTCATGCTTAAGCTATGCTTTCTTTGCTTCGGTGCAAAAACAAACATTGTGATCAAAATGCATGTTTGGAACTGGTTTTCCATTAATTGAGACATAATGGATTAGCCTAAGGGCTTCCAAACCAACACGTTAAAGTTCATTTAATTTTATTTTTTTCTTTCTTTCTGTTAACAAAGTTGAATTCATGACAGTATGCCATCTTTTAGTTTTGAAATGATGATATGAATAGGAACCATAAATTGTCAGTTGTACTGCAAGCTCAATGGGAAGTATATCATGATCTTGCCTACTCGGGCAAAATTAAGTTACAAAGATTTTTGTCTAAATGATTATAAGAAACACATGCTAAATATAGTTGCACGCATCAGACTAAGAGAAGGTAATTGCAAACAAGTAGTTTCATCCAATATACATATAATCTCAAACACTAGTCATTATCATCAATATATTTTTAACCATGTATAACAGGTTTCACAGATATCTACATAACATGCATATTCAAAATATAGAATTCTAATTATAAAACTTGGCACATGATAATAGTCATAAATTAATGAAATCAAATGCAACCATTAAAAAGCCAAAGAGTACAAAAATAAACACTCATATATCATATCTCAAGACCTTTAGGCAAGTGCTGTCATAAAAATTTCTTATCTAACAAATCTGCATTTTAACATATGTATCACTACTTCTGGTACACATGATGATTAAGGTTAAACTCAAGTAATACTACTTTTATAACTTAATTAGTCTACGTGTATAACACAATATAATTTCTCCTATTTAATAAAGAATTTCTAGTCTCTTAGGTTGAAACATACAGGATACTAACCCAGTATAAGAATGATCACCTCATCTTAGTACTATAATATTAGTAAGCAACCTTAACAATAATAGATCCAATTAATAAAAAGGAATTGAATGGTTGATAAACAATTACATACAGAACATATAATATAGGACATTGTTTCATATTAATTTCATTATTATATCTCAAGACCTCAATGTATATTGTATAGATAGAGTGATAGACACAGATACCATATACAGGAAAGCTAATGGAATTTGAAACAATAAAAAAAAACAGAACTGCATCATATCTGATAGGTTTTCAAATCGAAAAGTAATTTTAAAAACACTCAAAACAAACCATGTAGAACACATAAGAGTAACACATGAATTCATAAGAGTAACACATGAAACAACAAAATTCAATTTAACAAAATGAAATGACATGACTGAACCAAAGCTTTTCAGCAATGTTTATTCTAGGTGCCATACTAATAAGCAAAAGAAAACCTAACCCTTTTAAAGAAGGAACCTAGCTAATTATGCATAACTTCAGCAATGTTTAGTACGAAGAGACCCTTGTCACAATAACCTTTCCCCACAAATACATTATCTTTTGTCATTACGATCTTGTCAGACTCAAATGACACTTTAATCCCACCCTTGCTCAAAAGAGCCACTGAAATTAGATTGGTCCTTATATTAGGCACATGTAAGACATCACTTAAAGCCAAGGTCTTTCCTGATGTGAGCTTCAACATAACTTTGCCTTTTCCTGAAACAGCAGCAGTTCGAGAGTGTTGTTTTCGTGTTTTAAAAATCAGAAATTACTACCAAAGGAATTACCGGGTTGAGTCACGACCAGGTCACTTTCTTTAAGACGTTTCGTGGAACTACCCAAATTTGTGCAAGGTAGACTAACAACCACGCCGTCTCCAGGATAAAACAGCCCAGATCACTGTTACGATTACACACTGCACAGTATATAATCGTTCGAGATATACACCTCAAAATATGGTTTAATCGTTCGATTAAAACCAGTCAATACAGTACGCAACCTCTCTATTCGAAACCGAAAGGGACAAATGTAAAGAATGAGTGGTGGGAGCTCTCCTTTTATAGGGAGTTTGTAACAATTTTACGCGTAGCGCTTTCAGATAATGACTAAATTAATTAATTAATTTAACATTTTCAAGTGATAAAAAATATATACATCATTTTGACCTAAGCCTAGGCCCGGCGGCGGCGTCACATGTGTGATATATATGTTTTTCTAATTGCTCACCCGTTTGCAAAAGTGGGTACCCCAAAGGCACACCCTTGGAGGTCACTCTACCCTTATATAAACACTTGCTAGTTGGTATGACTCACCAATGTGGGACATTTTTAAGTCACACACACTAGTTCTTTCATTGTATTTTTCTATCCAATTTTCTCACTAGATTTAACAAGTGTTCCAACAGAGAGTCACCAAGGTAAACATGTTCTTCTCCATCCCCCACAGTAGTGTAGGAGGTGAATGCATCTTTAGTAGCACATATGTGTCGGGTAGCTCCAGAGTCTACCACCCATTTGTTCACATCAGTCACAATGTTTGCTTCAGCAATGACCGCAGCAATAATGTCATCATCTCCTTCAGCCAAATTAGCTTCAGGAGGATTCTCATTATTCTTTCGGTATCTGCACTGAGGTGCATAGTGACCTTTCTTACCACATACATAACAGTGTCGTCCACATTATTTTTGAAAGTGGGATTAGTAACACGGGAACGTGATTATTTTTATTGTGACCAGGTTTATGATTAGGTTTGTTGTCATACCTCTTTTTCTGATTAGTGTTGTTCTGGATCAGATTTGCTTGGGAAGCTAAAGCCCTTGCCTTGGCAGCCCTGCTCTCCTTTCGGTTGGTATCCTCTATGATGATGTAAGTGATAAGATCTGCCAACGGCAACTGCTTCTGCTTGAGATTCAGGAAATTTTTAAATGAGAATTCCAGCAACAAACTTGTCTTGGAGAGGAATATTTTAAGCATTTAATTCTTCAATCAGTTTGTGATATTCATTGATTTGATCCTTAATATCTTTCTCTTCTAACATCGTCCAACGGTAGTAGTTGCCTATGACGAAGTTTTTCTTTCCAGCAGTTTCAGCGGTGTATTTCAGAACCATGGCCCATATTTCCTTCGCTTCCTTGTACGAACAGTAGACATCAAATAACTCGTTAGATAAGGTAGTCATAATAGTGTGACGACATGCCTTATTTGCATGTTCCCATGTGTCGACTTCTTTTTGTGTTGATGAAGACGGTGGCTTAGAGTTGGTGAGGGTTAAAGCGACACCGTGTAAGTCAAGTGTTGAGCTGACGCGCTCTTGCCACCTTCGAAAGTTTTGACCAGCAAAGACTTCGATCTTTGAAACATCGGGAAATGGTTTGGCATAGTTGATGGTCGGCATAACAAGAGTTTGTTGCTGATCTTTTGGAGCATCGTTTTTCGGAGGCGGAACTGGAGAGCCGCTGTTAGAGTTGTCTTCAGTAATCATTTGAAAATCCTTGAGATTGTTGTATAAAATGCTACGAAGACCTGCAAAACAAAAACAATGAGATAGATCTGAGACATGTTGAACGCACTGTCCTCAAGGATTTTCCGCGTGTAAAACGCCAATCCTTCCAAGATTTAACAGACTCTTCCCGGCAAGCCGAGTATTTAGAACTGACAAGAGATTTTATGTGACAGGTAGTGTAACCCATAAAGAATAAGGAAGTGAGAAAGTGATATATTTTGTTTTGTACGTGAGTTGTGTTATCAGGTTTTTTCCTGTACTGTCAATGTGCTCCTCAAAACAATTATTATATAGGCTATTTTCCAAATTAACCGTTGAGCACAATAAACATGTGGAATATACACGTACTCGTACTCAGCACTGCTACTTGGAAAACCAATTCTTAGCATAAAAAAGGGATACTATTAAGCCAACTTAATAAACACGTTTTGAGAGGAAGTCAAAATAGTTGCTAAAATTATGCCAACCTATTATACAGAAGGTGAAAACCAGTTTATATGCTTTGATGACTCATAGAGAGATTAAAGGAATGGTTTGTTAACATAGAAACAGTCAAAAGAAATAACTTGAGTAATTTCTAATAAAAATTTCACAATTAATAATTATGATCAACTAAAAATATTTTTTCACTTATTCTAAGTAATATTTATATAACTTTTGAAATATAAGCAATATTTACAACATCTAACACTTTCCTTTTCTTGCATTTTAACTTTTTTCTATGATCTTTTTTTTCTTTTAACAGTAGCTAAATATGTGGATTGCTCATTTCCAAAAAGCATAGTAACAAAAAAAAAATCACAAAAAGTTTCACTCACTACTAGAAAACAGGGATGAAACTTCTCTTCAATTATGTATCTCGCTGTTGAAAACGCAAGTGCGTATATATGTATCTTTTTCCTCTCAAGGAGTGTGCTCTACACAGGTTGTGTGTCAAAACGCATTTTATGTAAGTCACAGTGATATTAGAAATAATTAAATAAAAAATATGACATTTAATAATATAAAAACATTACAACACATTGTTTTGGAACAAGAACTATCATTCCCTATTTTAAAATACTCATTAATTTCAAAATAAAATAATATATCGATGACATAACATTTGCAAAATTTGAAAAAACAAATTAGATGGATTTCTAGTACATGCTTGACACAGTTAGGGCACTCCTTAAACCTTCATTCGAATATGGATGTTCCAAAACAAAAACAAAAAAAAATAAAAAAGAGCGAGTACAGTTAGACTTTTTTATTTTCAGTTTTTTCTTCATTTATGGGAAAATAATTAAACAGGTTCATTATTTTTAGTTCATATCATGATAAATATTCAGAAACTCGAGTTTTTTATAAAAAAAATAAAAATAAAAATTCAGAAACTCGAGTTTAAATAACATGTGATAGTATGATAAATATTCAGAAACTCGAATTTAAATAAGAAGATGAGGTCATATATAAGATGATCCTCCATCACTTTCATTCTTATTATCAATAGCAGCAATAAAGCACTCTATATAGTGGTGACAATATTCCGTGATCCAACATCCGCCACAACTTCCACACCCTTATTCTGTAAATATAACCAATAAGAAAAGTCATTAATAAATTTCCTATTTACCGTTGTAAAAATTCATTACTAATATTCAATTTTGAAAATAAATCCAGCGTAAGAAGAAAACGATAAAGGTAGAGTTTTTTTAGGGGCAATAAAAGTGTAGTTAGTAAAGACTTAATCTTTTTTTTTTCTTTACCAAATAGTGACTCAATCTTAAATAAGGAAAATGTTAACTAATGCTTCTACAACATTGGTTAGCAGTCGAGATATTTATACATTATTATAAGATTGTCTTTGAATTTTCAACTACAACAATTAGTCTTTTTTTTTTTTACACAACAATTAGTTACTCCCTCCGTCTTAATTTAAGTGACTTTTTTTTGCTCATTTCACACTTATTACGAAAAATGTATCAGTGAAGGAGAGAGAAAAATGATTTTAAGTGCCCTTGTCAAGTATTAGTGCATTTATTATTATCGTAAATGCAAAGTAAAATATATTGAATTAGAAGTGATAAAAGTAATATTAATGAAAGTTATAATTGAAAAAAAGTAATTAATATTGCATTGAAAAGTGAAATGAGTCAATTATTTTAGAACAATATTTTTTACAAGAGGCTCACTTATTAAGGGACGAAAGAAGTATTTATTAGTATATTCTTATTTAGTTTGCGTATCTTTACACAATCACTGGTAGGGAAATTCTTTCATGGTCACAACCCCAGATGATAAACTTTTGAGCGCACTCACATCAAATGGAAAAATTAAAACAAAAATAATATAATCACATCAATCAACATAATCTAGTTTTATTCTCATTTAATTTTTTTTTTATTTGATATGAGCGTGCTCAAATGTTTTTCATTTAAGGTTGTGCCCATAGAAGAGTTTCTCTCAAAAATAAAGACAATGAGGGAAACATAAACTAATTATCTCTATTAAAACATAACTTTGTAGATACAATATTAACTATCAACAAATTTAGTACTACCAACAACTTTCTAATTTCCCATCATTTAGTCAAGGAGTTATATATTTAGGGACAAAAATAATATATCTAAATTATCCTTAAAAAAAGATGAAAGAAAATCTGAATTTGTCCAAAAAACAAATCCAAATTTTATCAAAATAGTAAAATATATCAAGAAATAACAGGTTTGATAAAAGTCATAAGACGTTAATTTTAATGCAACTCATTGACATATCAAAAGATATCCGATTAATCGCAATATTGGTATTTTTATCTAAATTCATTCTTAAGGATTTGATAGGGATCTTGATAGCAACTAGTGATTTCTTCAACCAATATATTTTCTGTCAAATTAGCAATATGTTTTATGAGCACATAATAATGATTCATGCCTTCAAAAAAATTTCATTAGTTATAATTTTCTAGGCTTAATTGATTCATTGATCCCTTAACTTAATTGTTTATTTTAAAGTGATCCCTTAACTAAAATAACGTTTCAAAGTGGTCTCCTAAGTTTCTTGCCTTTATATGTTATGGTCCTCTCCGTTAACACTTAAACCTTTAATATCTAATATGGGCTAAAATTAAAAGTGGTCCACCATATACTTTATTAATTTTTTAGCTTAAGCACTTTGATCTTTTTTTTTAAAAGAAGATAGTTGGATCGTGAGCTCTATTATATCTTACCATGAACCATCAATATCTAATTTTTCCCTCTTTTCTTCATCTTCTTACTCATCTTCATCATAATCATCTTCATCACGTTCAATAATCCTACCCAGAAAAAAAATCAACAACAACAATCAAAATGAAATCACCAAAAATAATCATCAACAATCTTTATCTTCAACATCATACCCAAAATAAACAAAATATAATATGCAGCACAACTGGATAGAAATTCAACAAATCTCTCCCGTTTTCCAAATCCCTTGTTTCAAAATCTCATAACGCACGAGGATGAAATATGTTTTTGTATTGATGCAATTTCATATGAACATCTTTAAATAAGAAATGTGATTTCAGTTTAAATAGACTAACAATTAATAAATCAATGAGATTAAACTTTTTTTTATACTTAACATGAATTTTTAAAATAACTTGCCTATAGATTATAACATTGTACATTGCATATATTATAGATTGTCCATAGCAACTGAGTTAAGCTCACGATGATAGATTATATATATTTTTTGACAAAATAGATTATATTTTATGATGATGAAGACTAACAACTAATAGGTCAATGTTATGGTCCAAAAGTGTTAGTACTTCAAAATGCTAATTTTTTTTGCCAAGCAGTCTATCGGCTAGAGAAATTCATCTTAAAGGTGAATAAGTGGGGTGTTCGGGGTTCAAACTCCAACCCCTGCATAAATTATGCATTATCCCTTACAAAGTTAGCTAAGCTCACGGGAACACTTCAAAATACTAATTATTAGTGAAAGTATACGTACTTGGTACAGTTGATATCGCGAGTAATCTGGTAGGGTGTTTGAATACCACATAAGGCAAAGAGTGCAGCACCATTTTTAACATTCAAATCCTTCTTAAAAGAAAGAGCCATATCTCTCAAGCAGTCACAAGTTTCTAGACGATCATCATAGTCGACGGCGTCATCATCAACTTCCTTCACTGCTTTACAACAATGTGGCGTAGCAACTGAAATTGAACCTAGAAGAAAAGGATAGCATGGATCAAGAGTATAAATAATGAAGGCAAATCTATCAGCTTCTGCTATAGGTGCAACAACAATGCACAACACCAAAACGAGACATGCAATCTTCATCCCAGCCTATTGTTTTCTATAAAGGAAAAATCAAAGCATAAATTAAAATATGTCTTTGTTTGGAATATTTTTCTTTGTTAATTTGTTTGCTGAGCTTAAAGTGAGTTTGTGGGTTTATATAAAAGATAAGATAAGAAAAATGAGATTTTTGACATTCTCAAATAACAAACTAAAAAAAATAAAGACGAGAATATAAGATAAGATATGAATTGGTATATTCATAGAAGGATGGACCATGAGTATTGAGTAGAGTGCACTATCATGATTGGCTGGTAGTTGGTGTAATTATGGCCATTTAACTCCTATCTGTAAATTATAATTTTGTCAGTTGTTAGTACCCCCATGGTTGGTTTGGTACTCGTATATTGGCATTGAAAAAGTCAAATGAATCAATACTATAAAATACATCATTTATTCAATGAATTAAAAAAGTCAAATGTTTTTTATAAATAGGATCGAATGAAGTATATGGCATTGAAAAACTAGATGGTAGATACATATCTAATCAATCTTTAAAGTACTTGAGTGTTCACCTTTTTCCTCAACTCCTTGTTTAAACGAACTCATTTGATATTTATGTTCGTGAGAATCAACAAATTCTATTATCCATCGTTCCCAAAAATTTGATTTTAGTCCTAATCTTATTTTAGTCCCAAATCATTACTTGGATCACATTAGCATACCTTAATAAAAAAAAATATTATAAATCGATCCGATGTATAGAAAATTAGATTTTTGAAATACAAAGCTTCAAATTGATTCGCAATTAGATGAATCGATTCATTATTCACCTCAATAAGATTATTCTTTATATGAACCTAAATTTTGTTTTTCAACATGTGAATCTATTCACTAAATGAGTGAACCGATTCCCGTAATGTTCTTCACCATTTCTCAACTTTCATTTTTTCTAAAACTCTCCAACAAATAATACATCTTCCCACATATTTTTTTAAACATTGAAAACATTTTCATCTTCTGTCTACACTCTCAAATACTCGCTTTGAAAATACTTTCTAAGCAACACATTTGAGCTTTGAATCTTTGTTAGAGGGACACAATAGGATATTGTATGAATTGTTTCATTCATTGATTTTAATAGTGGATTAATGGTTTAAAGGTAAAATGAAGAAGAATTCTTTTGTCCTCCAATGGTATTTGAAAATGAAGAAGTTTTTAATAGTGAATCTTTGGAAATGAAGAAGGATTCTAAGAAATCCCAAGAAATTTGATGGAAAATCTTAAAGTTGAAGGTGTAACGACCCGATTTTTAAGATATTATTATTTTTAATGGTTTTATTAATTATTTGCATGTTTGATGTGTTTAAATGTTTGGTTAATTGGTTTTAATGATTAAGTAACATCTCGAACCTTTGTGATTATCAGTTGAATTTATTATTAAATATTGTATCGGGGTTTGAGGGTGTTAGGTATCTTGAGATAAATAGCCAAAGAAACTGCAAGATCGTTGAATATTGTAGGATTTGTGTTCAAGTCTCAAGGATTGGGATTTTGTTAGAGGAGTTTAGTTCAAGATTTATAACCTAGACTTTTGGTAGGTAATTGCCTCTATAAACTCATAAGCACTTTGTGCATCATTTATAGTGGAAGACAATAATTCTGATGGATTTATTCATCGAGTGTGGATTAAATCCATAGCGAGGAGGATTGGACCGAACCACTAAAATCACAATGTCATCTCTCTCGCAACTCTCTCTTTTATTTTTCTTGCAAAATTAAATTGAATTGTGATGATTTTATATGTGCTTGATTACTAATTATGTTGATGTGATTGATGTTTAACAAATTAATTTATTTAACAATTTTGATTTAATATTGTTGAGATTTTAATCGTCTTGATTACACATTAGTCATTGATTCAATTTGTTATAATTTTGGTGACATGAAGGTAGGGGAAAACAACTTCACATGGAAATAGGATCTTCATCCCATCCCCGGATCTAAAAGACTATTCCATTTTTTCTCCCTTTTTTTCCCTAAAAAGGGGAACCGTTGTAAACACAAAGAAGATAAATCAACCCAAAAACTACATTAAATATTTATTGCCATCTTTAAGTGGTTCATGGAAATCAACAATTGAACATTTGGGGTTATGTTGTTTTAGATTATTGATTTTCAGTTCAGTTAACATCGATGAATTTCACCTCAAATAAAATTTACCTTTCAATGAGAATTATTGTCCAATTAATTAAATTTGTGTTGAAAGAATTGGGAAACACAAGAAAAATGAAGCTTATTGTAAAAATTTGGTAACACATTAATTTATGTTACTTCATATAGATCCTCATGATTTCTGTTAGTACACATTAAGAAGTGTTTGAGGAGAATGAAGAAAGGTTTTAGCACGTTTAAGAGGGAGATGAGAAAGACGAATGAAAGAGTGAGAGAAAAGACATGTCTAATATATTTAGGGGGCATGATAAATTTGTGGAACATTATTCATCTAACAATGGAGATATGAAACACTCATCTACTCAAGATCTCTAAAGCCAGAGATGATTTTAAGTTTAAATGCATTGGTGATCTCTTAACTTTTAAAAAGTCGCGAGTTTAACACCTTAACAAAAAAATAACAATGATTTGAGGGGCCGAAAAAATAACAATGAGCTAGAGATGAGTAAGAACATATTTCTATATATATAAAGGACAAAAATTTTATTTTTTTTATTAGAGGGGCCAAAATCGCAATGTTTTGAAATATAAAAAGGAAAAACTCCATTTAAGCCATGATTTTATTTGTCAATCTTTTTGTTTGAGAGTTTTTTAAGTCATCCCGATTTTTATTTCCTTTGTCTTGGCTCCAAATTATTAAGGAAGCAATGACTAAAGCTAAAGATGGTCTTTGTAACATTTTCAATTAAGTTTTTTATGCTGTCTCCAATTTCATTTTCCTTTGATGTATTAGTAGATAGATCTTGAACAATTACTTCTCTAGAATAAAACACTTTCATTCTTTTTCATCTAATTAATAACGTGAATACTCATAAATTAAGAAACTCAAATTAAAATAAGAGTAATGACATAACCAGGTAAAAACCCAAAATATTTCACTAAGTAACTCATAAAACAACACATGCAGAGTAAGACAATCCAATACAGTCTGGTATAAGAAGGATAGGGCCACACATAAGATGAGCCTCCATCAGTCTCATTATTATTCTTAAAAGCATTAAATGGCACTCTCATATACTAGTGAGAAGTTTCCATATAACTTTGGAGCTGCAACATTATCTTCAAGCCCTGATGCTGTAAATATAACCAAAGGAAAAAAAATCTAGTCAATAATTAATTTCCACTTTACGACCGACTTGAATATTAACCAATAATACACCAAAAATAAATAACCAATAAAGAAGTAGTAGATCAGTAGCGACTAATTAATTCTACAAAAATTCCAAAACAAAAAAAAAAATTATAAAGTAAATTCCAAAAAATTCACAAAAATGTTTATTTAAAAAAATATAAAAACATCCTCTAAAAATATTATACTTTTACTAAATAAAGAATGAACTAGCTCTTAAGAATTTCACATGTTATCAAAATAACTAACTTTTTCTTACTTCTAAAATTTGGCCAATTAGTCTATTATGTTAATATTTTTTGTATGTATTATTGTGATGCTCAGGGCCGGCCGTATCTGAGGCCGGACAAACAGGACGACCGCCCTAGATCCCAAAAAATATGTAAGAAATTTGAGCCTCAATTTTTTTTAAGAGTCTACTAGACCTTAAAAAATTTGCTTAGTTTTTTTATTAAGTTTGATGTTTATATATATTTATTAGATAAGACCCAAATTGTAGGTTCGCCCTAAGCCACCAAAATCTCAGAAACGGCCCTGCTGATGCTTAAATAGAGTTGCTTAAATTTTTCTAAACTTTAATAGTATATTTATTTTAAAAGTCAAGATTTGCAACCTAGACCTCTTTATACAGCGTTTCTTAAATATATGACATAAAAAAATAGTGAAAGTTATAACACATACGTAGCACAGTTGGTGGAGGTACTGATCTTGTATGGAATGCTAACACCACATTTGCCGGGGAGAGCAGCAGCTGCGCCATTGTTCAAACCAGAAATTGCACCAGCTGCTTGTTTCAAGCAGTTGCAAGCAGCCTGACGGTCAGGCGTGGTTTTGGCGGCGTTGTTAAGTGCCCTGACTCCATTACAGCATGCTGCAGTTGGAGCTGCAGAACCACCTCTAAGATATGGAATGCATGCAGCAAGATCACCAGTTACTTGTCCACATGAGATTGCAGCATCAGCCATAGGTGCAACAATCATGCACATCATCAAAACAACACATGCTACCTTCATGCTTGCCATTGTTTTTCTTTGTAAAGAGAAATGTGTCTTTGTTTTTCTTGGTTTGTTTGATTGGTGAGTATGAAGTGTAAGAGTGTGGGGGTTTATATAGAAAAAAAAGTTGAGGTGGGAATTGGAATTTAGAGAAGATGGGAAGATGAGCAGAGTGATGGCGTTGGCGTAGGCGTAGTGCATATAGCTCTGTCGGTATTGGTGGTAGTTGTAGGCTGTATTAAATGAGGTATGGTACAATTGTCTACAATTATTGGACACTTGTCTCATTATCATTTGATTTTAATTTATTACTACGGTTGCAGTTAGATTTGGTGATAATATTTATGGGACCCGTTATAAATTCTCTTGTGTTCTTCTCTTGTCCTTCTTTTACTCTTTACTTGTTTTTTTTCCTTAAAAAAAGTTAATAGTGTTTTACGTTCTGTGATATAAATTATTTTTGGTTTTTCATCCAATAATTTTTTTCTTTAGTTTTTGTCCTTTAATTTAAAGATTTTTAGGTTTCGAACTTTTATGGCAAATTTTGGTTTATCTCTTTGTAATTTGAGCAGATTCCTGTTTACCTTATATGTTAATTTGAGCAAATTTTGGTTTACCTCCCTGCCATATCATCGATTTTATACGGTCAGAATTCATTAAGGTCCGAAACCATAAATCTTCAAATAATAAAGACGAAATCTAAAATGAATTTTACAAGGTGGAAAACCGAAAATTGTATATATTACATAGGAGTAAAACACTATTCACCATTTTTTAAATGATGATTATCATTGCAGGGATCTTTAAGAAGAAAAAATTTATCTTTTTAATTGAGTAAATTTTCAATGATTTTCAAAAGTTTTAAGATAATTGCATTTTTATGGTAAGACTTGAAGTTTAACTTACTATTAAACATTGATTTCAGTGAAGAATCTTTGGACCATTAAGACTATCTTAAGGTAGTTGTTTCGAGCTTTCCTCAGGTTTTCGAGTTAATTTTGCTAAGAGTTGTATCATGGGAGTTAGTATTGATGCGTTTTTCCTCGGTCTAGCCACAAATTTTCTCCATTGTAGTATTGGCTCGATTCCGTTCAAGTATCTCGGTCTTCCGGTTAGGGATAATTATCAAAAGTGTCTACTTGGAAACCTTTATTGGATTCAATAGTAACTTGTTTGAGCTCAAGGAGTAATAGGTTTGCCAGTTCGGATGGGAGGATAATTCTTTTAAACTCGGACCATAACTATATCCCGATTTTGTTTTCTTTTCTTTCTGAAAATGCCAAATTGTGTTTTGAGACAAATTGTGAAAGAATTGATGTCTCTTTTTATGGGGAGGGTCTAAAAGGGCGAGAAAAATTCTTTTGGTCTGATGAATAGATGTTTGTAAGCCAAAGAGTAAAGGAGGGTTAGGTATTATAGATCTAAGATTAGTTAATCTTGCCCTTATGTGGAAGTGGCGTTGGAGGTTGATCATGGGAGGCGAGGCTTTGTCAAAAGATATAATTAGATCCAAATATGCAAAAGAGTCTCAGTGGGATCATCCTAGCAGGAAGACAGTGGGTTTATGAGATATCTTTATTAGAAAGAGGCCAAACAGAGCCTACTGATTATTTATGTTAGTGCCTTCAAGTGATATTCCTAGATTGAGTGGTCAGTCTACACATTTTTGGAATGATCCATGGTTGAGTGATATTCCTTATAAGATTCGTATCTCTAGATTGTTTTAGGTTTTTATTTAGAAAGAAGCTAAAATAATTGATACAGCTGTGAGAGATTGATCCAAGTGGGTTTGGGACCTTAAATTGATGAGAGATCTTTTTGAGTCAGAGCTTGTGACTTTGGAAGAGTTGCTTAAGGATTTAAAGTGTGTGGTCTTTTTAGTAGGTGCAGACTTTTGGGTAAGGAACAATGATTCATCTATTATTTATTCGGTGAGGTCAGCTTATTAGTTCGTTCATATGAGAGCTGGTGAGGTAGATGAATGGTCATAAGAAATTGTGCAACTTCTTTCAAGGGTGTGAGAGTCTTGGTCTCCTCTCAAGGGAAAGGTTCTCTCTTTGCAGCTGCTTCAGGATAGGATTTCGACTAGTTAAAATATCTTTTCAAAGGGGATTATAGTTGATCTTGGGCGTATTTTTGTGTTTTCTGTAATGACCATATAGAGTTGGTTTTCACCTTTTTATTATACATGTGTGGTATCAGGGGCTTAAGTGGTTGAAATGGGAGTCTATTTTATCTTCATATTTAGTGAGTCTTCGTTCTATTATTTATACTTAGATGGGGGAAAAAAAGAGGTTAAGTTTCTTATTAGTCTGACAAACTATTGTGTGGTCCTTATAGAGATCCTGAAATGCTCGCATCTTTTTTAGGCATGAGACTTTTGTGTTTCAATTTGTGGATATGGTTAAATTTACCTTTTGGAAGTGGGTATTATGAAAACATTTTGGTCACACATTTTTCTTTTATGAGTGCGATCATGAATCTATTATGTCTTTGCACTAATAGTGTCACGTGGTGGATTTAAATAGGGGTTGTTGACTGCAGGGTTCTATTCCTAGTCTTTCTCTTGTTCGATTGTGATTAGGTCATTTTGATATAAGATTAGATGGATTTATGGTGTTGTTTTAGTTCACCCTCTTGTTTTACTGTGGAAGGGATCCTTTGATTTTGTTATCATGTGGCTTGAGTACTTCGTGTACTCGTTCTTTGTATATGTTTATAGTCTTTTAGAAGATTTCTCATATATATATATATATATATATATATATTGTGAACGATATTTTTATGTTAGAATAAAAGAGTGGATTTCAACCTTTAGATTAAGATTTAATGATTGGGATTAAAATGTTTAATTAAAAAAAAGTATGCGTCTCTCTGTATCATTTGTCGAACAAAAATGGGTTTTGTACAAGTCTTTAAAGTTTTGATGATAACAAAGTATTAAAGAATAATTAGATATTCTAAAGTGTGTTCAAGTGTGCAAGACTATAGAATTAAATTTTGATTCTTAAATAAAGTTTTAGTTTTGAAACATTAAGACCATGAACGCATAAGAGCGCATCTGAAACAAAAAAGAAGTTTATAAGACTTGAAAGTTGAAACAAGATCTGAAGAAAGAGCAACTAGAAAGTCAACATTTTGATCAGAAAAGAAATTTTAGAAGCATCGAAGGAATGGAGCATCTAAAGTATTGAAGACTTTGAAGAATAAAGCATCTGAAGGTGATGTTAGAAGTTGAAGACTCTGAACCAGTTTTTTGTCTTCTAAAGGATTGTCACTATCAGACTCATAGTTGTACAGTTTGTCTTCTTCTGACCATGTGCTGAAACAAACGAAGAAACTCAAGGACAAAGAGAATATAACAGATCATTCTATTAGAAACAAATAAATTCTGAGTGACTATTCAACGACATTATCCATTGGATAAAAAGATTCAACAACTATGATCAAGCTTCTCAAGGACTTATTTGATGCGTTGTTACTTCTTCAACGACTCTCTAATTTTCTCCTATATAAGGACCTGAACAATTGAAGAAATATAACAAGAATTGTGTCGTTTTACAAGGGCCCTTACTTTGTCAAATTACACAGCGCACAAACACTTGGAGAAATTCTTACAAACTTTTATATCTTTGAATTTGTTAAGTATGAGAATTCATATGAACTTAAACTTCTTACACCTCTATTTGTATATCAAGTGTCAAATTATTTTGTCCATAAAACATACTCTTTGTAGTATTTCTCTATTATTTAATAATTTAATTTTTTATGTGGTATACATAACAAACAATAAATTATTATCTTTAATAAAAAAACACACTCTAAATGGATCTGTTTACTGACAGTTTATAAAAAAAAGTCTAACATGACCTCTTTATTATTCCGAATTTTATTAAAATGAAACAGTTGTAAGATAATCATTAATGTTATGTTATTAATAATAATTTTCTCAATTTAAAAAATAGAAACAAAGTAATATTATATTTATTTTGTAAAAAAATATATTAACAAGATTGAACTGTAATTTATTGTTCAAAAAACAACTTTAACTTATTGTACACAAAACAAAAGAGTGTGAATTTCTTTAAAAAATAAAAATATAGAGTGTGAACTTAAAATCGCTCATGTTTTACTTGTCCACTCTAATTGGAGACTATTAAAAAAATGTGTTTAAACATATAACAATAACACTCCTCTAGTAAATTTGCTTAGTTTTTTTTTTGTTAATAAAAATTACAATAACTCCCCTAAAAAAAATTACAATAACCAATACGTAAACAACGACTGGAACAAAATGTAGAGATATTTTTTCAACTAGACCGTCGATCTGTGCGATGCACTGGTCCTTTCGACTAAAAGTACCGACATAAATATATAAAGATAATACAAGATTTATTTTAATTCCCTCAACAGAAATTCACTTTAATGTAATAAAGTAATAAACATTGATCCATATCATTTCTTGTATTAAAAAAAATTGATCCTCATCAATCATAACATGTTAGGGGTCACTTTTTTTTAATATATAATACAATATATAGTGATAGTTATTGTAAATTATAGAAGACTTCTTTAAATACCATAATTGACGTTACATTAGTATCGTCATCGTCTTTATTGATGACTAATATCTTCATCTCTGCTCTTAAAATAATCCTTGACACAACGTATAACAAAACATGTGCAAACACAACGTTGAGAGGTATATATCAATATTTTCGGTGGTCAACCTTGACTCTTATTAATAATCATTGCAAATAAAACGATTATGAATTGGTGCCCCTATTTTACACGAAACAGTTTGAATCCTTAGATAGTAGACCAAGAAATTGCGACAAAGCTAAATAGGAAGACTGCCAAAATTGGTGTAAACATCTCAAACTAAAAACAAAAAACGCAAAAAGGATATTCCAATTCTCAAAAAAATATGCATATCGATAAAATGCATGTTAAATTAAAATACCAGTTAAGCAGTGGTATGAGAGGAAGGTTGTAAGGTCTCGTCCTTCCATTTGCAAAAATCAAAATATATGATTCTTCTGCTATTTATGTAATTTACCACGGTTTATGGTTTTTTTTTTATTTAGAGAAACACGGTATAGGGTTTGCTATATATAGTCGAGTTTGCATGGAAATTAGGGTAGCCGAGTTTGCATGGAAATTAGGGTATTTTGTTTGTAAACGTATTAAATAAGTGTACAACAACTTGTCAAAAAAAACGTCTACAAAAATAATAGATATATACAAACGATGACACAACATGATAGGAATGAAAAACTCACCAATGAGGAGAAATATTAGGGATTGCTGCACTTTAGAGGGAATTTGTTAGGTTAAATTGGTGCGCTGCATTTTAGATGGAATTTGTTAGGTTAAATTGTTCCTAACCTAATGCAACCTTTTGGAGGGAAATTATTAGGTTAAGTTGCTGCAGACCTAACAAAATTAATAAATAAGGATGACTAAAAACCAAAACAAAACTTTACACAGACTAAAAGCAAAACAAATTTTTTTATTATATATATTTTAAGAACACTTGTATGATATTGTAAGGAATCTCTTCCAACTTAAATACAGGCAATGAGTTCAAATCTAACTTGTGAGAGGAAACTATCAATTTATTGTAGTTCTACTTGGCTCGAAGGATTGAAACATGCATGATGTTTTTGTTTCTTTTTTTGAGATGGTTGGGGTTTGAACCGCGGACCTTACATATATTATGCATTGTTCATATCAACGGAGTTAAGCTCACGAGGACACATAATGATTTAAAAACAAATGATTAAATATTCAATATACTATCTAAAATTAGATATTCCTGCCAATTACGATTTCCATCATTTAATTGATATTTTAGAATACAAGAAACGTTAGGAAAACTCTATTTTTAATATTCTCTAACACTCACTTTCATATTTGGTGAAAGATACGTGAGTCTCATCACTTTATGTGAGATCCATTTTTATAGTGTGATACCCACATAGATTCTACCCAATAAAAGAATCATCATTAAAAGAGTGTTAGAGCATCTACAATGGTGGGTGTTTCACCTATTTAGCACGGAAATTAACAAGCATCGCCATTGTGGAGAGAATATGTTTGGTGCATATAGAAAATGGTGGTTATGTAAGCACCCTTTCTCTATTTAATTTTTATGGGTCATACTTAATAAATTGTACACAAATCAATAAATGTTTGTTGAAATACAATGACATTGAGTTATTAATAGTACATATTTCAAAACTTTTTTCTGAGGTAACAGGTTGGAGAGATTGAGTGTTTATTAAGTAATACCACTAAAGATTATAAAATAGATGATGTGTACATGCATGACGGACAATGGCAGATCTTGAATAAATTGGTTAGGGATGCCAAACCACCATTATGAAATATATATAAAATCGTTTCAAGAATTAGAAAAAATCATCACCTAACCTAGTGGTTTAAATGGTTGTAGGTTCGAATCCCTACATACATGGTTTTTTTTATTAATAAAATATGTAAAAATATAAGAGAAATATGTAAAAAGTAGATGGTGTGTGTCGAACTCGTGACCACGACAATAAACGTTTGTTGAAATACAATGAGATTGAGTTATTAATAGTACATATTTAGTAACTTTTTTCTGATGTAACAGGTTGAAGAGATTGAGTGTTTATTAAATAATACCATTAAAGATTATAAAATAGATGATATGTACATGCATGACGCGCAATGGTGGATCTTGAATAAATTTGTTGGGGATGCCAAACCACCACTATGAAATATCTATTAAACCGTTTCAAGAATTAGAAAAAATCATCACCTAACCTAGTGGTTTAAATGGGTGCAGGTCCGAATCCCCACAAACATGTTTTTTTTAATAAAATATGTAAAAATATAAGAGTAATATGTATAAAGTAGATTGTGTGAGTGTCGAACTCATGACCAATGATTGAGAGATTCTTAGACTACCTTTCCACTGCGACAGCCGAAAGCCAATAGACATAACATGCCTAATAGAGTATATATTGAAAACCTAGGGGATGTCATGGCTCCCATAGGTCTATACTAAGATCCGCTAATGATGACACACTTAAGCACCTAAAATAGGGTGTTCTCTTGTAGATAATCTTAAAAAGAAAGTATCCATAACACTCATGTTGATCAAATTATTCTTTAATTTTTCATTCAAATACACAATTCTTTTATGTTTTTAGTTAACATAACACGATGGCAATCAAGTCTTTTTTTGAGTTAAGGCAATAAAGTCTTAGCCCACTTAAACTCCAACTAACATTTCTTAATAGTTAATACAAAAGTCACGGAACAAATTAATGCAATCTAGAATTTTATATTTAAAAATTCCAATGGTGATAAAAAGAAAAAATGTTAACCGATGCTTTGGGATACTGATTAAAGAATCAAATACACCTTTTATATTAATTTATAATAAAAAAAAAACTGTATTCCCTCCAGTCCTAAATATAAGAGTAGATTTTTTTCAAATACATTAAATAAGTGATGTATTTAGTTCATCCTATAGTCTAAATATATTAATTATTCAATGAACCTAAGAAATATTCTTCTCTTATACTTAAGACCGAGGGAGTAATATTTTGCATAAAAGATTGTGTAGTCAATGCATTAAAAATTCAATAATTATCCTTTTTGATTTAAAATTTTCTTTTAGTTTCATTAAATATCGCTTAGCATGACAAAAAAACTACAAATGTTACTATTAACTTATATTTATAAACTGTTTTTTCATAAACAACATTTATAAATCTATGAATGATACATGAAAATTTATTTATTTTCTTAAGTTATTTTGTATAAATTCAAAATAATTATTGTACTCCAAACAGATCCTAAGATGTTTAAAACACTATCGGAAAAATTTAATATGAGCATCTGTAAAAACATCACTGTATTTATAAAAATTAATAAAACACTACATGCTTATCCTTTTTTTATTATGTTAAATTACCTTTTTCACTAAAAATTATTAGTCCATTTTATTTTCTAAAATCACTTCTTAGTGTTTTTAATAAATCAAAACTATGCATCATAATTAGACGGTTGCCGACAATACTGTGTTTCATCAAAGCTAGTTGATTTTAGCATAGGTGTTCAGTGTTCTATAATCACGCCACCGACTTAATAATGTCAAATATAGTTTAGGGCCTACCATGTTTTGGTACCCATTCAAATTCAAACTTTTGCTATTTGGCAGACTGAATTGCAGTAATTGTTTGGCACATATCCTCTCCCATCTCATTTTACTCTCTTCATCCAATCTTATAAGACTATTTTTTGAGGGACAAATCTTATAAGACTATAGAAAAAAAGTTTGGCTAAATTACACCAGAGGTCTTTCAAGTTTGAAGTTTGTTATAGATTGGTCTTTTAAGTTATTTTGATTACACATTTGTCCTTTAAATTTGAGGTTTATAACAGATTAGTCTTTAAGTTATTTTGATCACATATTAGTCCTTTTAAGTTTGTAAACATTTTCAATTTAGTCATTCTCTTAAACAAATATTACAAAAACGATGATGTGGTAGAATGACTAAATTGAAAACATTTACAAACTTAAGAGACTAATGTGTGATCAAAATAACTTAAATGACCAATCTGTTACAAACCTCAATCTTAAAAGACATGTGTAACCAAAATAACTTAAAGGACGAATCTGTTACAAACCTCAAACTTAAAGGACCTACAGCGTAATTTAGCCAAAAAAGTTATAAGACTATCTACAAAATTTTAGATGTATTTATTATTCTTTTTCTAAATATATCTTCATTAATATTATCAATATACCTTGAAATATAAAACGTTAACATTTATTACTTCAAACACTTTTCTTAATACCCATGATTTTTTTAGATAAAAGGTAATTTGGTAATAGTAACAAATTTATGACAGATTTATTACTTCAAACACTTTTCTTAATACCCGCGATTTTTTTAAACTATTCTTATAAAAAAGGACGGAGGGAGTAATTGTCATTTCGTGCACGATTCTTAGCAAAATGATTAGTTAGATGTATTATTTCAAGGGTATAATTTATTAAAACTCATTTATTAATTGTAATTAGTTGAGCAGTTAAATGAGATAAAATTCAATAAATAAAATTATATTATTGAGGAAAACTAATAAATATTATATTGATATTTTAAAGTGACAATAATTTTAAGAAAAATAAAAAATGTTAAAGTTACAATTAAATTGAGACAGAGAAAGTAATAACTAGTTTATGCTTTTTTTTTGTGTGGCATAAGGCAAAATTTACAACTTTCCCATATCAGTTTCTTGATTGGTGCCAAAACCTTTTGTTTTGCTTGGGTGATGCTTAATTTATGTTTTCTTGTTGTTTGAACTCTCGTTGTAATCTTTGAGCTATTCTTTTCGACACACCTTGTGCTGGAGGGATAGCTCGTTGTTAATATAATTCATTTTGATTTCTTAAAAAGAAAAATTAGTTTATGCTTTTGCTTGAATAAAATGAATGTGAGTTTAGTTAAAAAAAATTTGTTTCAAAATAAATGTTGGACCAAGAGAACTCTCACAAATGATTTTCTTTGTTTTTTAAGGACAAATGATTTTCTTGTACACTCAATTGTGCTAAGAGATAGGAAGAGGAAGATTGGAAATAATAGAGAGAAAATATGGAGACTTAATGAGAAACTAAATCTCACACTCGTGATTCTTTAGTCACATTTTTTTATAAACAAAATTATATTAAACGAGTATAATTTTTCTCCCTTTTAAGGTTCAATAAATTCTTCAATTATCAATTTCTTTCTCTCAATTGCAAGATAAATTCGTATGGGGTGCTTCACAGTCAGCTTCTTTTTATGTGAAGAGTTTATACCATTTTTTAAAGGCAAGTCGTGAAGCAGATGACTCATATAGCTCAATGCATGACAATAATCATCAGGTCTGGAAAAAATTATGGAAAATAAAAATTATTCCAAGACACATCCACTTTTCTTGGAGGATTCTACATGAAAAATTACGAGTAAAAAATAAACTTTTAAAAAATGGAATAAGTAGCGATCCACTGTGTGTTCTTTGTGGGCAACATAACAAGACATTTTCACACCTCTATATGGAGTGTCATTGGTCAAAGCATATATGATTTGCGTCCTCTTTAGGTGTGGTATTTAATTTGCATGATTCCAGTTACGTACCTCTTCATAAGTGGTTGGAGGAAAATATTATTGATGTCGATGAGGATATTATAGTCCATATTTTGGCCATGTGTTATAAGATATGGTGTGCTAGAAATAAGAAATGTTTTGAAAGAGAAGATGTTGATGTGGCTGCCACTGTTCAAAAGGCACAAAGATCTATAGTGAATTTTAAGAGTGCTAGCACGGTGTTGACTGAGACATTAAGTGGAGGTCCAGTTTTGCCGATATCCGATGTTCATTGGACACCTCCCTTTAATAGTTTCTATAAGCTTAATGTTGATGCAGTTTGTTTGATAGAGGGTGATAAGTGGGATGTTGATATTGTGGTGAGAGATAATGAAGGTGTTGTTGTTGGTGCTAGTTCCTGAAAAGTCTTTTTATTACCAGACTCAGAGGTTGCATAAGCTTTAGCTATGCAGAACGGTTTGAAATTTATGAAAGACATGTCTTTTCTGAATCTTATAGTAAAATCAGATGCTTCTAATGTGATTTTAGCGTTGAATGTTCACCAACAATCTCCCAACTATGTTGACTCTATTATTCGAGATTGTATTAGTTTTAAGGGTGTTTTTTGTAGTTTAAATTTTGTTGCATGTTAGGCATATGAAGACAATCAAACTCCTTATTATTTAGCTAAATATGCTCTTAAAAATTTAGATTGCATATGGATCGAAAAAACGTCTTCTTATATTTCTGCAGTATTTTGATTTGCTAGACATTCGTTAATTAAATTGTCTTTAACGTAAAAAAAAAAAAAAAAAAAAAACGAGCGTAAGGGATAAACGAGACCCATTACAAAGCAACAATAGATAGATACATTGAAAGCAAACAATTGGATTTGACCACCAATTGGAAAAAAAACTATTTTATTTTATTTTATTACTACCTATCTTAGAGATGAACCAAGCCCAAGAATGACACTTAATTCCATCAACCACGTCAACGGGATTAGCCGCTTTATCATTAAATAAAATATTGTTTCTCTTCGACCAAATACATCAAGCCGCTGTCCAAAATATTGTTTCACGTTCCTAGATGATTGGGAAACCTCAAGTATAAGGGTTGTTTTCCTATCCATTTGTCTTTCCAAAATACATTATATTTACCGTTTCCCAACTCTTTTGGAATCACATTAGAAAGCCAATTTGAATCTTGATTTTCCAAATTCAAATTTGAATCTTTATTTTCCAAATTCAAAATGGAGCACATCTCCCGCCACCACAAATAATCTAACCTTGTACAACTTATACCTTCCGAACAAAGAAGTTTGTCTATTGTCAATCCATAATTTAACCTTGTAGAACCTATCCATCAATGGATCTTTTGAGAAGCTGTTTTATTAAATTGTTAATGCATTATTGAAGTATGCTCCAATTGAGACTGCTGATGACTAATATTGTTGAGCCCATCTTCAATTGAGACTTTTTTTTTTATGACTAATATAGTTACGGGACCTATCCGTAAATACGTCTTTTGATTATATGTTTTACGACATTGTTAGAGATTGCGTATTTATACTATTGCCAAGGGCATTGTTAACGTATTCATAGCCATTCGCCGTTTATAAGAGATTAAATTTAACTCATTCATAGTTAAATCTACCGTAGGATGAATATTTGTATTCCAATTATTATTATAGTGGAGGTTAACAGACTTATGTGTCTTTCCTAAAAAAAGGCTTACACGTCCTGTGGTTTTTCTTACTCACATTGAGAAGGTTTCCACACTAAAATTTTGTTATGTGTCATTTTAGATTTTTGTGAAGCGTCTATTTTAAATTAACGGAGTAGGGAAATTATGCAGACATTTAAAAAAATAAATTGAAACTCAACTTAAAATAAGAGTAATGAGATAACAAGGCAATAACATAATTCAAATATTTCACTTTGTAAACTGATACAAGTCTTGTACAAGAGGATAGGGCCACATATAAGATGAGCCTCCATCACTCTCATTATTATTCTTAATAGCGTTAAATGGCACTCTCATATACTATTGAGCAGTTCCCATAATCTTGGAGCCACATCATCATCTTCATGCCCTGATGCTGTAATTATAACAAAACAAAAAAACTAGTGAGTGATTAAATTCCTATGTTATAGACCAATAAAAAAGTAAATTCGTAGTGACTTAATCTCAAAAAATTCCCAAAAACATTGAATAATATAAAATATTCAAAATAATAGTTGTTAATATTTTATGTTACTAGTGAGAAATTGAATACTAGACCTCTTGAAAAATGAGAATAAAAAATTGAAAGTTTTTAAGTTAGATAAACATACGTAGCACAGTTGGTGGAGGTACTGATCTTGTATGGAATGCTAACACCACATTTGCTGGGGAGAGAAGAAGCTGCGCCTGTATTCAAACCAGAAATAGCACCAGCAGCATTTTTCAAGCAGTTGCAAGCTGCCTGACGGTCAGGCGTGGTTTTGGCGGCGTTGTTAAGTGCCCTGACTCCACTACAGCATGGTGCAGTTGGAGCTGCAGAAGTACCTTTAAGATATGGAATGCATGCAGCAAGATCACCAGTTACTTGTCCACATGAGATTGCAGCATCAGCCATAGGTGCAACAATCATGAACATCATCAAAACAACACATGCTACCTTCATGCTTGCCATTGTTTTTCTTAAAAAGAATTTGTAAAGAGAAATGTGATTTTGTTTTGGGTTGAGTTTCTTTTCTTGGTTTGTTTTGTGAGTGTAATGTGTTAGGGTTTATATAGAAATTTGGAGATGGAATTTAGAAAATTGGATGGTAGTTGTAGGTTGTATATTAAATGATGTATGGTGCATGCTCCATAATTATTGGTCACTTGTCTCAATATCATTCGATGTTTATTTAATACTACCGTGTGCTGTTAGATTTGATGATAATGACGGTATGTACGTAGTATGAACTATGGACTTTGGAGTGTGTTGTGTATGGGGTGTACGTGGGTCGATTTGGGTTGGGTTTGGCCAAACCCAAGACTCGAACCATATAGGGTATTCCGGTTTGGGTTAGGCAAAATGTCCATCCGTTATATTAATGGGTGGGTTTGGGCAAACCTACTAATTTCTGGTTTGGTTTGGGTTGGGTAGTGGGTTACCTAAATTTTTTTTTTGTTAATATGAATTGACTAAATGATCGGTCCTTGTATTTTTTTCATAAAAATTGCTCAACTTTTTATTTTCTAAAAATAATTATGTAACTTATTTTCACTATATTTTAGCATCATAAAATAAAAAATTTAATCATAGAATACTTGAAACAAATTAAAGTTGGATGACATATAATTGCTTTAGCATCAAACTAACTATAAATTACAACATCATAATTTGTAACTCTAACATATTTTTATTTTCAATATAGAGGATGTGTTATGTCAATTTTAGAAATTAGACTAAATTTATGATCAAAACCTTTGTTATTCTTCTTCCTCCCTATGAAAATGAAATTAAAATTTAGAAATTATTGGGTAAGTGGGTTTATTGGATATGGGTCCGGTTTTACCAAAAACCCATTATTTTTTATGGATTTTTCATTTTTTAAAACCATATCCACCCAATCACCCAACCCAACCCACTTTTTTGAGTGGGTTTGACGGACTTTTTGGGTTTACCCAACCCATGTACACCCTTAGTGTTGTGTCCTTTGTGTACTGGTTCTTCCCTTCCTTACTAGTCTCTCAAATATTTACGACTCCTTAATTAATTTTTTTAAGCATTTTTTACTCTTTAATTAAAATCCATTATATTTTAACATCTCATGTTTCAATACATTAATTCAAAATTTCATTTTTTACTAATTCATGGTCTCTATCTATAGTAACACTTCATTTGATTTATTTCTCTCTATACTTGTATACAGTCATACAGATACAGATGTACACCAAACATTTTTGTTAATTCAATTTCGTTTTTCTTTTTTATAAAATAAAATTTAGATAAATTAGACTCCAAGAGCTCATCAGAGTTTTAATCAATATCAAAGAGTGTTTATAAATGTTTTTACAAATTACTAACAAAAGTGTTCGTTACATTGTTAACGAGAGTTAATCCACAATATTGTAAATGAATCAACTTCTTATTAACTCAATAAATTAAATTATGTTTTTCTAGTGTAACTTTATCATTTTCTCTTTATTTGCAAGTCCGTTCAATTTCATAGGACAAGTCCATTCAATTTCCTAGGAGGTTTGTGCTATTAGTTTGAATTTTTGTCCTACGCTAAAAAAGGGATTTAATAGCACTTTGTTTGGCCTTTAATAGCACTTAAAAGTGCTATTAAACCCCCCGCTATTGTAAATATGCCACCGTTAATAGCCTCTTCCCTAGAAGTGCTATTATATCCTCCTCCTTTGTGCAACTTATTGAGGCTTTTTCAAATGGATTTAATAGTGTTTTTTGAGAAAGTGCTATCATAGACCCATTCTCTAATAGCCCTTTTTAAAGAGTGCTATCAACGACCTTTTTGTTTTGAAAAATAAAAATATTTTGAGATTACAGAAAGTAAATATAATTTTAAAAATGAATTACATGAATCATAAAACACACTTGCATTAATCATAAAAAAACACTATATAAGTCATTCATTATAAAAGAACCTAACAACAAAATACAACACAAATTCCAATTACAAGTATATAAATGACATCCTTCATCATAAAAGTAAAATTACATCATTCACATTTCATTAATACGACTCACAAACCTAATAAACCCAGCGCACATTGGAGATTCATTGACAAGAATTATTACACTTGAAAATCCAGATTTAGATGCACCAAATACTTCAATTAGCTTAATCATATCAACTTTGAGCTGTAAAGAACAATCACAAATCATATCATTACAATAAGTAGTTACAACAATGCTCAAAAAGAAACAACAAGCAGTAACAGTAAGTAGTTTGAAAATCACAGTTAAGGTCAATCTCTGAAATATCTTGTTGGCACGACGATACTGTTCCCTTAAATCAAGTTATCACAGAGCATAATCAAAAGTAAATTAAAAAGGTATAAGGTTTTGTGAATGTAACCTAGGTTCCAAAGTGTTTTAAAGACATTCACCACATGATGTTCTCTACAATTTTAGCAATTGGTGCCATATAGAACATGTCATTCCCTATAAAAAAAAACATGTATGATATTTAGTCAAGAAATACCTTAGAAGCTTCCTGAAACAAAAAACATGTTTTTTCCATACCACTTATTTGAAATATGTAGTGAATACATATCCATACCTTCCAAATTAACTTTCTTAAGCTGATAGCTTATAACCTAAAGCGGGAAAAAATCATCCATCGATTCGTGCAAAGTATTGCAGGCAAAGTCGTTGAAATAACTCAGACACTCCTCTGTCACTATTCTCAATTACATCCAAAAGAAATCGTGGTGGAGTGTGATAAGCAACCTGTGGAGACAGGGACGGATCCAAAAATTTCACAAAGTGGGGTCAAACTCGTTTATCATAAATATTTATACAAAAATATATAAAACCATAACCATTAAAATGATGAACTCATTATCACTAAGCAAAACATTGAAGATTACAAGAAACTTACGGGGATTAATGGTTATTAACAAAATAACAACAATAGCACCACCTTCAAGTATGATCTCCAAGACTCCAGCCCATTTGATAATTGAAACGTAGAAGAAAATAGAAGCGGTAGAAAAGCTTAATTATTTTTTGATATTGTGATTGAGATTGACATAGTGGTGTGGTGTGGTACTATGTGTAGAACAATAGAAGTGAAGTGAGTCGCTACAAAAG
>Ga0315914_1001929_pt1 | contig 31654 bp, 12 predicted proteins | sample MpolenodulesMG_FD_203920 | JGI IMG/M metagenome (GOLD analysis project Ga0315914, IMG submission 203920) | Medicago polymorpha root nodule microbial communities from Los Angeles, California, United States - elongated nodules | ecosystem: Host-associated > Plants > Roots > Nodule | place: USA...
CACTTGAACAAATTGTTTAACATATCCAATTGATTATTTTTAATACCTTGTTATTGTCAAAACTCAATAGGTGATTTGTGAAACACCCTTGTTCCAACAAAATAGCCACTAAGTTGTTGGAAAACAAAAATCGTTCAAGTTTATGATATACTATGTTTCTAGTATTGGATTATTTCCAAACTCTTTCAATTTAATTTATGATAATGTTTTATATAATAATTTATAAATTTTCATTTGGTCTAAAAAAAAATCAGGTCTTTAGGAAATTTAATTTTTTATAAAAAAAAAATGTCTTTTATTTTATTTATGATAATTTGTAATAAAATCGCAAAGCTCTTTTAAAAATATTTTGCCAAACAGATTTTAACTTAAAAGTACTAATTAAGTTGAAAAAGACAACAAATACCAAACAACTTTAACTTCAACTTCAAAGTTTTAATTTTCAACTCTATTCTAAAAATGACTTTTAGACCTAAAAAAAGTAGGGCCAAACGCACCCAAGTACTAGATAACTTATTTTACATTATGTCATTTTACCCTTTTATCCTTTATTGTTGTATTTAAACATGGTCTTGTACCTCATTTGAGATCAATCAATATTTCAACAATTATCTTCTCCTCTCTAAAACCCTAAATTATAATTTCTCTTTTGTACCGAATTCTATTCTAAATCATTAGAATTCCTACACTCGAGACTTGGATTTTATCGGTTCGTCCCTAGAATCCATTTTTACCGTCTCACTTCCTAAGGCTATGTTTGGATTGGTGGAGAGTGGTGGAAAGGAATGGGATAGATCCACATTCCATTGTTTGGTTTTGTAAAAAAGGAATGGAATGAAATGGAGTGTGATGTAACTTATTCCATCCAATACCACTGATTCCTTCAATATTTGTATAATATTTTCGTTACAGTTAAAGAAACATTTGATAAATATGTGGGGGCCTCACAAACCGGTTTTATGGGGCTGTGTTAAGCTCAACCACAAACTCTAAGATGGTATCAGAGTGTTCAACATTTGTTAAGCCATCTGCTATTAAGTTTCCGGTGTCGTGTTACTCACCATTTATATCCACGCACCAAACCCCAATAATGCTTGGCATGATGGGTGTGTTAAAGAGTTTCGGCATGACATAAACAAATGTTTATAAGTGAGGGTAATTCTCACTTTACACGTTGGGTTTGTGGGGTTGTGTTAGATCAAACCAAAAATTCTAAGAATAGTAATATGCAAAATAGGCATTAATTGTACTATCAATTAAATATGAGAAATATGATGGAATGAATGCTTGTAAAGAATGACAGAGAGGGTATGAAGGTTCTTAGTAAACAAGAAACATGGCATGCTTGACGAAAAAACAATGGCTTGCTTGGTAACTTTAATGTTAATATTTAAAGTTTGTGTTTGAACAATAAATAAACAACAAAGCATACGAAAACACTGTAATGGAGTGGAGCCTAATGATGCATTTGACAGTACACTGAACAATATATAAATCAAGGATAATATAGACAATACTATAACTTCTTGTATTAATAATAATGGAATCTTGCTTCTTCAAAAAAAATAATAATGGAATCTTTCGAAAAACATAAAAAATAATGAAATGATAGATTTGGTGAGAGGAAGAGCAAACAGCAACGTTGACCAAACCATAGAAGGTGTAAAAAGAACCGTGCTGCGTGATAGTGTAAAGGCTAAAGTGAAAGCTCAAGTATCCTTCTGTGCATCTGTTGTTGAGAGTTGAGCACAGCTGACACTGCATCTACTTCTTGGGAAATCTACTCTGACACGAGGTATGATGGTTTTGCTTTCTTAAAATGTATTGACCATATATCTATGATAAAATTTATTTGTTGCAGTCCAAACAAGGCTCAATCCTATTGCTTAAATTAGATAACTTATTCCAATTACAAAGTTGGCCTTTTGTATTTTTCACCAATCTGAGACCGAGACTAAAATTTGACACTATACCCTGAATTTTTACTGAAGTCAAAGTTAATATTTCTTTCACATATATCTCTACATGAAAAGCACTAAGATGTTTCTTTGTCATCAAGAAATTAAGCGACCAATTTGTTGATTCGCGTTGCACAAGCCAAGGAGAGAACTGAAATAATTGAAAAACCAGTGGAAAAGTGGTTGATTGTTGTAGAAAATCTCGAGAGAGGTGGATGTTCTTGTGCAAAGGACAGAAACAGACACCAATTGCTTTCAAGGATGGTTTCCAACGTGTGCATGATATCTTTTATGCAAGCAAATGGTACAAAAGATAGATGCGATGGGGAAATTCAAAGGTAAAAGCAATGATATTCAACCATTTTCTCATCGTGTTCCACTACCAGGTATTAGGTATCGGTCATTTGAAGAATTCATTTATTTTGAATCAACAAAGGTGGCTTACAATCAACTATTGGAGGCACTTAAGGATGATTGTATCTCTATAATAGGAATGTATGGAATGGGTGGATGCGGAAAAACAACCCTTGCAGCAGAAGTTGGCAAGAAGGCCGAGGAATTAGATATGTTTGATAAGGTTATATCAATCACTGTCTCTCAAACTCCAAATATTAGAGGCATTCAGGGAAAAATTGCAGATATGTTAAACTTGAAATTGGAGGAAGAAAGTGAAGAGGGAAGAGCACAACGTTTATGGTTGTGTTTAAAACAAAAGAAGCGAATTCTTATAATAGTGGACGATCTATGGAGAGAGTTTCATTTGATGAATATGGGGACTCTCTTGGACAATGTTAACGAGCACACATGGAAGGTCCTTATAACCACTTGTAATGAGCACGTCTGTACATCAATGGACTGTCAAAAGAAGATTCATTTGGGGCTCTTGTCTGAAGATGAATCTTGGACATTATTCCAAAAGTTTGCAAGAATTGATGACGAATACTCCAAGTTATTGGATGGTGTGCCACGGAAAGTCTGCAATGAGTGTAATGGACTTCCCTTATCAATCAAAACTATAGGGTCGTCCTTAAAAGGAAGGCATGAAATTGAGTGGTGGCAGCAGGCGTTTGATAAGTTGAGGGAATCAAAGGCATCCAATGATGAAGGAGGAGGGAGGGATACTTTAAGTTGCCTTAAATTAAGCTATGATTATTTGCAAAGGCAGCACACACAGCTACTCTTAATGATTTGTACTCTTTTTCCAGAAGACTATCACATCCCAACAGAAGATTTGATGAGGTTTGCATTTGGACTAGGTATGGGAGAAAGATTATCATTACAGTCAATGAGGAACTTGATCCAAGAAGACATAAACAAACTTTTAGATTCCTATTTGCTTATGCATGGTTGCGTGAAGATGCATGACATGGTTCGTGACACAGCCTTATGGATCACAAATATATCAAATAATTGCAAAATCTTGGTGAGTGTTGACAAACCACTCAGCATTGTGGCAAAAGATAACAATATAAGAGATTGTTTTGCAGTATCTTCATGGTGGTATAATGAAAATCCCTCTTTTTGTCAATTGCATGCTCCAAATCTTAAAATGCTATTGGTAAATGTAAGTGCTCGTGAATCATTGGATTCTTTGGATTTATGGCATTTAACATTTGAAGGGATACAAGGGCTTGAGGTATTTTCTATAACCATTGATTACAGAAGAGTACCAATATCATTTTCTCCATCAATCCAACTGTTGACAAATGTTCGAACTTTGCGCTTAAATGGATTGGAATTTGGTGACATTTCTTTCATCGGAAGCTTAACAAGCCTTGAGGTTCTTGACTTGAGATGCTGTGACTTCAATGAACTTCCTATCGAAATAGGAAAACTCACAAGCCTTAAGTTGCTGGATTTGTCAGAGTGTCGTATTTCTAGAAACGACTATAATGGAGCAGTAGGGAAATGTTCACAGCTTGAGGAGTTATATGCTTCAACATGTTACCCAGAAAGGTATGTTCATGAGATCATTCTGGATATTGGCATTCTCTCAAATCTACAAAGGTTTGTACTTGACGATCGAATCGTTCAGGAAAGACGGGGAGTTCTACGAGTAAAAGATTTTAATATCTCAAAGTTGAAGACATCTAAGAAAAATATTCTGCAAATAGCTGAAAGTATTTCTTTGGAAGACCTTCATGGAGGATGTAAAAATATTATCCCAGATATGGTTGGAGTTGTGGGAGGCATGAATGATTTGACTTCTCTTCATCTTACAAGTTGCCAAGAGATAGAATGTATCTTCGATGCAACCTATGATTTCAAGGAAGATGATTTGATTCCCAGGTTGGGGGAGTTACGCCTTCGGTCTATGAATAACTTGACAGAATTGTGTCGAGGTCCATCTCTTCAAGTACTACGCTACTTTGAGAAACTAGAACTGGTTGACATACAACGTTGCAGGCAGTTACACATCATGTTTCCATTGGAATGTATGTTACGAAATCTTAAGATCCTCAGCTTATCATATTGCAGGACCGATGAAGTACTCTTCTCAGCATCTGTTGCTCAAAGTTTGCAGCAACTAGAACAACTAAAAATAAGTGGGTGCAATGACTTGAAACATATAATTTCTGTAAGTGGAAGCCAACATGGTAGTTTTAATACAAGTGAGGAAATAAGTCCAGCTCCAATGAATTCTCATTTTTTGATGACCAAACTAAGGGATGTTAGCATTTTTAATTGTCCAAGTTTAGAGTCAATAATCCCAATTTGTTATGTTGAAGGACTTACGCAATTGAAAATGATGAAGATATCACATTCTCCTAAGCTGGAATACGTGTTTGGTAATGGTGATCACAAAGAACACCTTTCATCACACCATGTCATGCTTCCTCATTTGGAAGTTCTCGGACTCTCTTTTCTTGAAAATCTCAAAGGGATGTGTCCAGAGAATTGTCAGGCAAAGTGGCCATCTCAGTCTCTGAGGATGCTAAACATAGGTAATTGTCCAAAATTGGCTATACCATGGTTCAATTTGAAGGTTGGCTATGATCAAAGACCACATCATCCAAATGAAGTGCGTACTCTTATTGAAATGTTTTACATATTTGTGATATTTATGCTATTTTCTTTTTGATATTTATAATGCTACCCACCCCAATATTATTTGATTATTTAACTTGTAATATTCCATTTCAGAACTTACCCTCAAACCTGCAATTACTGGAATTGTGTGATGTGCCTCAATTGTACTCCATTTCACGGGCAGGTCCTACTCCGAGTCAGATTTGGAGTTTCCAATGTCTTCAGCGTTTAAAAGTGGATAGTTGTGAAAATTTGAAGTTCTTGTTCTCCATGGAGGTAAGTAGAAGCCTACCAGAGTTGGTTAGCCTTATTATTTCCGACTGCCAAGAATTGGAACAAGTAGTTGCAGCAGATGAAGAACTTGTGCAGCTTCATGATGCTGAATTTTATTTTCCAAAGCTAAGACATATAGTACTCTCTAACTGCAACAAGTTGAAAAGCCTTTTCCCTTTTTCTATGGTTAGAATGTTTCCGCAACTAAGCACTCTTGAAATAAGAAACTCTACTCAACTTGAAGAGGTTTTTGAACATGGTCCTGGAGACGATATTATCGGTAAAATTGAAGTTCTGCTTCCAAACTTGACAGAAATACAATTGGTCGATTTACCAAATTTTGTAGATATCTGCCAAGGTTGTAAGTTACATGCCGTTGAACTTCTAGAACTCGGCATATCTTACTGCCCCAAAACTGCTCCAAGCTTAAGACAAATTCAGGTGACTTTTCTTCCTTGCTAACTAGGAGTACTAACAAAATTTCTCTACATTATTGACTTTTTCCTAATTCTTTAAAACAGAACTTATTTTAGTTCAATGTTTCGATAGTGAGATGCAAAAGTAACCAAAGCTTCGTTTTGAATACTTTTTATGACTTGGTTTGCAGTTTGCACTTGATTTCCTTTGACAATTAATAAAGCTACGAAACTAATAAAGTTCACAAATCGCGTAACCTAAGAACATTGTCATTGTAAACCATGAACATGTTAGTAGTCAAGTATATACCCTGAGCCCTAGACAATTGGTTATTCAAATTGTGCTCAATGTGCTTGCATTTTGGTCTGTGATTATTATGTTTTTTGAGTAATAAAAAATGATTGCTTTAAGTAGAATCAGGTGCAGGGGTTAAAAAACCATGATTAAGTAGTAATTATTTCCGCATTCAATAAAGAATTCAAATAGATGATTTGAGTGTACCTGGTGCGAAGATAGTTCCTCTACTAACCAAAATTTTGACTTTGCTGTTTATATAGATGAAATTGAAGGAAACAGAAGGATTAGTACATGACGAAGATTCTCATTATTGGTACCCAATTTCTAGCATGAGTAATGATGTGGAAGAACCATCCGTACCCAATTTCGCATGGGACAAAGGAAAAACAATAGAAATTGAAGAAATTGAAGCGGCAGCGGAAGATGATAAAGATTCTCTTTATCAGTACCCAACTTCAAGCATAACTGATTATGTGAAAGAACCATACGTGCTCAACTATGCATGGGACAAAGGAAAAACAAAAGAAAGTAAAAGGAATGTTGAGAGTGGGAAAAGAGAACAACCCACGCCCTTTGGACCAGAACTTTAATCTGGCGCCTTAGACCAACTCGGCTATCTCAACTTTGTTGGAAAGTCTTTTCCCTGTTATTATGGTTAGAATGCTTCTGCAACTAAGCAAGCTTCGAATATCACAAGCTACTCAACAAGAGGAGTAAAATGGAAGTCGTGCTTCCAAATTTGTAAGAGATTACGTTGGATGATCTCGTGACTTTTATTGATATATTCCATGGTTGCAAGTTAGATGCCTGTTAAACCTCTAAAACTCCGCATATGTAAATGCCTTCAAACTTCTCTAAGCTCAAGACACAAACTCGGGTGAGTTTTTTTTTTTTTACTTTATCTTAATTTTTTATAAGAATAATAATTTAGTTCAATGTTTGGATAGGAAATAAACAAACTAACTGGAATTTCATTTTGAAAATTCCATATTACTTCTTTTTTATTTGGTTTGTACTTAATTTTCCTTCATAGTTAATAAAACTAAAAATAGGAATGTTACTGCTAATACTGTGTTTGGATTCACGTTTGCACTCATGAACGTGCGTTTAAAGTTTGCTATCACCGTGTATTTGAAGAAGCTAGGAGTACTAACTTTTGGTGTACGCACGTTTGCAAAAGTTTCCACTGTGTAAACAGACAGATCCTAAATATTTTACCGCGACATTGTCTTTGTAAACCATGAATGTGTTCGTGACAGTGACCAAGTACATGTCCGGAGTCAGTGAGTCTGACACAAATTTGTTTGTGTTTGGATTGATTAGTTTTCAATATTGAAGAAACATTGAGTTAAAAAAACAAACATAAGATCATTTTTATTCATACATTCAATAAAGAATTCAAATACATTATTTGATTGTTCCTGGTGCGAAAATAATTCCTCTACTGACTGAAATTTTTTAATTTGTTGTTGACAAGGTTGAAACTAGAAGAAGCAAGAAGCATAATAAGATGATGAAGTTTCTCTATGCTCTCAACCGAATCAGCTGTATCAATGTAAAACAGTGCAAATATAAATGTTCATTTTTCTCTATCATATATTTGAGCAGAAAAATGTGTCATACTGGTTTTTTAAATTTTGGTATAGATGGATCATCATTTTTTGTTAGTTTGTATTGAATTAGAATGTGGTTAGTTGCTTATAAATTTTGAACCCGTGGAATAGAATTGTGGTTGGTTTATGTATTACTAGTGAATGTCGTATTACAGCGTGCACCCACCAAAGTAAGTCTTTTGGACCCATAAAATTGACAAAGCCTGGTGAAGGACGGATGAAATGTAACATTGATGCGTCCTTTTCCGCACACGATGACAAGGTTGGTGTAGGAGTGTGCATAAAATATACATATTAGAGAAGTTTTATGACTTTTATCGACGTTTAATTGGGTTCATGAACTAAATTTGAGTCCTATTGATTTTTAATTTGATTCAAAAAGAGTGGGTGACATCTTTACTTCCCAAAACATTATAAAACAAAACAAAGGGCTATTTTCTTAAAAATAAAATAAAAAATAAGGGGCTCTTATTCATGTTAGTAAAATTATGTTTAAACATTGGTATTGAATTTCTATGAAGACAAAGCAAATGAAATTATCCATAAATTAGCTAAGACTGTTACATTATCAACTAATTTCTAGATATTGGTTGACATACCAAATTATATGGAACACATATTATGAAACTTTTTGATTCAATTAAGAATTTTTTGTTATGACTAACATAAAAAGACTTATAAAATTTCGATTTAAAACTCTCGACCTACTAACAAGTCCCGTCACGGTGGAGCACGATCATGTATTGGACAGTGTTAAAACAATATCAAGAATAATATTATTTTTACATACGTAAAGAGAGAATAGGTGAGGGGAAGAGCAAGGAGAACTGACCAAACAATAACATCATATTATCCTTTCAAAAAAACAATAATAATATCTTATGTCTAATGACAACAAGAATTCAATATCTTTCCCTAAAATAAAGAATTCAATATGTTGTCATGTTGGTCTATTTAATAAATCTATCTATATATATTTGTAATCTAAGCTTGAATTGTTCTTGTGCAAATATTATGCTCATGTGGCACTATGCAAAGAGTTCTTTCACTCTCTTTAAACCTTCCAACCCAGCACTATATCAATTTAATGTCTAATCATAAGGTAGAAAGTATTCCCATAAGGTAGAAAGTATTCCCTTCACCCCTGGTACAAATTACTAGGTTAATTTATTATTTTTTTCTAAACATTCTCATAATTAATGCTATTAACTTGTATTATACTCCCCTCGTCCTTATATATGTAAGCACCCTTTGCATGTGCTTAGATATAGGGACGGAAAGAGTAATATGAAAAATTAAATTAAATATATATATAAATAAAGGGCAATTTAGTATAATTTACACATAAAATATACATATTAACTACACTATCAATTTTTTTTTTAATATATGTGAAATTAATCAAAAGGGCTTGTAAGAAAAGACGGAGGAAGTATCATCTAAAATAAGGTAAGGGCAATTGAAGAATTTGTGTACCTTCAAAAGGTAAAAAGTGTGATTGATTATCATTTCAAACCTTCGTTCTCGGAATGATAAGTAGATAAGCTTGAGATAACTCAATTTGAGGAGGTTTTGAGGATCGAATCTTGTAGCCATTTTATAAAGAAAGCCAATTTTATTTTGGAAAGAGTAAAGGAAGCCAAATAGCCGCTTATCATTGTATCCTATATATTGAAATGGCTCATTCTTATTCGCTGTAAAGCCCCCCTTTTATTCGAGTTCAGGTATGCTCGATTTACCACATGCTCCATTTAGTCCATTTAGGGTATTGGATGAATGACATGTGGCAGAAAAGAATTCAATGGTTCAGATTTAAAATTAAACAAAATATTTATTTTTTTAATAAAAAAATTAAAACTCGTAAACACCCTCTTCTTGTCTCATACGTTTCTACGTTTCTCTCTTTTCAACTTCCCACATAAACTCTTCCTCTTCCACGACCAACATCCGCCGATTGCGCCGCCATTCATCCTAATCACCGTCCTTCATTAATATCTCAATAACATGATCGCTCATCTCCATACATTTTTTCATCACCCCCTCTTCTGCTGCTAGTTGTGGTCTCGTCATCGGCGTTCAAACCAATCAATCACCATCGTTTCAAACCAGTCAATCACCGTCATGAGAAGAGGAAATGTTGTGTTTGATTGACAACAACGACGAAAGGCATGACAGTGAGGAAGATGATCCGGGCGGCCATGGTGGTGAAGGTGAAAAAACGTAGAAACGTACGAGACAGGAAGAGGGTGTGGTTTATGGGTTTTAATTATTTTTTATTAAAAAAATAAATGTTTTTTATTTTTAAATCTGAACCATTGAATTCATTTTTGCCACATGTCATTCATCCAATACGCTAAATGGACTAAATAAAGCATGTGGTAAATGGAGCATACTTGAACTCCTTTTATTCACCCTCAGAGCTCCATGATTCTATTTCTTCAGGTGGATTATATTTCTATTATATTTATTCGATTCGATATGACCTCAAATTATCTTCTTGACACATTAACATGGTACTCCATGGTCGACAATAAATTAGACTATTACTTTTCCCACCCTGTTGTGGTGTCATGGTCATTGTTGACCGTTCATATAACCCCCACAATTGCTTTGCAGCTTATGCAGGGGTTATATAATGGTCAACAGAGAGACCTTTGACATCAAAGAAAACACCAAAAATGTCATATCGAAACTGTCCGGATTTTGTGTTTCGAAAATCTCTAACAATCTGGTTCGGATTACATAATCCGGACCAAGGGTATTTTTGGTTTTTTTGTAGTGTGCGCGAGAAACAGACATGATGGGAAACGTAATAGTCAATAAATTATTAGACGTGTTATTAAACCTTTTAAGTTTGTAGTTTAGTCCATTGGGGTTATTATATGTTTGTTTGTAACTTTTATTATGTAATGTCACTGTTATCATATGAAACCATAGCCCGTTTTGTGTTATTCACTCTTGTGTGATTGATTTCATTTGTTGTTCGATAATCTCGTGTTTTCTGGTTCGGTCGTAGCCTTTTGTTGTTTCTCTCACGACTGAATTTTTGTATAGGTTGCCTCTCATTTGGTAATTGTATTTTGTAGGTTTCAAATGTTGGCTCAAATTTGGTTCCTCTTGTTAGTTTTGATTGGTTATTGGTGCCTCGCATTCAAGTTTAATTGCATACTTGGCTAATTTTTTTAGTTGGTAAGTTTTTGATTAATTGGTTTGTCATTCTTTGAAGTTTGTTTAAGAACTTTGAATCAATGGTTCACTTGTTTTCCATGTATTGGGAAGATTGTGTGTGACGTCGAAGATTGTGTAATGTTGTCTAATTTGGCTGTAATTTGTTGTGGCGAGGTTGTGATCTGGTCATTTCTCATTCATGACCTGGAAAAATTCCATATCTAGAGCAAACTAAATCGCTAGCCTTACACCCAATGCCTCACCAATATCAGAATCCGAAAATGCTTCAACATACCATGTAGTTGTTGTTGCAACGTATCCATCTGAATCTCTAATAACAACATCAATACCCTAAATATTGTTATTCGCGCCAACAACATCAACATTAACTTTATAACAATGTGGAGGATGGGGTCTAAAAAATGGAGGAATTGGAAGGCTTCAGATTATCAGATATTACATGTGTGTTCAACATTAAATTATAAGTCCAAGCCTCATGAACAATATCCTCCACAATAATTTGTTTCTCATCAAAACAAGACTTATTACGAGCAAACCAAATACTATAACATAAAGAAAGAACATATGAGATGACATCTAATGATGAATGAGAAATGACCTATTCAAGCCAAGATATGAAAGAGAGGGAAGAATCATCTAATCGAACACCCAAAGGAGAGTGAAACCACACCTCTTTTGCCCAGGTGCAGCCTTTAAAGACATGGTCCAAATCTTCGTCAACATTACCACAACAAGAACAAAAAGGGTTCATCATCATTCCTTTATAGATCAACTTCTTTAGTGGGGAGGCTATCATGAAAAATTCTCCAGGCAAGTTGAATAATGTTTGGGATGGTGCGAATGTTCCAAATCTTTGACCAACACTTAGAACTGGCATTATAAGTAGAAGTTTGAGAAATATCAGATTCTTCCCACTTTCTAATGTAATAATATGCACTTTTAACTGAGAAAATGCTTTTTTGTGAGGGCCTAAAATTTGAGAATCGATATGTGTTGATGTTGCAAAGGGAGCAGAAGTATTTGCATGGCTTCAAAAGGCAAGAAATTTGCATTTATCAACGGTACATTTCAAATTCTAAGATCATGATGAATAAGTTGAGACACCTGAGAAAGTTCAGTATTGGATGGCTTTGGAGACCATACCTTGTAGCCACTCAGAAGTGGAAGTCAATTATCTTCCCAAATGTCGATGAAATGGCCCGTACCCACTCTCCAAATACATCCATGATTCAAGACTTGCTTTCAACAAATTTCTGTGTGGGAAATAGCGCTTTAAACACCTAACAAGCAAATAATTAGGATATGATATTATGCACCGGTCTTTCTTAGCAAGAAGAGCAAGATTGAAATCTATGATAGTTCTAAAACGCATGCCTCCACTCCTTTTAGGTTGACACATTTATTCCAATTAATCTAATGAAATTTTTTCTTTTCCCCTTTACTTTAGCTCCACCAGAACTGTTTGATCATAAATTCAATGTGATCACATAACCCTGCTGGGAGGAGGAAACAATTCATAACATAGGCTGGGATAGACTGAGCCACAAATTTGATAAAAAAACTCTCGACCTCTTGACAAAATAAATGTCTCCTTCCAACCTTTCAACTTTTTCCACACATGATCTTGAATAAAATTAAAGACTTGTTTTTTTTTTGTTTTTTTTGTTTTTATCTCCCAACATAGGACAAAAGCCCCAAGTATTTTGATTGCGTCTCTCTAGCCTTAAAAGGGACCAATTTTTTTTCTCATTTGGAACATTTCAACTATAAGAGATCTCTGATTTATCCAAGTTTACAAGTTGACTAGAAGAATCTTGGTATAGTTGGAGAATACTTTGGATACTGACAACATTTGATTGATTAGCTCTGCAAAAGTTGTGAGAGTCATCTGCAAAGAATAAATGAAAAAGGACATTAATTCCTCTTGCAATAATAGTATCAATGTATAATAATTTGTTTAAATGAATCAAAATAATCAATCTGCAAGTCGTTGAAAAAGGATAGAGTTATTTGCAAAGAATAAATAATAAACATAACATGGGAAACAATTATTTTAATCCTTAAATATGTAAGTCGTTGTCACAATAACCTTTAAATGAATCAAAATTAGAAAATTATATGTAAATTTTTCAATCTTTCATTTTGATTTTCAAATGTGTCTTTAATGGGTTAGTATAATCGTCACATATATTTTTCGTTCATCACTATAATCTATAATATTATGAAAAAAAATGAATCTGATAATATATTTTCAAATTTAATATATTCAAGTACTATACAACAATTTTTCTAAAAAAAAAAGAGTGTACTATACAACAACTTTTTTAAAAAATGTACCTGATAATGTGATTTTTTTTTTACAAGTCATTAAGCAAAATAATTTAAAAGATTTGAAAGAAGAGAAATTATTAAACAATAAATAATTTAATAAAAAAACAACATTAATGTTTCAAAGGTATACATATAATTTTTGGTAATTTTTATTTTTCAGTGTAATAAATAATAAAATACAGAGGAAATATTGTACATACCATTCCCTCAAAAAAAAAACTTTCGCATATTCATTGAACAAAATAATTGTTGACCCAATTAATTTTTCATTGATATGATAGACCCGACCCATATCATAATATTATTTTATGGAAATAATATATCTTTTTTTTTGAAGGAGGAAATAATATATCTTTTTTGTTGATGTATATGATATAAATTATTTTATAAATAGTAATAAAATAAAAATGAATTAATTCACACTAGTATAAAAAGACACTAAAAAAAAAAGAAAAAAAAAAGAGTAGCCACATGTAAAAGTTGCCCCAATCTGTGTCTTCTTCTATGAACAACAACAACTCTTCTTCATTCGGTTCTATTCCTCCTTCTCCCGCTTCTTCCAACTCATCCTCGATGGCTTCTTCTGAACAACTCGTTCTCGAACTCAGCAATCCCGAACTCCGTGAAAATGCTCTTCTCGAACTCTCTAAGGTATCTTCATCTTCATCGCAACCATTTCACTTTCACCTTTTTCTTTCAAACTCTAAAACAATTTCAAAATTTTCCATTTCATTTTTTAAATACGTGATTAGGGTTATGGATTATGATTAGGCTTATTTTAGTTTAATTGTTGAGATCTATGAAGCAGTGACACATGAAACTAAGAAGCTGGCACAATTTGAGAAAATGACATAATTTAATGTGTCAGGTGTCCGACATTGACACATGTCGGACACCAAACACACCTTCAATCAGAAGAGATATGAGAATGGTACACTGTTTATTTGTGTTGTTGTGTGTTGAAAGGTTGGTAAGGTTTTCCTTTTTAGTTGATTGTTTTGTTATGTTACACTGTTTATGATTAGGGTTTTGTTAGTTAATAGTTGGGATCTATGAAACACAGAAATGAACACTGGGCATTACATGACATGACATGTTGACACTAGTAATAATTTGAGAAAATGACATAATTGAATGCAATCTCATGTGTTAGTGTCGGACACTAAAGATGCATTTCATCAGAAGTGTTGATGATATGTGTTGTTATGATAATTTTACACTGTTTAATTGCGTTGTTATGTGTTGAAAATTTGTTTTGGTTTTTATTTTATTAGTCAATTGTTATAATTTTTGAATTGTAGTTTTGTTTTTGCTGTTTTGTGTGTTTGTTATGACATTTGTTTTTTGTTGATTACTAATTTAGTTTTTGGTATAGATTTATAGTGTGATCAACTTTGTGATCAATTTTGTGGGACTGAGAATTGGTTTCAATGGAATTTGACGTGTGGGTCATTATTGATCGATTCCTTTTGTTGAAATTAGGGTTGCATGGGGAGATGTAAATTTAGTTATTGTTTGTTTTGATGCTGATTCACTTTTTTTTATTTTTTGTATTTACACTCACAAATTGAAATTGTTAAGTTACTTGTGCTTGGGTTTTTGTGATTTTGTTAAACTTAATTTATTTTTTTGACTGGATTTAAACCTAATTTATTCAGAATTCAAATATGGCAATCTTGATATCTCAACAGCAGATATACTAGAGCTGTTCATTCTCGAGTGTGAGAGCGTGTGTTACAGATTTTCAAAGGGTGTCAGTTTAAAAAAATACAAATATCCAGTCTAGTATGTAAGAAAACTACAAATGTTCAGCTTGCGCGTGGGGGGCGCGTTAAAATGTGTGGAGTGCTACATACATTTACAAAATTTACGGTTTTTACCCCTTTATTGTGCGTACTTTTGTGATTTTGAATGTGATCTGGATTGTCAAAATCGGTAAACCTTCTTAAAGAAAAATACAAATATCCAGTTGGGTATGTAACAAAATACACATGTTCAGCTTGCGTGTGGGGGGCGCGTTAAAATGTGTGTAGTTCCATGCACAATTACCAGTTTTGCGGTTTTTTTACCCCTTTATTGTCTCTGCTTTTGTGATCTTGAACGTGATCTGGATCGTCAAAGTCGGCAAACCTTCTTAAAGGAAAATAGATCAAAATGGTAAAAATATAACCGTTGTTACAAAAGTTAGTATTCAGTATTTTTTCTTCATGTATAACACGTGGACCAGCAACAAAACTCGACAGTAAAATTGACATCGTGATGTTACATTTAATTGCCATGTTGTGTTTAAAACGATGAGATAAATCAAGTGAGAAGAAACCGAAACAGAAAATATCAACTGTCCACAAAAGTGACATGCCGACTACTCAGGGTGCCACTGCCCAGGGTTCAGCCGCCGCCGAAGATGGCACGATGCCTTCCGCTGCGGAAAAACTCATTTGTAAACTTAGAAACCCTGACGACATTGAAAATGCACTTCGTGAGCTCTGCAAGGTTACCATTTCCCCTTTATTTTAGAATACCAGATTAGAGTTTCAACAAATTTGGATCGAAAACAAAGTGTGGTGAAGAGGTATTGCGGGTTCGAACCCGCATCTCAACACATCAGATGTCCCCACAACCTTTTACTTACCCTCTCAATCACATTGACTGGATTGTATTTACTTTTTTTTTTTGTTAATGCGCGGTTAGGTTTTCATTTAATTAATTTGTAGTTGCAGATATGGTTTGGAACTTTGATCTGGCCTTCAAATGTTAGTTAATTTTGAAGATATGATATTGATATTATGTTTATATGTTCTTGTTATGAGTTTGCTGTCGTGTCGGACAAATTTGACTTTTTTAATGTTTTTCTGTTTTGCGTGTTTTTCGAATCTCTGTTTTCCTTGTTTGTTGTTACAATTTTTACCTTTGAGAGAAAAGTAGAAAGAGGTATGATCAATTTTGCATGAGTATTTTCGTTTGAGTGAGAATCTGTTTCAATGACTTTGGTTTGTGCATTATTTCTTGCTTATGTTGAATTTGGGGTTACATGGGAGATGTAATCATTATTTGTTAATGGATTGATGCTGATTAACTAATTAAATTTTAGATTTGCTAAAAATTGTTTAAACATTTATTGAATTATATCACGATGATTTGACTTGGTTTTTGTTTGTTTGGATTGCTACTGCACTCATATGGGTATCGCATTTTTGTTTTGTGTATTGTAGAAGAGGGAGCAATTTCAAGATCTCGCCCCATTGCTATGGAATTCATTTGGTACTATTGCAGCACTTCTGCAGGTATGCTGTGTCACTTTTTTCCTATCTGTATTGTTTAGCTTATTTTGCTATAACCTTTCATATGAATCTGTAGTCAATAGAAGCCCCTCGTCACTACACGAAACCCTGCCCGGTTGATTTTCATTTTTGAGTAGCAGCAAAATATCGTGGCCTCTACAGTGAAGCTCCTATAAAATTCCAAATATGCCCTCAATTTATAGATGCTCCAGTGTTCCCTTTTGTTTCTTTTGAAACTTTTTGGTCATTTCATCCTAAAACTATGCTTTATGTTGGGTTTGAATATTGGTAAAACTGAACTTTGATTATTAGTTTTGAATGTGTAAGATACTATGGTATAGATTTCTGAGCTTTTATGTGTATCATACTATGGTATAAATTTCTTGTTTTGTTTTGCCAAACTTTAATGTGGCGGTACCGATGATGCCCTTTCTCATGATACCGCTATAGCATTTTTGGAGGTCCACTGCTATGCTCTACTATCTGCCATTGACAACATAAATATTTACTTAGTTTTGAATATATTGTGGCATTCACATTTTTCTCTTCTCCCCCTATTTCTTTGTTATGGTAACCTGTTGTTATACTTGGTTCCAACTATTTTTCCTTGACTAGACCAACTTTGAAATTTGATAATTAGTCAAAACTACGCATTGTTGTGATTAAACTTCGATCGTTTTAAAACTGTAAATCTAAAAATTGGTTAGCTTTAAAATACTATAGTATCAGCATACGCTGTAAACTGCTCTCAGATTCTCCGCATTTATTTTAATTTAATATTTTCTCACCTCAGTCTGCTCTATATCTCCCTTTCAGTTTCCATTAGCAAGGTTTCTCAGTTGTCCTCCACTAAGTTGGATTTGATATTTTATTTTCTTTCAGGAAATTGTTTCAATATACCCTGTTTTGTCTCCTCCCAACCTCACTCCAGCACAATCAAATCGAGTGTGCAATGCTCTTGCCCTGCTCCAGGTTAGATGAGTTTGTCTAACTCAATCCTTTTATTTGTTTGTGAATAACTTGATTATATGAATACTCATTTTAAATCACCAAACAGTGAAATTTGGAAATCTATATCACGCTTTTAGTAGAAATATCATAGTAAAATTTCAAGGTGGGATACACATAAAAAACATAACACTTGTTAGAACTGTGTCTGTGTGTGTGGACTGTTACAGGATATACTTTGCGTGGTGGGTTATTTATATTTGACCATTCCACCTGCGTTCTTCGCAAGATAGGAGAAAAGAAAAGAAGACACTGATTTGCAGTGTTTCTTCAGTTTATTAAATCTTAAGTTCAGATAATCAATTGATTAGGAAAGGAACCAGCCATAGATATTATACTTTTTCGTTTGTGTTGTTATTTTCTTTTGAGACATATCATTAAGAACATAAAAAAATGACGGCCCTAAGTTTTTTCTTCTTCTCCTCTTGTTTTCTTACAGTGTGTAGCATCTCACCCTGATACAAGGATGCTATTCCTGAATGGTAATGTTACTTTCTTCATTCATTCGATGAATTTTGAACTTCTGTCTGATTTTTAATTATCATCTATGCTTCAAATATTCTGATGGGGTGTTGGACTAATGTGTTCTTAAAAATCAAAGTTGGCATTTGTATTTTGCTGAAATGCTTTGGGAAATGGTGTTGGCTTCTCTAGATTTGGTCGATGCCATTTCCATCTAAGTAATACAGTAATAGTAAATAGTGTTATGGAAATTATAGGATTGAGGTAAGCATGGTAGGTACTAGGGACTTGATATACACCAAGTTGATGTGATTAATCATAGACTGCATATGGATGAAGGGTGGTTTGAATTGTCCACATTTTTGGTTTATGCATGAATGATCGATGTTACCCTTTTAATTTGATCATTCTTTTTGATATATTTACTGCATGAACAAATGACAAATTCTCTCCTGCTCTGGGTTATTCTAAATCTCTATTTGACATATCTCATGCAGACTGATATAATATGGTCTGCTTAATGTCATACATCTAACAAATTGCTTCTGAGTAAAAATGAATGTTGCTAATAAACTTTAAATTCAACTCGCATGCCCTTGCTATTACCTTACCCATCTTAGGAGTCTCCACTTTGCTCAAACTTTCTTCTATTACTTAAAGGTTACCCCATCTGATTCTCCGTTTTAGTAGGCATAGTCACGCCTTTTCTTTTTGCTTTTGATTTTTTTTACTTCTAATATCCATACACTTGTAAAACTGCTAAACCAGAAGCTTTTCGAAATTGGATGGTATAATACCTTTTCTTTTTATATTGAATATAAGGAGACTGCTTGGATGCCAAAAGATCCATTGGTTTTTAGTAGTTAAAGATAGTTCGTAAGGTATGTTGTATTCTTTTAACGATTCTTTTCGCTTGCTTTTTTCTTCAGCGCACATTCCTCTGTATTTGTATCCGTTCCTGAACACAACAAGCAAATCGAGACCTTTTGAGTACTTGAGGCTTACTAGTCTTGGTGTCATCGGTGCATTAGTGAAGGTACTTCCTCCTTACTCATTCTGATGTTGGGTGGAAATAACTGTGAGATGACCTACATTTCATACGGTTACATTTTTACTGCAAAAATTAATTTGAAATCACAACAAAAAAATTGTCCAAAAGATTCATCACAAAATCCTCGACACAGCTCTTTATAATGGAATGAAAGTCCAACAACTTGTTTGGATGAATTCATAAGCTAGTGTTCCTCTATTTTTTTTTGTTTTATATTATTATTATTATTATTATTATTATTATTATTATTATTATTATTTTTTTTCTTCATCAATATATCATCTATGCTAGTGTTTTACAATTTAGTCTGAATTTTCTGTTCACCAGGTTGATGATACTGAGGTTATTAGTTTTCTGCTTTCGACTGAAATAATTCCCCTGTGCCTGCGCACTATGGAGATGGGGAGTGAGCTCTCCAAAACGGTGAGTGTACTGATTCTTGATTGTTAGTCTTGGGTAAATTTATGCATACACAGACAAATCAGACTTTATTACCATCTCCTTAGCCACATTTTTCCTGTCTATGTTAGACATTCGTATAATAAGTGCTTGTTTGTTTGTGCGGTGAGTGATCGCTACCGCATTTTTAAAGTCAATCTCACCGTGGTATTGAGAAGCTAGCTGGTGTAGCTTTACGCCAACCGTGCCTTTTCACTGTGGTTTTGTTAGTTTCCAAACACATGCTAAGTCAGTTTAGGCATTCATACGTCATAACACAAGTTAAATAGATACTGTGAACCTATCACTTAAGAAGACTGCTTTTGATATTCTTGTTTTACCTTTTGGATAGCTTCTTCCAATCCAAGGGTTCAACTTTAAATACTATTCTGTCATTAGGATAAACTCTCGATCTTTTGTTGTATAGATTTTAAGCCACCTGTTTATTTTATGTTGCCACTGTATGGTTTCCCTATTAATGTATATGAGATAATAATAAAAATGAGCATGCTAGTCTAACGAAGGCTCTGCTGCAACAGGTTGCAACGTTTATTGTTCAAAAGATTCTGTTAGACGATGTGGGCTTGGACTATATTTGTACTACAGCTGAGCGCTTTTTTGCTGTTGGTCGAGTTCTTGGAAACATGGTGGCAGCTCTTGCTGAGCAACCATCATCTCGTCTGTTGAAGCATATCATTCGATGCTATCTTCGTCTGTCAGATAACCCGAGGTTTGTTAATAGGATTGCAACTTAAAGCGAGTTCCTCCTTCCCCTCCTCCCTTTCCGCTGAAATTGCCTCTTTCATGCCCTTTCCTTCCAAGTTTCAAATGCCATCATTAATCAAAGTCTTGGTCTTGTTAAAACAGGGCTTGTGATGCATTAAGAAGCTGTCTTCCGGACATGTTAAGGGATGCTACATTCAGCAGCTGCCTCCGTGTAAGTATTCCTTGTGATTACTACTCCTTCCATTCTTTTTTTGGTGTGATTTTACGATTGTTTATACATACCAAGAAAACTAATAAATTGTTACTTTTGATTGAATATTTTGTTTTTGCCTACAATTTCTAAACTATTTATTATCTAATTCCACCTGGTTTTTTCTCTGCAATAAACACTTAAGAGTATCATTGACAAAACAAAATTAATGTTTGAACTTTGAAAATGACAAGTAAATAAGAACAATTTTTTTTCCTACATAAGTGACAAATAGAATCAGAGGGAGTAATTTTTAATCAATTAGGCCTCGACATCCAATGTTAAATTTTGTCGAATCTCTATGACTTGGACCAAATATGCAAGTCTGTTGTTTGTTGAGTGAAATGGCATGAGTGAAGAAATCATTAACAATAGGTCCAAGAGAAAGGTCGTAACTAGAACAATTCATCTTGTTCTCCAAATCTTTAATGTTAGAGCTGAAAATTTTCCATTCAGTCACTTCGAAAAAAAATTCATGCTTTTAGTTTGTTTACAATACTTATTTTTGGTTTTGTTTATTCAGGAGGACCCAACAACTAGGAAGTGGCTGCAACAACTGATTCACAATGTTGGAGGGAATCGGGTTCCTGCACTGCAAGGTGGAGGAGGTTTTGATCATCTAATGGTGAATTGAGTATAAACTATGGAATTGTGTATTCGTGTACCAAAACTATATAAAAAGACTTTATCAAATAAATTTATTTAGCCATTTTGTATGTGTACTAAAACTATATAAGAAGACTTTAATGTTTATCAAATAAATTTATATTTTTTCTAGTCACACCCCGTACTTAATTAAAGTTTTAAGTTAATACCAAAACTGCCCTTTTTCATATAAATTTTATCAAAGTTGCACTCTAATCTTTCACCTCCTCTCACCTATAAACAATCACGAGTGTGCAACCCATCTCAATGAAAGATTAATGATTCTATCATAACATGTTCCATCCATACGCTACTTTATATAGGTAAATGGATTTCTTCTTTTCCAATTTTTCAACGATGTTGAGTTTTTATTTTGTCTTTGTTCTATGTCCTTTTGTCTTCTCTGAGGAAGAAGTTATTCTATGGTGTGTGCCTTAACTAAGTTTAAGTGTTAATCTCAGGATAATGTAATTTAAATTTACATACTACATCACTTAGAACTTAAAGTAAGTTTAACGTAAATTAAGTTTAGGTATGTACACTAATTTAAGTATGCACGAACCGTTAACCTTTACAACAAGAATGGCTACATCACTAAAAATAAGATTCACTCAAACTAAGTTTAAGTCTATACATGTAAACTCAATTTAAGTATAGATGTAAACTCAATTTACTTATGTACAAACTACTACCTTTACAATTTTTTTTTATAGGCCACTATTTTTTCCCCTTTCTCCATGCTACTTAATTCATTTGTTTTTTCTACTTTCTCTAAACTAGTTTTCACTCAATTTTACAATTCTCTAGTAAATGGACATCAAAGAAGAAGAAGAAAATGTTGAGAATGATAACACTGTTAGGAAAAGATTGGAACTTGAAAACACACGATTAATAAATTATACAGTTGTACGATTGAGTTTTGGAAGATGAAGATGAGTGGGTTTCGGTGTAAGAGAAGAGAAGAGGTGATCATATTCTGAGTTTGGGATGGAAGAACACGCAAATCAAGTTTTAGAAGAGATGTAAGGATTTTGGTACAACTGAAAATTTATTTTATTTTAAGGGTACTTTAGTCATTTTAAGTCATGTTAGGGCGTAACTTGGTTTTATATGAGTGTAACTAGTAATTTCATAAATTTATTTAGTCAGTTAGGTGAATCTCTTCACCGCGTGATAAGTACACTCCACTTCTTTGGGGAGTATGCACATTTGAGTATCAAATAATTTTATAGTGTCTTTTTATAATGATGGATTATTCAAACACCATTTTTATTTTGAGGTAATAAAACCACTTTGAGGGTTGCTAAATATTTTTTTAATTAACTTTGTCAATTTCTGTAAGAGTGGTATTTTGTTTTATATAAGCTAAAAAGTGCAAAGGGTACTCAACCCTTACAACAAGAAAGGTCCAACATCATGGCGGAAAACAACTATCCACCTTCTATAAAGGGTTGTAGAAGGTCGATCGAATCCTGATCTTAAAAGTCGGATGAAGTTAAATACAATAACCTCAATACAAATATATTTGAATACATCAATACTCTATCAAAAATGAACTAAGTACTACCAAAAGGAACGACCCCTGCTTTCAAACCACCCTACCCCCTCTTCTAAATTCTTTGTTCCAAAATTCTTGTTCACACTTTCAAATTTTTTCTCTACAAACAAAACTATACTTACTTGTACAACACAGTTGGCAACGAACATGCCATTCACCAATAATAACACAACTTGTTACTATATACCCTGCTAGTGAATAATCAGCACCCTACTCATACACTCCTTCTCCAATATATACATGCATCAGACCCTTGCATTTGTTACATTTATTTAGCAAAATACAGACAGAGACAGACAATACAATGGATTGCAAAGTCAATCCGGAAAACAAAGACCTATCTTATTTCCCTTTTTAAAAAACAAAACCAACTCCATGATATAACTTTAACGTGCTCGATGTTCTTTACCAAGTAAATATAAAGACTTTCAATGAGATTGAGGCTGTCCATAACTGTCAAAGAGCATTGAGCGAGCGTAGCATAGAGTCCGACTCAATCTCTAATTCTTTCTGAATTAAGAATATCTCACAAGTTATGAATACAACTCAAACTTTATTATTTGTAAAATTTAGAATAATAAAATTTGGCTTACAGCCTAACATTGGAAAACTATAAAAAATTTACAAGTTTGATTATAATTACAAAAAAAAAAATTATATTACATTGCTCAACCCGATGTCACCTATCAGAGCGGGCCATTACACAAAGACTTTAAATAAGACATATGCTTCACTTCAAGACACTACATACAACCTCTAGAAACTACGATTTCACAAACGCAAGACCAAACAAGACAAACTCACCCCTTCGTTTTTTGTGTTTGTTTGGCTTGACCATAAATTTGCCAAAAAATATTTTATTACCGTATATACGAAAAAAAGTTGAACCTCTTTATATATAAAGATAAGTGTAACTGTCTGTCTTAACGTTAGTATATTATAATATTTAATATTGAGTTGGTCGGTGAAGTACCTATTTCTGTTAGGTTTAGGCATCTTTACGAGTTGGCAGAGAGTAGGGTGTTGACTGTGGCGGAGATGTGGCAGCTAGGTTGGGGGGATGGTGGAGAGGCTTGGAAGTGGAAGCGAAGTGTGCGTTCCTGGGGGGAAGACTTGTTGGGGGAGTGTTGTGTTATGCTTCACAATGTTGTTTTGCAGGTCACTGTTAAGGATAGATGACAATGGCTCCTTGATCCTGTTAAAGGATACACAATCACTAAAGTTTACAATTATTTAATTTTTTCAGATGGACCTACTGATGAGGAGCGTTTCATGGAAATTTGGCACAAACAGGTTCCGCTGAAGGTCTCATTATTAATGTGACGTGGAATACTTCTACATGCTAATAATCTGTGTGTAGGTGGTTGTGATTTGGAGGAAATTGCAACACACCTGTTCTTACACTGCTTACAGTTTGGTAGTATTGGGTCTCTAATTCGGCAGTGAATTGAGGTTAGTTTAGTTTATCCCTCATGCCTAGTGGCTCACTTCTTCCGGTTTCGACAATTATGCAGTTTTTCAAAAGTTTTGTGGTCTTATTTACATCTAATTTGCTTTGCGACCTTCTAGGTTATTTTGAAAGAAATGAACAATTGGATCTTCAATAACAAGGTTGAACATATGAAGTTATTATTAGACAAATTTAAGTTACTATCCCTTGTGTGGTTAAAATCAGGTAACCATACATTTGCTCTTAAATATCACAATTGGTGGCTTAATCCTTTGTCGTGTATGGGAACAACCTTGTAGATCTTTCATGTTTCTTTCGTTTTGTCTATTTTCTTCTTTGTTAAACTCTTGTAACCTTGACGCCTTCTTTAGAACTTCTTGTGATAGGTAGGCAACTTTTTCAATGTTTATATATTCATTTTAGCTTCTTAAAAAATATTAGGATTGGTATAGCACTCACAATGATTTATTTAGGGTAAACATATTTCGTAAAAATCTTCTTTAAGTTAGACACACCACAAGAGTTATATTGAATCCTAGTGACAAAAAAAATGTAACTAGCTATAACTTGTTTATCCGTAGGTAAATCTCCAGTTTTTCTTTGACTCGATTGATGGAGGATGTATGAAGTATAAACTCCCAGCTTTTATCCTTTTTTTTTTCTTTTTCCATCGGCCTATTGTTACATGGATTTTGATATTTATGAGCTAGTGTGCGCGTAGTAACGATAAAAAACAAAAAAATGTTTAGACGTGGGTTCATGACAAATTAAAAAGTAGGATTTTGACGTGTTCAATCAAGAAACGAGTCAATGTATGTGTTTTCATGTTGGTCGCATATGTCATGGAAATTAACAACATTAAACATTGTTTTGGAATATCCAAACTTTTTGTGTGTTTTTAGTGTAGAAAAACACAGGGTTTAGATGAAAACACCTTATGCATTACAATGAACTTGATAAATGTACAAGTAAAATAAAAGTGTAGAAAGATAAATTTGCATAAGATTAAAGTTCTGAAAAGATAAATGACTTAAAAATTTAAACAAAGGAAAAATGGCATACTTAATCTGAACAGAAATCACATTCAAAATAGATTAAACATAATAGATAAACGATAAAAAAATTTCCTTTTCGGTGGATTATTATGAATGGTCATGACTATAGATCCAACTATTACCTCGTGAAGCACATAACCTTTGTAGTCTAAATCAGAAAATAATATTGACAATGGATGATCGACAGTAACTCTACTCAGTCCACACCAATAAAACCTTCCATCTAGATCGTTAGCTGCCATAGGATCGGAACCAAAGAGAATGAAGGTGCAAAATGCTAGTGTGTTTTGGAAGTACGTAAAAATAAATCAGCCAAAGGGTTCTATTTATAGAACCACTTTTGAGCATCGTAACTTACGATGCATTGTGTTTTTGACTTACGTGTAACAGTGTACCAAATGATAAATGAATCTCATCCATTTACTATTCTCTTGTCTAATGGTCCTTATGTGTGTGACCATGTAGGTTCTTGTAATATTGACAATAATTTTAAATCATTTATTTAATATTATAAATAATGAGCGGTATTTATAAACACGTCACGACTACCTAAGTGATGAGAATGCCATGCGATCAGACATAATCTTTATGTGATAGTGATTATTTTTATAATTATTCTTTTACCCTCATATCTAGAATGGATAATGTTTGAACAACAACAAAGAACTCAACTCCACATCTAGGGTCTAAAGTGGGTTCAGGTCAAAGAGTAATATACATCATTATCACTATGAGAATAACTTATGATACTTACATAACACACTATGTAATATAATATTCTTATGGAGGGTCCATCTAATATAATATTACTCATAACATTTATACATATGTGAAAACTTGACATCTCATATCCATGATCCGTAAGATATGGTTATCGGTCTAATCGCATAATAGTCTCTATGATTTAGTGTTTTCCCACTTCGCAATCAATCTTGACTACACATGCTTTAAGAATAATATCCTTATGTTTAACGTGGTATCATGGTTAAGTCATACTTAATGTTCAATTAAACGGACTAGATATTCCGGTAACTTTATTACTTGAAAAACAAAGATAATGGAAAAATGTCTTATTATTATTAATAAATAATTCGATACAAATATCAAGTTCTAATAAAATTATATGACATATAGGGGTTACACCAAAATAATCATGAATAGACAATCTACAATCATATATTTGTTAGATGTGATTTTTGAATGCATTAAGGATCCTTTATTAACAGGGCCCCAACACCCATATTTATAACAAAATATGGTAACTTCAATGGTCATGCATGTTTGCCACATGTCCTAGGTTAGTAACCGTTTTTGGCACGTCATAGATGTCTGGCTTTGTTTCAATGCGTATAAGTCTTGATTATAACCGTTCTAGTCGTCGATAACTTCTCTTATTCTTCACTGCTTGCTGCTTTTTATTTATGTGCTAAATCCACAAACATTATCCTACACCTCACATGCACTTAATTACTCCTTTCATTTTTATTTATTAATGCAAATATAACTACATTTATCACGTCATCGTCCTTAAATTGGTGTGATTATCACTGCAAATCACCAAATCACATCTGCAAAAAAATTGTTAAATTATTTATATATCCAATGAAAACAAAATGTGATATTATGATGCTAAGATAACATTATGCTAACCTGGATAATGTCTCGCTCCTCATCCAATGGACATTTACATGTAACCATGAGTAAGGCAGAAATCTGCCTCTTGTTTTAGTCTTGCAAACCTACATCCCATATATGCTCTTAGATTTATTAACATAAGCATGAATGACCCATTAAATATTGATTCCGACATATGACACAAAAATCAATACATATTCATTTATGTAATGAAATTAATTATAGACATTGTAAAATATCTAAATTGAGAATGAGATACTTTTCACTTGAACAATTTGTTTCATTAGATAACAATTAAAAAATATTTTAGTCTTTCATCCTCATCCAACAATATCCTACTGAAAAGCTAAAAATAGTGGAAACATATTTAAGATCTTTAATTTTTCATTGATATCCATCATTGAATACAATAAAAGATAAAAAAGTGCATATGTGAAAAAATGTGCTTATTCAAGAATTATTAAATTTTACAAATTAACGTACTAATATACATTAAAAAAAAATTCATTCTAATTATTTTATATGTATATTTTTTTTGCAACTGAGTTTATATTGTGTCTGACGTGTGTTAAAGTCGGTTAAAGCAACAAAAAAAGTTACAATCCCTATTCAATTTTCATATTTGTAAATGTAAAAGCAATGTTATGATACAAAACTAAATCCAAATTCATCGTTAAATTTCAAGAATTTATGCTTCTCTTTAATACATATAAAACTTACATAATGATACAAAATAAATTCAGCTAATGATGTATTATTCTACCAAGATAGAGATTTATTCTAGCCTGATTAATCAAAGAAATCAAACTCATTGAAATAAAATGATATCTTTGGAGAGTGATCCAAAAACACATACATGACAAAATAAATAAAAATTGATCCTTAACATGTTCGATCGAGCTGATATTTTGATCATACATCTAGGTCAGAGTAATCACATGTTGTAAATCACAACATAGATTGTAGATCAAAATATCACAATGACAAAGAAAATATGTAGATGGAAAAAATGAATTGTGATGAGAAGTGAGTTTTAGATTTAAACCAAAATAAGAGTGGTGATTGGGTAGTTATATATGTAATGAACTCAAAGGATCAAAATAAGTTTCAACCAAATTTGACAGTAGAATTAAAGAACATGAATCTTTATCAGTAAAGGGAAAGGTGATTGCAGTCTAAACACAAGAATAGAGTGGGTGTTATATATATATATATATATACAGAGAGAGAGAGAGAGAGAGAGAGAGAGAGAGAGAGAGAGTGAGTGAAGTGGGTTATGAAAAAATGGTAGGTGACTTGGTGTAATGGTAAAGAAGTTGACCACAACGAATAGATTTAAGCAGTACCATTCATTCACTTAGGGTGTGTGTGTGTAACCTTAAGGGATAAAGATGAACTATAACCTAAAATTGATGTAAAATTGTCACTGTGTCATAATTATGGATAATGTTTGAACAACAACAATGTACACGACTCCACATCTAGGGTCTAAAGTGGGTTCATGTCAAAGAGTGATATACATCGCTATCACTATGAGAATAACTTATGACAGTTACATAACACTATATAATATTCTTATGGCGGGTCCATCTATTATAATATTACTCTTAATATTTATACTTATGTGAAAACTTGACATCTCATATCCATGATCCGTGAAATATGGTCATCAGTCTACCCACATAATAGTCTCTATGATTTAGTGTTATCCCAGTTCACAATAAACTTGACTGCTCATACTTTAAGAATATCATCCTTGTGTTTAACGAGGTCTCATGGTTAAGTCATACTTAATGTTCAATTAAACTGCCTAGCTATTCTTGTAACTTTATTGCTTGAAAAACAAAGATAATGAAGAAATGCCTTGTTATTATTAATAATAAATAATTCGATACAAGTACCAATTTCAAAAAACATTTATTGACATCTAGGGTTTACATCGACATAATCATGAATAGATAATCTACGATCATATATTTGTTAGATGTGATTTTTGAATGCATTAAGGCCAACACCCATATTTATAACAAAAGATGATAACTTCAATGGCCATGCATGTTTGCCATATGTCATGGGTTAGTAACCGTCTTTGGCACCTCATAGATGTCTGGCTTTGCTTCAATGTGTATAAGTCCTGATTATAACCGTTTTGGTCGTCGATAACTTCTCTTATTCTTCATTGCTTGCTGCTTTTTATTTATGTGCTAAATCCACAAACCTTATCCTTCACCTCACATGCACTTAATTACTCCTTTCATTTTTATTTATTAATGCAAATATAACTACATTTTTTTACAAGAGAAAAAAATACATGGTTGGGTAGAATCATAAAGACTGCAAATCACAGAGACAAAAAAAAGATAAAAAGTACTATCTCAAAATATTCAGATAAAAAACTGGAAAACCGCCGCTCAATAAAACGGTGAACTGGAATTTATCAATCAATTTTTTTTAGGGAAGGAATTTATCAATAAATTGTTCAACATTTATTTCCCTACCAAAGAACACCACGTGCTCTTTTGACTCTCTATCTATATGAAAATACGTTCTTTTAGCCCTATATGATTAGGGAAATATTGTTCGTTTGCCCCCGTATATTTATAAATTGTTGTGATTTTGGCCCCCTGGTTTGGGACACGTGGTGTCCTCTAAATACTCTTCTGTTATGCTGGTAAAACCTACTGAAAATGACTGAAAAACATGCTAACAATAACGTAAGATGATTCATGTTTGTATGTGAATTAAAAAAATTCCTATGTCTCACATCGGGTAGATTACACACAATACTAGTGTTTATATAGTAAAGGTATTATTTTTAAGATCCAAAACATTAAATTTATATATTATATTTTTTTGAATTTATTGTTTCGGTACATGTTATCGCCACATAAGTAATTTGTACACGGCAACATACGTTTAGAACATGCCAGAACATGTTGAACCCACACCTATGTGCGCCCTCCCTAAGACAACTCTCATATCGAGTGCTTATTTATGAGGCAAGATAAAGCCATCGATTTTGTAACTAATAGTAACCATTGGATTTGTAACTTATCTTTGCCTCTTCACTTATAAATAGAGATCTTCTTCCTCACTTATACTCACACCAAAAGTTTTGTTGAATTGTCAAATAACTTTTCTCTCTTCTTCCTCATTCAAATTATGTTGACAAGCTATAATTTTCCACTCCTTTTTTTCCCCTTTCTTTCTATCCTTTCGGATTTAAGGGGTGTTTATAAGACCATAGTAATTTTGAGTTATAAAGTCCATTCATAGTTAAGAGTATTCTTAAGATCATAGTTCTTGTAACTTCCCAATTTTTAGGATATTATTATTTTAATTGCTTATTATTCAATTGTTTGTTTGATGTGTGTGAATTGTTTGGTTAGTTAGTTTTTATTAGAGAATGAGGAATTAAGGGGGTATATGTCGATAATTTGAGAGCGAAGGGCATTTTAGTAATTTAGAAGTGAATGATTATTTAATGAGTTTAGTAGTAACTTTTAGGAATTAATAGAATAGAAGTAAATAGTAAAAATGGGGTTTAAGTGAAGTAAATATGTAGTATTATTTTTAGGAGAAAGAATAATGACTAAGCCCAATAAGAGATAAGTGAACCAAACCCAATTAATGTGGATATATAAGAGTGATAGTCTTCACATTTTAGGGTTAAGAAATCGTTTGGAAAGTTTTACAAATAGAGGCACAAGATAGAGAATAGAGCAAGATAAAAGAGAAATAAGATCTAAAGGGAGAAAGAGGAGAAAAATTGGAGGACTAAAGTGAAGAGGTAGATTGAAGCTTAGGAGGCTAGATTATTGGATTAAGAGGTAAGAGGGAAGGTTATTTTCACCATCTAGAGTTTATGAGCAATTGTGTGGTTGTGGATTATGCGTGTTCTTGCATCTTCATGAAAATGTTGCTGATTTAAGATGAAATTTGTGCTCCTACTTTGTGGTTATTTTGAATATGTGAAAAGTGATAAAAACATGTTGCATGAAAATCCATTTTTGGTTATGATAAGTTGGTGATTATGAGTTTTTAGCTTAATTAAATGAAAATCATGAAGTTGTTGATAAATGATGTTAAATTTATGTTCTATCTTTTTGTTATGACATTGAGTATGTGTATGTGGTGGAATTATATTGTTGTTGTTGTTTCTATGTTTGAGTGTGAGTTGTTATGCGAAAAATGAGTTTTTGAAGTGATAAGTTGTAATAGATGATAATCATTTTAACTGATGTTAAAAACGTGTGGAATTAAGTTGGTTATGGTGAAGTTATTGAATAAGTGATTAGATATAAGTGGTTTAAGGTTTGAGACGAATTTGATGTGAATTGGATCGAAAAATGGTGTTGAAAACAGTATTTTCCATGAAAAAATGAAAAATGCAAAATCTCTGTCCTGTCAGAAATGCACGACTGTGTACCCATGTGGTACGGACCTTGCATGTGGTTTTCACCTAGGGAGCACGACTGTGCTCCCCTATCGCACGACCGCACGCCCCTTCAGTGTAGGGGAAACTCATTTTTTTTTACTTTTGAGGTATCCAATGCATGTGAATAAGTCCCAAATGCCTAAACTTGATTAGTATGAGCATTAATTGGATGTGTAGGAGTAATTAACCTAACTTATGGTGGATGTAGATTTGGCCTATGTGAAATGTGTGAAAATAAACGAACTTTGTGAACAATGGAAAATAGACGAACTTAGTGAATTGATGAATTATGAATTGTAATTGGTAATATTATGATGATAATGTGATGAATAATAGTTGAATTGGTTAATGATATGTGTTGAAATATTGATTAACCAAGTGAAAGTGACAAATTGTCTAGAATGCAAATTTGGATTTATACGAAGAAGATATGTTGTTTCAATGATGTGATAAATATTGTAACGATGGTGATGTTATTTTGATGCTGAAATGACAATGATGATATAGTGACGTTAAACATGATGATGATGATGATGTCGAATAGTGACG